>WNGE01001796.1_pt1 | contig 26830 bp, 29 predicted proteins | sample 5400651 | NCBI WGS metagenome assembly WNGE01 (sample SAMN13153370, study PRJNA577476) | soil metagenome | isolation source: 60 cm soil or saprolite under grassland replicate 2 | place: USA:California | collected 2016-06-15 | reverse complement strand
CGCCACCGACGGTCCAACCGCTGCGGGTGTTGCTCTCCTGATGGCCTGTCGTTTGCGGAGTGGTAGTCAGCCATTCCGAGGCGTCGATTTTTGCCCAGGCGCCGCCGCCGGTCGCGTACACAAACGTCCGGTCCCCAAACCACCAGAAGTTGGTCAAGCCGAGTCGGCCGCGGGCGGTCACGAGCCAGCGCTCCTGGGTTTCCGAAATCCAGAGCGTGTTCGGCCGAGGAATAGGCTGAAGCTCGAATCCCTGGCCCGACTTGTTGACCGCAGAGCCGTCGCCTTCGATGCCGAACACCCACGCGCCCCACTGCCAGTTGCAGCCGAGTTGGCCGCCGCCGATGAAGCCCGACAGGTCGAACTTGTCGGTGATCGCGGTTCCCGCCGGGATCACGTTGCCGACGGCGCCGGGATTATTGAACGTGGTGCCCTCAGTCGCGAAATGTTGGCTGTTTCCGGTCGAATACCCGGCGCTCGCGCCGGCATAGCAGCCGCTCCAAGTGTAGACCGGAACGGGCGGCGGCGGCGGCGTGTATGCCGGTACCCGCCTGTCGGCTGCGAATGCCGCCGACGTTCCCAAGCTCAACGCGACGAGCGCGACGCTTCCGAGAAATAGCCTTTTCATTTGAACCCCCCGATTTGCAGAATCGCAGGCTATACCAAGACGCTGGCTTTAGCTGTGATCTTCGAGCCACAGTGCAGCGGAAACTGCGGGGCTCAAGCGATCAGTTAAGGCTCAAATTCTCCGGACCAGACAACTTTGCATTCCGTTAGCGACCTGAAGACCGTCTGCGCGAGATGTAAAAAACCATCGGCCTAACCATCCCCCGTCCCGATGCCGGTGATGGCGGCCGGGTTCCCTGCGCCCTACTGAATTGTCTGGAACGCCCCCCGCCGATTCGACGACACATGATCCGTGATGCCGAGTCGGGTTCGCTCCTCGCTAGCTTTAGAAAGTTCTAGTGCACAATCGATACTGGTTGGCCTGCCAATGAAAGAGGCTGGCAAGTGAGATACCGCGATCTCACGCCGCCGCCAATCCTTGCTCCAGATCGGCGATGATGTCGTCCTTGTCCTCGAGCCCGATCGAGAGGCGAACGACGTCGGGCCCGGCGCCGGCTTGGATCTTCTGTGCGTCGGTGAGCTGGCGATGCGTGGTCGAGGCCGGATGGATGATCAGCGAGCGCGTGTCACCGATATTGGCGAGATGCGAGAACAGCCTCACGTTGGAGACGAGCCTGACACCTGCGTCATAGCCGCCCTTCAGGCCGAATGTGAAGACCGAGCCCGGGCCCTTGGGCACGTATTTTTTCGCGAGATTGTGGTAGCGGTCGCCGGGCAGCCCCGGATAGCTCACCCAGGCCACGTCGCGATGTTCGGCGAGCCATTGCGCCACCGCCAGCGCGTTGTCGCAGTGCCGCTGCATTCGCAGCGGCAGCGTCTCGATGCCGGTAAGGATGAGGAAGGCATTGAACGGAGAGAGCGCCGGTCCCATGTCGCGCAAGGCCAGCACGCGGCAAGCGATGGCGAAAGCAAAATTGCCGAAAGTCTCGTGCAGCACGATGCCGTGGTATTCCGGCCGCGGCTCGCACAGCATCGGATAGCGCTTTTCGCGCGACCAGTTGAAGGTACCGCCGTCGACAATGAGCCCGCCGATCGAATTGCCGTGGCCGCCGAGAAATTTCGTGAGCGAATGCACCACGATATCCGCGCCGTAGTCGATCGGCTTGCAGAGATACGGGGTGGCCAAGGTGTTATCGACAATCAGCGGCACGCCTGCGTTCTTCGCGATTTTGGCGACTGCCTCGATGTCGGTGATGACCCCGCCCGGATTGGCGATCGATTCGACGAAGATCGCCTTGGTTTTCGGACTGACCGCGCGCTCGAAGGTGCCGATATCGTCGGGTTCGGCCCACACCACGTTCCAGCCGAAATTCTTGAACGCGTGATTGAACTGATTGATCGAGCCGCCGTAAAGCTTCTTCGCGGCGACGAACTCGTCGCCGGGCCGCATCAGGCAGTGCATGACGACGACCTGCGCGGCGTGGCCGGAGGCAACTGCCAAGCCGGCGGTGCCGCCTTCGAGCGCTGCGACACGCTCCTCCAGCACCGCATTGGTCGGATTGCCGATGCGCGTATAGATGTTGCCGAAGGTCTGCAGCCCGAACAGCGAGGCCGCATGATCCACGTCCTCGAACACGAAAGACGTCGTCTGATAGATCGGCGTCGCGCGCGCGCCGGTGGTCGGATCCGGCTGCGCGCCGGCATGGATCGCGAGCGTGGCAAAGCCTGGGATGCGGTCGGTCATGGCCGGTCCTCGTCCTGCGGGACCGGGCGGTCCGCGGATCCTCACGCTGGTTTAGCGAAGCGCTTGTGTCCGTCAAGGCTTGAGCAGCCGCGTGAGCGCGCGAACGACGAGCGGGCAGCTGCGCGAGTCCTGTACGCTAGCGGGTGTCTTCGTCAGGCTTCTGCGCGCGGGTGGTCGCGTCGGTGGCGCCGCCGGCGATCGTGACGCGGTTGAGCGCCATGCGCTGGATGCCGCGCCCGAACAGCCGAGGTTTCCTAGCAGTCAGCGTGCGGGTGTTCACCCCCATCCAGGCGATCTCCGAAGACAGGCGGCCGTATTCGATTTTCGGGCAGCGATTCATCACCACTTTGAGGCCGCTTGCCTCCGCGAGCTTTGCGGCCTCGTCGTTGCGGATGCCGAGCTGCATCCAGATCACCCGCGGGCGCGGCGAAAGCGCGAGCGCCTCCTCGACGATTGCCACCGCGTAGCGCGGCGCGCGGAAGATGTCGACCAGGTCGACCGGCTGCGGGATGTCGGAAAGCCGGGCATAGACCTTCCGTCCCAGCAGCTCCTGTCCGCCCAGTGCGGGATTGACCGGAATCATCTGATAGCCGCGCTCGAGCAGATATTTGAAGGCAAAATAGCTTGGCCGGCTGGTATTCGCGGAGACCCCGACCATCGCGATCGTCTTCACGGTGTTGAGGATGCCGCGGATGTAGCTGTCGTCGTAGGTGTCGTGGTCCATCTCGGTGAACATAAGGGTGCGCGTGCGATTGCGAAAGGGTGCCGCTATTGCGCTACGCCTTCTGCTTCGCCCAATCCTGGTTGCCTTTCGAGCGCCCCCGCTCGCAGCCGCACGTTCTCCGCCTCCAGCGACGCAATCTTCTCCAACAGCGGTGCAGTGGCCTCCGTCACCTCATCCTCGGTGAAGCGCGCGGTGATGTGCTGCGAGCAGTTGACGTCCCATGCCTCAAGCGTGAACAGGATCGCGCGCTCGGGTCGAGCGCGATAGCCGGGGTCGCTGATGCGCGCGAGCAATGCAGGGTCGTCTTCGACCACACGCGCGCGCCCCCAGAGCTTGATCCGCCGCTGTCGCGCGAAATCGAGCAGGAACAGATAGGCGCGATCGTTTTCGGCGAGGTTGCTGATGGTGATGTACTGGCGATTCCCAGCGTAGTCTGCAAAACCGAGCGTTTTGTCGTCCAGCACCTTGATGAAGCCTTTCGGGCCGCCGCGGTGCTGGATATAAGGCGCGCCGGCGGCGGATACGGTCCCGAGGAACGCGGTGTCGAGCTCGGCAATGAAGGTCGCGAGCTCAGGCGTCACGCGATCGGGAAAGCCTGCGGCGATGCGTTTGTCGTAGGCGCGCGCGGAGCCACGTTGCGCCTGCGCATGCCGGGCCGCCGCAGGGAAGACGATGTCGCTGTTGTTCGTCATGGCACAGTCCATCGAGCGCGCGAGCCCGCCCCGCCGGGCTCGCAGGTTGGTCCTATCCGACTAGGCGGCGGGCGCTAGCTTTGCGACCGGCGGAAAGTCGATGTCAGTGTCGGCGGTGAGGTTGAGGTAGTTGGTGAACATATTGATCGCGACCGCGGCGATGATCTCGACGATATCGGCATCACCGAGCGAAGCCGCGCGCGCTTGCGCGACATCGTCCGGCGACACTTGCCCGTGATTAGCGACGAGCTTGCGTGCGAACGCGAGTGCGGCCGCCGTGCGCGCATCGGACGCTGAGCCTGCGCGCGCCGACAGGATATCCGCCGCAGCCAGGCCGACGCCCTTGCCGAGCAGCGTGTGGGCGGCGAGGCAATAATTGCAGTCATTGGCCTCGGCGACGGTGAGCGCGATCTGCTCGTGTAGCTTGGCGCCGAGGCGACCGCCGGCGAGGGCGCCCGAAAAACCGAGATAGGCGCCAAGCACGGTCGGATTCACGGCGAGGACCCGCATCAAGTTGGGGGGTCACGCCGAGCTTCTTTTGCACGCCGTCGAGCAGAGCCTTGGCCCTGGGCTCGGCGGTCGCGGGGTCGATGGTGGCCAAGATGGTCATGGGAATGTCTCCCTGCGGTAAGCCGGGATTGGCTCATCCACGCCCCAAATGGTCATTTCATCTCTGATAATAACAGTTGTTTATTGCAGGTTATTATTGCGATATAAGAAATAATAATGGATCGGATCGAGAGCGTTGCCGTCTTCGTCGAAGTTGCCGAGCACCGCAGCTTTGTCGCGGCCGCGCGTCGGCTCAAGCGTTCACCGACCGCGGTGACCCGCGCGGTCGGCGAGCTGGAAACCCGGCTAGGGGTACGGCTGCTCAACCGCACGACGCGCGCAGTTAGTCTCACCGAAGCCGGCGACCGATTTCTCGCCGGCGCACGTCGGTTGCTCGCCGATCTCGAGGAGATCGAACGGGCTGCGGCGGGCGAAGGCACGGCGCCGCGCGGCGAATTGCGCATCACCGCGCCGATCCTGTTCGGGCGCCTGCACGTGCTGCCGATCGTAACCGAATTCCTCGGTCGCTTGCCCGAGGTGTCGGTGGCGCTCAGTTTGCTCGATCGGCCGGTCGACCTGGTGGAGGAAGGGCTCGACATAGCGGTGCGCATCGGCGCGCTGGCGGAAAGCTCCGCGGTCGCGACCCGGGTCGGCGCGGTGCACCGCATCGTAGTCGCTTCCCCGGCCTATCTCGCGCAGCACGGCACCCCGCACGCCCCGTTGGACCTCGGCCAACATGCGATCGTCGCGTTCTCCGGCGTGGCCGGAGTTGAGCACTGGGTATTTCTTGATGCAGCTGGCGAAACGAGCGTTGCTATAAGACCGCGGCTCGTCGTGACGACGGCCGAAGCCGCGCTTGATGCCGTGAGAACCGGATGGGGTATCACCCGCGTCCTGAGCTACCAGGCCGCGGACGATCTCGCCCGCGGTTCACTACGTCGATTGCTCTCCGCTCACGAAGGCGACGAACAGCCGATCCATCTGCTCTATCCGGGTGGACGGCATCCACCGCCAAAACTGCGCGCCTTTATTGATTTTGCCAAACCGCGCCTGCGCTGCGAAGGGCTCATGCGCGCGATCCAATCCTGAGCCGCCGATTAGCGATCCTTCCAGGTCGGCTGACGCTTCTCGACGAAAGCTGCAATTCCTTCTTCGGCGTCGCGCGCCATCATATTTTGAACCATGACTTCAGTCGCGTACTGGTAGGCATCCGCGAGGTGCATTTCCAGCTGGCGATAGAACGCCTCCTTGCCGAGCTTCACCACCGCCGCCGACTTGGTAGCGATCTTGCGCGCGAGCTTGAGCGCCTCCTCGCGCGCGGTGCCTGGCTCGACCACCCGGTTGACCAGACCGACACGATAGGCGTCTTCGGCCGGGATCATGTCCCCGGTGAGGAGCATTTCCATCGCATGCTTGCGCCCCACGTTGCGCGAGAGCGCGACCATGGGGGTCGAGCAGAACAAGCCGATATGCACGCCTGGCGTCGAGAATTTGGCGGTCATGGACGCGACCGCGAGGTCGCAGCTGGCCACGAGTTGACAGCCGGCAGCGGTGGCAGTCGCTTCGACGGCGGCGATGACCGGCTGCGGCAGCCGCAGGAGGGCGAGCATGACGGCGCTGCAGCGCTCCATGATCTGCCGCGTGTAGCTGCGCCCACCGTCGGGATCGGCGCGATGCGCGGTTAACTCCTTGAGATCATGTCCGGCGGAGAAGGCGGGCCCCCGAGCTGCAATGACTACCGCGCGGACGCGCTTGTCCGCGGCAATGTTTTCGAGCTCTTGCGACAGCGCCGCCAGCATCGCCTCGGACAAGCTGTTGCGGGCTTGCGGGCGGTTGAGCGTGAGAACAGCGATATTACCGACATTTTCCCGCAGCAGCGCCGGCTCGGTCGCTGCTGCAGGGGCCCTGGCGCGAGCGGAAGATTGAGCTGTCATCGCCTTGGCTCCCGGATCCGTCTCCCTTCTACTTAGCGCCGTGCGCAGGCAGCGCAAGGCTTCGCGGAACATGCCCTGCAGCCGCGTGTTGAGAGTCTAAATAGCCATTCTACGGCAGGTGAAGCCATGACAAGCAAAAGAGCTGCGTCCAAGAGCACTGCCGCGCGTAAACGCCGCAGGTCGTCGCGCCGGCCTCGGACGGGGCGGCGCTGGTCCCGTCACGTGACCGAACACAGCGATGCGCTGACCCTCGACAAGGGCGTCTTCACAGCGCGCGATCCCAAGCGGATTGCCGCCTCCTTGAAACGGTCGGCCGAAAGAAGCCGGCGCCGCAAGGCCAATCCCTTTCGCTCCGCGCTTTCCATGCTCACGTTCTATATCAATCGCGCCGGCAAGAACCTGCCGGCGTCCCGCAAGAAGACCTTGATGCGGGCCAAGGACGAGTTGCGCAAGCAGTTCGGCAAGGCATGACGCAGTCCGGCTGGTTGGCTTCGCATACCCGCCGTCGTCCCCGCGCACGCGTATAGGCGCTAAGTTAAGGAACGTGTCCCGGGCGCGGCGCAGCACAAGCCATAAGCGCGTTTACGCGCGTCTTCGACGCGCTACGGCGAAGTGGTGCGCTGCAGACACCGATCTCGGGTTTACCCGAGATCGGCGCTTAAATGTGAGAAAGTCGGGCAAGCCCGACTTGCGTGGATCGTCAGGGTCCGTGGCGGTCCCGGATCAGCGGCGCACCGCTCCACTTCGTTTCGCGCTGCACCGCATCCGGGACACCTGGCTAGTTTAGCGCTCATGCGCGCACGCGAGGACGCGTAGTCCAGAAGCGGTGGTTATGGGTCCCCGCAACGGGGGACGACAGTCGAGATTTGCCGCGCGCGTATAGTGCCGCGCACAGACCCGCGCCCGATCTACCGACCTTTTTCATTTACCCGCAATGGTCTACTTCTCCTGCGCCGGGAGGGCGGCGCATGCCTGCAATGACAGTCAAGGAGCTCGAGCGCTTTCTGCTCGCCGAGTTTCCGCAGGTGTTCCATTCCGACAGCGGTCTCGCAATCGAAGCCGTGTGGGACGGCGGCTGCCGAGTCCGACAGGCGTTCCGCCAAATCTCAGTGCGGCCAGGTGGTACGATTTCCGGCCCAACCATGATGGCGCTTGCGGACTTCTCCATGTATGTGGCCGTTCTCGCCGCGATCGGTCCCGCGCCGCTCGCCGTGACCATCAACCTCAACATCAACTTCTTGCGCAAGCCCGCGCCGCGCGATCTCGTCGCCGAGGCGCGGCTTCTCAAGCTCGGCAAGCGGCTCGCGATGGGCGAGGTCACCATCCGCTCGCAGGGGCAGAGCGAGCCTGTGGCCCACGTGACCTCGACCTATTCGATCCCGCCCGACGGGGGCAACGGTACTATAGAACCATAAACCCAAGCCATTGAGCAGATGGCAAATAATTTAACGCGGCGTTGACCCCGCGGGGCCTCGGGTGTATGAGCCGCACCGACATCGGTTCGCCGATCAGTTGGAACGCCATCATGAAAACCTTTTCGGCCAAGCCTGCGGAGGTCGACAAGAAGTGGGTCGTCATCGATGCCAGCGGGCTCGTCGTCGGAAGATTGGCAAGCATCGTGGCAATGCGACTGCGCGGCAAGCACAAGCCGACCTATACGCCGCATGTTGACGACGGCGACAATGTCATCGTTGTCAATGCGGAAAAGATCCAGCTCACCGGCAAAAAGCGCGAGAACAAGGTCTACCGCCATCACACCGGCTATATCGGCGGCATCAAAGAGCGCACTGCGCGTTCGATCCTCGAGGGCAAGTTTCCGGAGCGGATCGTGGAGAAAGCGGTCGAGCGCATGCTGCCAGGCGGACCGTTGGGGCGCGTGCAGCTCGGTAACCTGCGCGTCTATGCCGGTCCTGCGCATCCGCACGCGGCGCAGAACCCCGAAACGCTCGACGTCGCCGCTATGAACCGCAAGAACACGAGGAGCGCATGACCATGGCCGAAACCATGCAGTCGCTCGATCAGCTTTCCGCGCTCAAGCCTGCGGCCGCCCCCGAGCCGCCGAGATACGTGCAAAAGCTCGACAAGCAGGGGCGGGCCTATGCCACCGGCAAACGCAAAGACGCGGTGGCGCGGGTCTGGGTCAAGCCGGGCGCCGGCAGGATCGTCATCAATACGCGCGATGTCGAGGTCTATTTCGCGCGGCCGGTGCTGCGCATGCTGATCCAGCAGCCGCTGGTGGCGACCAGTCGCGCCGGCCAATACGACGTCACTTGCACGGTTTCGGGCGGTGGCTTGTCGGGCCAGGCCGGCGCAGTGCGCCATGGCCTCTCCAAGGCACTGCTGAACTACGAGCCCGACCTGCGCGGCGCATTAAAGCGCGGCGGCTTTCTCACCCGCGATCCGCGCGTGGTCGAGCGCAAAAAATACGGAAGGGCCAAGGCCCGGCGTTCGTTCCAGTTCTCCAAGCGCTAGCAATTTGACCGCGCAAAGCGCGGGCAAGCTTTTTCACGGCACGCGGAGTTATAAAGAAAGGGCGCCAGAAAGGCGCCCTTTTTAGGTGCATCGCAACGGCGATGCCGGGAGGACGCTACGCCGAATAATACATTTCGAACTCGACCGGATGCGGCGTGTGCTCGAAGCGGATGATCTCCTGCATCTTGAGGTCCACGTAAGTATCGAGGAAGTCATCGTCGAAAACGCCGCCCGCTTTGAGGAAGGCGCGGTCCTCGTCGAGATATCCGAGCGCCTCGCGCAGCGAGCCGCACACGGTGGGGATTTGTTTGAGCTCCGCCGGCGGCAGATCGTACATATCCTTGTCAATGGCGGGGCCGGGATCGAGCCTGTTCTTGATGCCGTCGAGACCCGCCATCAGCATGGCGGCAAAGGCGAGGTAAGGGTTGGCGAGCGGATCCGGATAGCGCACCTCGACGCGCTTGCCCTTCGGCGAGGAGGCGAGCGGGATTCGACACCCGGCCGAGCGGTTGCGCACCGAATAGGCGAGCAACACCGGCGCCTCGAAGCCCGGCACCAGCCGTTTGTAGGAGTTCGTGGTGGGGTTGGTGAACGCGTTGATGGTGCGCGCGTGCTTGAGGATGCCGCCAATGTATTGGAGCGCGGTATCCGAGAGGTCGGCATACTTCTTGCCAGCGAACGTGGGCTTGCCGTCCTTCCAGATAGACTGGTGGCAGTGCATGCCGGAGCCGTTGTCGCCGTAGACCGGCTTGGGCATGAAGGTCGCCGTCTTCCCGTAGATCTGCGCGACCTGCTGCACGCAATACTTATAGATCTGCATCTGATCGGCCATGCGCACCATGGGCGCGAACTGGAACCCGAGCTCGTGCTGCGCCGAGCCGACCTCGTGATGATGCTTTTCGACCTTGCAGCCCATACGCGCCATGGCGCCGAGCATTTCCGAGCGCATGTCCTGTGCCGTGTCCAGCGGCGGCACCGGGAAGTAGCCCTTCTTGAACCCGATGTGGTGACCGAGATTGCCGCCTTCGTAGTCGGTGTCGGAATTGATCGGGAATTCCACTGAATCGAGCTTGAAGCCGGTGTTGTAAGGCTGCGCTACGTATTTGACGTCGTCGAAGATGAAGAATTCAGCCTCCGGCCCGAAGAAGACGGTGTCGCCGACGCCCATGGACTTGACCAAGCCCTCGGCTTTCCTTGCGATCGAGCGCGGATCGCGATTGTAGGGCTCTCCGGTCAGCGGCTCGAGCGTATCGCAAACCAAGACCAGCGTCGTCTCCGCGTAGAACGGATCGATGCAGGCGCTTTCCGGATCGGGCATGAGCTGCATGTCGGACTCGTGGATCGCCTTCCAGCCGGCGATCGAGGAGCCGTCAAACATGATGCCCTCGCTGAACGTATCCTCCTCGATCGTCGAGACATCAGTGGTCACGTGTTGCCACTTGCCGCGCGGATCGGTGAAACGGAAGTCGACGTATTTCACGTCGTTATCCTTGATCATCTTCAAAGCATCTTTAGCGGTCGTCATGGAACGAATACCCTTTCGTCTGCTGCTCGTAGGGCGGAAGGCAAGCGGTGATGCGGGCCCCGCGGTTCAGATGGCGTCCAGTCCGGATTCGCCGGTTCTGATCCGGATGGCTTCTTCGATGTTGGAGACGAAGATCTTGCCGTCGCCGATCCGCCCGGTCTGGGCGGCACGACGGATCGCCTCGATGGCTTTCTCGACCATGTCGTCGCCGAGCACAATCTCGATCTTCACCTTGGGGAGAAAATCGACAACGTATTCGGCTCCGCGATAAAGCTCGGTGTGGCCTTTCTGGCGTCCAAACCCCTTGGCTTCGGTGACAGTAATCCCTTGCAGTCCGACCTCCTGCAGCGCCTCCTTCACTTCGTCGAGCTTGAAGGGCTTGATCACCGCCTCGATCTTCTTCATCGCGTTTCCTTCCCCTGGCCTGCCGGCGGCAGGCACCGGCGCGGCCCGCGCCAACGGTTAGCAGGGTCCGTGCCAAGCCCCGCCAAGCTTCAAAAGCGGCTGTCGATCAGCCGTTTAACGGACGCGCACAGCGCAGCTCCGGTCGCCGCCGACAGACCCCGGATTAGAGTTTGAGCAATTTGCCTATTTTATGATCACTCCCGCGTATCCTGCGCTGCGACCGAAGGAATTGACGCGGAGTCGCGCGCGCTCCCGGGGAGCATTACTCTCGCCCGGCAATGATTGAGTTGCTCACCACCGCCGAGATGGCAGAGGCCGACCGCCGCACCATTGCAAGCGGAGTCGCCGGTATCGACCTCATGGAAAATGCCGGCCGGGCCGTGGCCGATGCCGTGGCGGCGCGGCATCCCCCGGGGCTGCGCATCGCAGTGGTCGCCGGGCCCGGCAATAATGGAGGCGACGGCTTTGTCGCCGCTCGCATCCTCGCCGAGCGCGGCTACCGGGCGCGGATCCTCTTGGTGGGCGACGCTGAGCGGCTCAAGGGCGATGCGGCGGTCGCGGCGCAGCGCTGGCGGGGTCGCACGATGCCAGCGGCGCCAGCGGCCCTGATGCCGGCCGACGTCGTCATCGATGCGTTGTTCGGCGCCGGCCTCGACCGGCCCGTCGAGGGCGCGGCGCGTGCCATGATCGAGGCCATGCGTGCGGCACCGTCGATCTATGCGATCGATCTGCCGAGCGGGATCAACGGCACGACCGGCGCTGTAATGGGCATCGCCGTCGAGGTCCAAGAGACCATAACGTTTTTCCGTCGCAAGATCGGCCACGTGCTGTTACCCGGGCGGCTCCACTGTGGAAACATCCGCATCGCCGACATCGGAATTCCGGCGCGTGTGCTCGATGACGTGCAACCGCGCGCCTGGATCAACGCGCCGGAGCTTTGGAGCAAATGTTTTTCCATGCCGCGGGTGGACGGCCACAAATACGCCCGCGGACATGCGGTCGTGGTCTCCGGTGGTCCGACTTCGACGGGTGCGGCGCGGCTTGCTGCGCGCGGCGCTTTGCGGGCAGGCGCGGGCCTCGTCACCATCGCCACGCCGCGCGACGCATTGACGGTCAACGCGACCGCGAGCCTCGCAGTTATGGTGCGGCCGGTCGACGGGGCGGACGAACTGGCGGATTTCCTGAACGATCCCCGCCGCAACGTTGTGGTGCTCGGACCGGGAGGTGGAGTGGGGCACCTCATGCGAGACTTGGTTTGCGTCGCGCTAGCGGGGGAGCGTGCGGTCGTGCTCGATGCCGACGCGCTCACCAGCTTTGCCGACGCACCGCAGGCGCTGGCGGCGGCGATCAAGCCCCGATCGAAGCCCACTGTAATGACGCCCCATGAAGGAGAGTTTAATCGCTTATTCAATGCTTTATCAGTTGAGGCTCATTCAAAGCTCGAGAAGGCTCGCTGGGCGGCGCAACAGATGGGAGCCGTCGTCCTGCTCAAGGGGCCGGACACCGTGGTCGCGGCTCCTGACGGCCGCGCGGCGATCGCCGAGAATGCGCCGCCGTGGCTTGCCACCGCCGGGTCGGGCGACGTGCTTGCCGGCATCGCCGCCGGCTGTCTGGCCCAAGGCATGCCGGGGTTTGAAGCCGCCGCGGCGGCGGTCTGGCTGCATGGGGAGGCGGGCACTGCCGCTGGCCCTGGGCTGATCGCAGAGGATCTGCCCGAGGTCATGCCCACAGTTTATCGGCAGCTGTTTGATCGATTAGCCGCTGGGCGGCGAGCCGGTTCGTGACGGCGCTCAATTCACTTTGATGCCGGCGGCCTTCACGAGTTGGGTGTTGGTCTCGATCTCGCGACGCACCAGCGCTTCGAACTGCTCCGACGTCAGAGGCATCGGATCGGCTCCAAGCTCGTTGAGCTTCTGGCGGATGGCGGGATGGACGAGCGCCTTGGCAATCTCTGTATGCAACCGCGCGCGGACATCCGCCGAAGTTTTTGCCGGCGCGAACACGCCCGCCCAGAAGTTGTACTCGGTGTTCGGATATCCCGCTTCGACGGTCGTGGGCACGTTCGGTAAAGCCGACGCACGCGTGGAGCCGCTCACCGCCAGCGCCTGCAGTTGGCCGTCCTTGAGCAGGGGTAACGCGTTGATCAAGGGCGCGAAGTAGAAGTCGGCGCGCCCGGCGACCACTTCGGTCAGCGCTTCCGGCGCGCCCTTGAATGGCAGATGCACCGCCTCGAAGCCGGCTGCCAATCGGAACCGCTCGCCATTGAGATGCGACGAGTTCCCCGCGCCTGCCGACGCGTAGTTGACAGTGCCCGGCCTTGCCTTCGCCGCTGCGACGAAATCGCTAAGCTGCTTGTAACCCTTCGATGGATTGACCACAAAAACGACCGGCATGTTGCCGAACGGAATGACAGCCGCGAGATCGGTCATTTCGAAGCCCAAGTTCGAGCGGGTCGCCGGTGTCACGGTATGCGTGGAGGAATTGGCGAGAACGGTGTAGCCGTCGGGATCGGCCTTTGCGACCGCGCTCATGCCGATCGTGTTGCCGGCGCCGGGGCGATTTTCCACGATAATCGGCTGCCCGAGCTGCGCCGAGACCTGATCCATCACCAGACGTGCCATGACGTCCGTGGCGCTGCCCGCGGTCAGGGGAACGATCAGGCGGATCGGCTTTGTCGGCCAAGCCTGGGCCCAGCTTTGCGTGGACGTACCGGCTGGAAGGCTCAGCGAAATTGCCGCCGCCAGCAACCAGCGACGCGGCCTCATGCTCGACATGGGGGGTCCTCGAGCGGCTTTGGTTCGAATGGGACGCGTCCGGACGGCTGCGTCCAGACCGCGCTATAGCACGTCGAGGCGAAATCGGCATGGCCGGCGAAAGGCTCCGCTCAGAACCTGGTTGAGAAGGCCCGCGCCCGCGCCTATTTTTGTCGTGCGCCGCGGACTTTGGCCATGATATAAGCCGCGCCGCCCGGCCGCAGCGCAAGTCGGCTGTCGTCAACGCGGGCGTGGCGGAACTGGTAGACGCGCGGGATTTAGGTTCCCGTGACGAAAGTCGTGGGGGTTCGAGTCCCTCCGCCCGCACCACGCCGCGACAGAGCCTGCTTCGACCCGGTCACGCCCGATTCACGGATTTCATCGATCGCCGACCAGTAGATTCTCACCATGGAAGTCACCGAGACCCTTTCCGACGGCCTTAAGCGCGAATTCCAAGTTCAGGTGCCCGCAGCCGATCTCGAGGCGCGAGTCACCGAGCGGCTGGGCGAGCTCAAGGACCGGGTCAACCTGCGCGGCTTCCGTCCCGGCAAGGTCCCCGTCACTCACCTGAGGAGGATTTACGGAAAGGCGGTGATGGCCGAGACCATCGAGGCGGTGATCCGCGAGCTCAACGCCCAGATCGTCAGCGAGCGCGGTCTCAAGCTCGCCATGGAGCCCAAGGTCACGATCCCGAACGAAGCCAGCGCGGTCGAAAAGGTGATCGGCGGACAATCCGATCTCGCCTACACGCTTGCGCTGGAGATACTGCCGAAGATCGAGCTGGCGGATTTCAAAGGTATCAAGCTCGAGCGGCAGGTGGCGGAGGTCAGCGAGGCGCAAGTCAATGATGCGCTCCAGAAGATCGCCGAACAGAATCGGCCGTTTGCCGTCAAAGCCGAGGGGGCGAAAGTCGAAAAGGGAGACCGCATCCTCATCGACTTTGCCGGCAGGATCGACGGCGCGCCTTTCGAAGGCGGCACGGGCGGCGATGTGGGCGTCAATGTCGGGGCCGGAACGTTCCTCCCGGGCTTCGAGGATCAACTCGTCGGCATGACGGTTGGCGAAACGCGCGTGGTGAAGGTCACGTTTCCCGACAATTACCTGAACACGCAACTTGCGGGGAAAAACGCCGAGTTCGACGTCACAGCGAAGTCGCTCGAAGCGCCGGGCCAGGTCACCCTCGACGATGCATTCGCGAAGTCGCTGGGGTTGGAATCTCTCGACAAGCTCAAGGAGGCGGTCAAGGGGCGATTGCAGCAAGAGCACGCGGCGCTCAGCCGGCAGAAGCTCAAGCGCCAGCTCCTCGATAAGCTCGACGAGATGCACAAATTCGCGCTGCCTCCGACGCTCGCCGAGGACGAGTTCAAGAACGTCTGGACTACGGTCGAGAACGACCTCAAGGCGCAGGGCCGCACCTTTGCCGACGAGGGCACGACCGAGGAGAAGGCGCGCGAGGAATATCGCGGCATTGCGGAACGGCGGGTGCGGCTTGGCCTCGTGCTCGCGGAAATCGGCGAGAAGAACAAGATCACCGTGACCGAGGAGGAGATCACGCGCGCCATTGTCGAACGCGCCCGCCAAGTGCCCGGGCGAGAGCAGGAGGTCTGGGAATACTACCGCAAGACTCCTGCCGCGGTCGCAGCCATACGGGCCCCGATCTTCGAAGAGAAGGTGGTGGACTTCATCATCGAGCTCGCCACTGTCACCGAGAGGCAAGTCTCGCGCGAGGACCTGCTCAAGGACGAGGAGGACGAAGACAGCGCCGCAGGTCGATCGTGACCAAGCGCCGCGTTCGGCTACCGCCGAAGCAGGATCAAACACCCGCCTTGGTGTTGTGTCGGCGCGAATCGTGGATATAGGAGCATGGGACGCAAGCTTGCCGTCATCGCCCGATTGCTGCGGATGCAATCAAGACTGCGCTGTTCGTTCTGCGGCAAAGGCGCCGACCAGGTTGGCCGGCTTGTCGCCGGCCCGTCCGTATATATCTGTGACGAGTGCATCAAAACATGCGTGGCGGTGGTGGAGCAGCACGGGGGCTTCCCGCCGTCGCGAGCCGCCGAGCAGGATGGGTTGAACCATGCGTGATCCATACGACACCTACATGAATACGCTCGTGCCGATGGTGGTCGAGCAAACCAATCGCGGCGAGCGCGCCTACGATATCTTCTCGCGGCTTCTCAAGGAGCGGATCATCTTCATCAGCGGGCCGGTCGAGGATGTCACCTCGACGCTCGTGGTCGCTCAGCTCTTGTTCCTTGAGGCGGACAATCCGAAGAAAGAGATCGCGATGTACATCAACTCGCCGGGCGGCGTGGTGACCTCCGGGCTTGCGATCTACGACACCATGCAGTTCGTGCGGCCGGCGGTCTCGACCTTGTGCATCGGTCAGGCGGCATCCATGGGCTCGCTGCTGCTCGCCGCCGGACACAAGGACATGCGCTTTGCGCTCCCCAACTCCAGGATCATGCTGCACCAGCCGTCCGGCGGATTTCAGGGCCAGGCGACGGACATCATGCTGCATGCCCAGGAGATCCTGAACCTGAAGAAGCGCCTGAACGAAATCTACGTGAAGCACACCGGGCAGCCGCTGAAGAAGATCGAGGAGGCGCTCGAGCGCGACTACTTCCTGACCGGCGAGATGGCGGTCGAATGGGGGGTGGTCGATAAGGTGATCGACAAGCGGCCTGAGGATGTCTCCAAGGCGTGATCGACGGCCCAAACGGTATTCCACCGCCGGTGGTTCCGCGCCGGGCTGCGCGACGGTGGAAAGCCCGGAATTGACTTTTGGTTGATTAATAAAATCTTGATTCTGCCGGCAGTACCGTGGTTCGCTAGGGGTGATTTGCCAAGGACGGACCACCTAAAGCGTGGAGATGTGTGACATTGGTGCTACGGACTCTTAAAAGAACGCCTGTTATGGTCTGCGGCAAGGCGGCCGGTTTGCGCGCGCGGCGGCCGGCCGACGGAGAACTGGAATGAGCAAAGTCGGCAGTGGCGAGTCCAAAAATACGCTCTACTGCTCGTTCTGCGGCAAGAGCCAGCACGAGGTGCGCAAGCTTATTGCCGGTCCCACTGTATTTATCTGCGACGAGTGCGTCGAACTGTGCATGGACATCATTCGCGAGGAGAATAAGTCCTCGTTGGTGAAGTCGCGCGACGGCATCCCGACCCCGAAAGAGATACGCAAGGTTCTCGACGACTATGTGATTGGTCAGGATCACGCCAAGAAGGTGCTCTCGGTCGCGGTCCACAATCACTACAAGCGGCTCAACCATCAAACCAAGCACAACGACGTCGAGCTCGCGAAATCGAACATCCTGCTGATCGGTCCGACCGGCTCCGGGAAGACATTGTTGGCGCAAACGCTCGCGCGCATCCTCGACGTGCCCTTCACGATGGCCGATGCGACGACGCTCACCGAAGCCGGCTATGTGGGAGAGGACGTCGAGAACATCATCCTCAAGCTGCTGCAGTCGGCCGACTACAATGTCGAACGCGCCCAGCGCGGTATCGTCTATATCGACGAGATCGACAAGATCAGCCGCAAGTCCGACAACCCGTCGATCACCCGCGACGTCTCCGGCGAGGGCGTGCAACAGGCGTTGCTCAAGATCATGGAAGGCACCATCGCGTCGGTACCGCCGCAGGGGGGACGCAAGCATCCGCAGCAGGAGTTCTTGCAGGTTGACACCACGAACATCCTGTTTGTGTGCGGCGGCGCCTTCGCCGGGCTCGAGAAGATCATTTCTGCGCGCGGGCGCTCGACCTCGATCGGCTTCAGCGCCAAGGTCTTGGCGCCGGAGGATCGCAAGGCCGGCGAAATTTTCCGCGAGGTCGAACCGGAGGATCTGTTGAAATATGGCCTCATCCCGGAGTTCGTCGGCCGATTGCCGGTTGTTGCCACGCTCGAGGACCTCGATGAGCCGTCTCTCAAGCTCATTCTCACGCAGCCGAAGAACGCGCTGGTGAAGCAGTACCAGCGGCTGTTCGAAATGGAGTCGATCGATCTCACCCTTGCGGAGGAGGCGCTGGGCGCCATCGCCCGCAAGGCGATCGACCGCAAGACGGGCGCACGCGGACTGCGCTCGATCATGGAAGGCATCCTGCTCGACACCATGTTCGACCTGCCGAGCCTCGAAGGCGTAGAGGAGGTCGTGATCTCGAAAGAGGTCGTCGAAGGCACCGCGCGGCCGCTCTACATCTATGCCGACCGGGCGGACCGGACAGGCGACGCGAGCGCGTGAGGGCGCTGCAACCGGAAGGCGCGCCAAGCGGCGCCGATTCGCCCAAAGTAGTCGCGGCGGCCCCCGCCACTGTCGCTATTTCCTTGAATTTCCGGCTTTACTTGACACCGGCGCAAGCCGTCGCCACCTATGATGCGAGCGAAAAAGCGTACGAAGGATCCCATCGAAATTCTCCGGGGAGGGCTTCGTACCCACCCTCCGGCGCACGGCAGGTCTACGAACGAGCCGTGTTTCCCTTCCCGGCCCACCTCGGCACTCGACCGTGACGCCGCTCAAGCGGGTTACGAGCGAGGGGCACAACAATAAGGACCTTGGGCCATGACCAGCGCAAAGCCAAAGCCCCCACTCATCCCCGGCGAGACCCGGGCTTACCCCGTGCTGCCGTTGCGCGACATTGTCGTCTTTCCGCACATGATCGTGCCGCTGTTCGTCGGGCGTGAAAAGTCGATCAGGGCGCTCGAGGAAGTGATGCGCTCCGACACCTTCATCCTCTTGGCCACGCAGAAGAACGCCTCGGATGACGACCCGGCGACCGGAGCCATTTACGAGATCGGGACGTTGGCCAACGTGTTGCAATTGCTCAAGCTGCCGGACGGTACCGTCAAGGTACTCGTCGAGGGTGCTGCGCGCGCGAAGGTCGAGCGCTACACCGATCGCGCCGACTATTACGAGGCCGCCGCCGTCGTACTGGCGGATTCGGCTGGCGAGCAGGTCGAGGCCGAGGCACTGGCGCGCTCGGTGGTCAACGAATTTGAGAACTATGTAAAGCTCAACAAGAAGGTGTCGCCCGAAGTGGTCGGTGTGGTCCAGCAGATCGAGGACTATGCCAAGCTCGCCGACACGGTTGCCTCGCACCTCGCGGTCAAGATCCCCGACAAGCAGCTGATCCTGGAGACGCCTTCGGTCACCGAGCGGCTCGAGAAGGTGCTCGGCCTGATGGAGAGCGAAATCTCCGTCCTGCAGGTGGAGAAACGCATCCGCACCCGCGTCAAGCGCCAGATGGAGAAGACCCAGCGCGAGTACTACCTCAACGAGCAGATGAAGGCGATCCAGAAGGAGCTGGGCGACGAAGAGGGCAAAGACGAACTCGCCGAGATCGAGGACAAGATCAAGAAAACCAAGCTCTCGAAGGAGGCGCGCGAGAAGGCCACCCACGAACTCAAGAAGCTGCGCCAGATGTCGCCGATGTCCGCGGAGGCGACCGTGGTGCGCAATTATCTCGACTGGCTGCTGTCGATCCCGTGGAACAAGAAGACCAAGGTCAAGAAGGATCTCAAGCTCGCCCAGGAGATTCTCGACAACGATCACTTCGGCCTGGAGAAGGTCAAAGAGCGGATCGTCGAATATCTCGCGGTCCAGCAGCGCGCCAACAAGCTGACTGGCCCGATCCTGTGCCTGGTGGGGCCGCCCGGCGTGGGCAAGACGTCTCTCGGCAAGTCGATCGCTCGTGCGACCGGCCGCGACTTCGTGCGCGTGTCGCTCGGCGGCGTGCGCGATGAGGCCGAAATCCGCGGTCACCGGCGCACCTATATCGGCTCGATGCCCGGCAAGGTCATCCAGTCGATGCGCAAGGCGAAGTCGTCGAACCCGTTGTTCTTGCTCGACGAGGTCGACAAGATGGGCGCCGATTTCCGCGGCGATCCTTCGTCTGCGCTGCTGGAGGTGCTCGACCCCGAGCAGAACCACACCTTCAACGACCACTACCTCGAGGTCGACTACGATCTCTCCCACGTGATGTTCATCACGACGGCGAACACGCTCAACATTCCGCCGCCGTTGATGGATCGCATGGAGATCATCCGCATCGCCGGCTACACCGAGGACGAGAAGGTCGAGATCGCGCGCAAGCATTTGATCCCGCACGCGACGGCCAAGCACGGGCTCGCTTCCGACGAGTGGTCGATCGACGACGAGGCGCTGCTGCTGGTGATCCGCCGCTACACGCGCGAGGCCGGCGTGCGCAATCTCGAACGCGAGCTCTCCACCTTGATCCGCAAGGCGGTCAAGGAATTGACGCTCTCGAAGACCAAGTCGATCACGGTCGAGGCCAAGAACGTCGCTGATTATCTCGGCGTCCCGAAGTTCCGCTACGGCGAGGTCGAGGACCAAGACCAAGTCGGCGTCGTGACCGGGTTGGCGTGGACCGACGTGGGCGGCGAATTGCTCACGATCGAAGCCGCCATGATGCCCGGCAAGGGCAAGATGATCGTCACCGGCAACCTGCGCGACGTGATGAAGGAATCGATTTCGGCAGCGGCCTCCTATGTGCGCATGCGCGCGGTCGCCTTCGGCATCGAGCCGCCACGCTTCGACAAGAAGGACATCCACGTGCACGTGCCGGAGGGGGCCACTCCGAAGGACGGGCCCTCCGCCGGCGTCGCCATGGTCACCGCGATCGTGTCGGTGATGACCGGCATACCGGTGCGCCGCGACGTCGCCATGACCGGCGAGATCACCCTGCGCGGCCGCGTGCTGCCGATCGGCGGCCTAAAGGAGAAGCTGCTCGCGGCCTCGCGCGGCGGCATGAAAACCGTGCTGATCCCGGAAGAGAATGCCAAGGATCTGGTCGAGATCAGCGAAAGCATCAAGAAAGGTCTCGACATCATTCCGGTCTCGCGCATGGACGAGGTTTTAGCGCGCACGCTCACGCGCAAGCCCGAGCCCATCGAATGGGACGAGGAAAAGGCCAAGCCGACCGAGACTTCGGTAACGACCGAGCCGGCGGTGGAGACGGATTCATCGACTTTGACCGCCCACTGACGGGTGGGGTAAACCGATAGCCTTCGAGCGGCGGCCTTCGAGGCCGCCGTTTTCTTTGCTGGGCGTTCACGATTTGTCTTGACAATTTAGAACAAAATGAGAACATCCCAGAGCTGCCGGTCAGGGCTGCCCCTCGAGTTTGCAGCTTCCCAACGCGGCAGTTCTTTGCCGCTGACGCTTTCGCAAGCGTCGGGCGGTGTCTTCCCGGAGGATGTGTGATGAAACCGAACGTCGCCGCAGCTTTATGTGCGGCATTGGTGGGAGTACTGGCTTTGTCGCAATCGGCGATCGCCGAGCCGAAGACAGCCAGGCAATGCAACAGCGACTGGACCGCGAACAAGGCGTCCATTCAGGCGAGCGGCAAAACCAAGCGCGCGTTCATGGCCGAGTGCCGCGGCGTTCCGATCGCGGCACGTCCATCCGCGGCGCCGGACAAAAGCCAGTATGCGAGCGAAGCCGAGGCCCAGGCGAACTGCCCGAGCGACGCCGTCGTCTGGGTCAATTCGGCATCGCACCTGTACCACGGCAGTGGGAGCCGCAATTATGGCAAGACCAGAACCGGCGCTTACATGTGCGAGCAGGATTCGGTGGCGGCAGGCTTCCGCGCAGCCAAGATCGCAAGGCGCCCGGACGCCTGATTCTCTCACCCGCAAGTTCCCTAAAAGAGCGTAGTGACGGTGCGCCCATGTTGGGGCACCGTCTTTTTTGAAAGGCCGAACCCGTTGCATGGCGAGCCGAGTGCCCCTGCAAAGCAGGGGCCTACCATCCTTGCGTCCCCGCGCGTGACGGCGATAAAGGTGTGCAAGGGCGGTTAGCTCAGCGGGTAGAGCGCCTGCTTTACACGCAGGATGTCGGCGGTTCGAGTCCGTCACCGCCCACTCGGCCTTTGCGCCTGCGGCGCTTCGGCCGGCAGGCCAGCCCCAATTGCGCGCGAAGGGCGCCCGGCGCATTCGCAAAACGAGAAACAAAGCCGTCGGCGGCCTGGGCGCTAGCCGCCGGCGGGATGCGAAAGAAGTGCCCGCAACGACGGGCTTGTCGTCAGACTGATTCCTTGAGTTCTTTGGCCGCTCGGAAGGCGACCTTCTTGCTAGCCTTGATCTGGATCGGTTCGCCGGTCGCGGGGTTGCGGCCCATGCGGGCTGCGCGCTTGCGCACGACCAGGATGCCGAGACCACCGATGCGGATGCGGTCACCCTTCTTGAGGTGTTTGGTCACCAAGTTCACCAGATCACCGAGCACCGCCTCGGTCTGCTTCTTCGACATTTCATGGGATTCTGAGAGATTCGCGGCGAGATGCTTCAAGGTCACGGTCGCGGGTGCGCCCGGTTTCTTCGCTGCCATGGCTGGCCCTCCTGGTTGCCGGAAAGTGGCGTCAAAGCCGCTTGGTACGCTGTCGCATTAGACGATTCGGACACGGTCTGACCATGACTTATTGCCGAAAAATGCGGGTTTTTTCAATGCCAATCCACGGAAAGTGGCCAACGACGGGCCTTGAGCGCGCATCGCCAAAAGCAAATCCTCTGATTTGCCCGTAGGAACGGGGCCTTTGGGACGCTGCCTTGACTTGAGCCTGACTGGTATTTAACTCCGCAACGCGCCCGCGGGGGCGTAGCTCAGTTGGTTAGAGCGTCGGCCTGTCACGCCGAAGGTCGTGGGTTCGAGCCCCATCGCTCCCGCCATTTTTCAATGACTTAGCTGGCGTCGTGTTTCGCGTTCCGACTTTTCGGGCCGTCGCGTTCCGACTTTTTGCGCTCGCTATGTTCTCGGAGGGCAAGTGGCAGAGAAGCGTTTCCCCTACGAGCAAAGCTCTTGGAGCGACGACGCTGAGCAGAAGCGTCGCTGGTATGAAGCGTTGGAGCGCATGGGTCCCGCCCGCGCGCGAGCGCGCCTGGTTGAGATCAATGCTGGTTCGCGCGCGGTATCCATCGGCATGGAAGTGGGCATCACCAAAGGATTCGTGGAGGAGTGGCTCGCTTGGCACGATCGCCAAGAGAGGGAACGCGAACGTAGTTTCCGACGCTTTTGGACCCGCTGGACGGCGGTAGCAATCGCTCTCACAGCCATTGCAGCTGCGGGGAGTTTGGCACTGACGGTGTGGCGGAAGTGGTAGCGACATGCGCGGCTACCTAAGCTTGCTGCGTCCTCGTCGTCGTGCTTCCAGCACTGAGCGCAAGGTCGCTTGGTTCACCGGTACATAGGTGGCGAACAGCGCGTTCGACGCCGATAAGGTATTGCCCATGGCGTGCGCCAGCTCGCCGGTTCTTCGGAATGCGGCGTGAGATAGTCCAGCATCTTCTGGATTGCGAGAACGTGAGCGCCCCTCGCAATGAGAGAGGAGAAGTCACCAAAAATTTCACCGAGCAAGACACTGCTAGGCTTCACGACGCTCAAAAGAAATTACGTGAGTTCGGTACGCAAATGATTGCATTCGTTCAGACCGATGCTGTGGCCACAAACCTGATCCGGCAGCTCTGGCGTTACGATCCGACGAAAGCGAGCCAGTCGCTGATGGGACTGTCGTACGATCTTGCAGTTTACGGACCAGAGCGAGCGCGCCATCGGAAGAACATTCTGGACGCGCTACGGATCAAAGCCTCGCCGTGATCTACTTGCCGCGACGCCCGGCGTGAAGAACCCGAACGCTGCGGCGGTGAAGCGGGAAGCGGAGGAGGCTTGGGGCAAGAGGGGGGGGGACGTGACAGAAGGAATGCCATCCGAGCCAGCAGACCTCGTCGATGCGTTCTATGCCCGCTTCGTTAGACCACTCGGAAACCTTGTGATTCTATTCGCACAGGCCGAAGCGGCATGGCTCACGCTTCTTGTCGATCTGACTGGCTGCACTGAAAAGGAAGCCCAAAAATTCCTCCAGAAGGAGGCGGCCGACGTGAAACAGGAGATCCTTCCTCTCGTGCGTGCATCTGCCATTGAAGGCTATGCACGCCAGGAGCTTTGCGACAGCATCGACAAATTTCTTTGCGACCGGAAACGACGCAACCGACTCATCCATGACGAATGGTACGTCTCGCTCTTCGAGCCGGGCGGCGTGGCGATGACCCGGGGGTTGCCGCGCAAGAAGGATGCTGATGTGGCGTACGGCGATTCAACGCCCGAAGATGTCTGGAACCTCGCTTGGCGCTTTCGTGAATACGCACATGTTTTCTCCCACGCCTCACACATGCTGGGTGAGCAGAAGAGCCAATGATTGGCCTTGAAATCCCTAACGGTCCGCTGATCCTCAAGCGCGCATCGGCCTCCCGCTCGTCCGGCGAGTGGAACGATGATGAATATGACGTGCTCGCCGATGGCGCGGTCGTTGGCCGCATCTTCAACGCGGCTGCGTCGCCGTAGGAACGCCGTGGATGTGGACGCTGGCCTTCGGGCACCACGAGGATCGCGCGCCGACGCACGGCTACGAAGCCACACGCGAAGCGGCGATGGCGGCGTTCGCCAAGAGTTGGCGGCGCGAGAGCTAGCGCCCCCGGTAGCAGGCCGCCGCCTTCGCTTTCTCACGCGGAGAGGTGGGGATAGAGCTCGCGCCGGATCGCCTGATTGGACTTGAGCGTTCGATGGACGCAGGCGACCAAAAAGGGCGTCCATATTATGGACACCCTTGGCGGGCCGCAGGGCGGCGCCGGGATGGGCCGCAAGGCCCTACCAACCGTTACTAACGGAGGGTGTCATGGGTGGTGACCGGACCAACGCCGAGCGCCAGCGTCGCTATATCGCGCGGCTCAAGGCGCAGGCTGCCAAGGCTGGCGTTAGAAACGCCGCTGACGACGCGCTGGTGCAAGAGTTGACGCGCCACATCCGCGATCTTGAGACTGAGAACGCCGAGATCAGGGATAAGAGCGCGCTGGAGCAGGCGGCGGCCCGCTTGCAGCAGGCGATGGCCAACTTGCGCGAACTCGAAGCCCGCTTCGTCGAGGCGATCGAGGCGGAGCAGGCCAAGATCGGTGCGAACGCGGAAGCCGAGATCGCCGCACTGAAGGCCCAACTCGCCCGTAAGCGCAAACGGCAGCCCGTCACGAAACCAGTGGACCCCAATAGCGAGGTGGCGCGGCTCAAGGTGACTATCACCGAGCTTCGGGCGCGGTTGAACCACTTCAAGACGTGCGAGCGGCAAGGTCGACACGCGCACGTTCACGATCATGCATAGTCGCATGCACCCGGATCGCGTGTCCGATCCGAAGAAAAAAGCGCGCTACAAGATCGCATTTGACGTTTTCGGCAAGCTTAAAAATCTAATGGTCGACAAAGCGCAATTGCCCTTGACGCGCGAGGAATGGGACGCGAGGCGGAAAAAGCCGCAAACGAAGAAGCGCCAGCCTGCGGTCCCTCCCAGACCCCCGAGGCACCTCCCTAAGGGCTAGCACCGCGGCTTCGCATCACGCGCTCATCCAACCCCCGAGGCCGCGCCGGATCGACCGTGGCTTGGGCGGAATGTCCGCACGCGCATGCCGCAGCATCATCACCGCGTAGCGCGTGGCGCTCATCAGGTCGTCACCCTCCTTATGCACCCGGCGCTGAACCGGACCGTTGTTCAGCGAAAGCTGCGGCGGACGGTGCGACGGGGACAGGTTAGCGATGCAGGCCATATTTTGGGGTCATTGGTCATGTGCCAAACAGGTGCTCGCCGCCGCGCTCGCGGCCGTCCGGCGCGGCAGGTATAGGCCAAACGGCCCAGGCCAGCGGATTCCTTTACAGTCGAAAGAGCCGGGTGCAGCCTAGCGGGCGTTGTCTAAAATTGGCCGTACGAGGAGCAGTTGCACCGGGGTGTACTGCTGCGCTTGCTCGGCCGGGAGGTCCTCATGACACGGTTAGTGTTCATAGCGAGTCTTTTGGCCTTCTCCACAGCGGTTGCGGTAAATCACGCATCTGCCCAAAAACGTTGCGACGAGACTGCGTCTCAGTGTCTGGGTGGGTGTGTTAACAAGTCCTCTTCTGGAATAAATAGCCCGTATGCGCAGTGCGTGACCAAGTGCGACAACGCCCGCGATGCGTGCCGAGGTCGCGTGAAGCCCCGCGATGATCTCTTCGACAGTCGGCGCTAGAAGTCGGGCGTGCTGCTTACGCTCGATTTTCCCCGACCTGGGGTACCTCGGCCGTCCTAGTGTCGGGTACCGGGACGACGGCGCATGGGAGTTGGTTTCAAAATAGGGCTCGGCGGGGACCCATACCCACCCGCCTTTATGTCCACTCAGCCTCGTCGGTTTCGGCGGGGCTTTTTTTGCATCCGAAATAACGCGTCCTGGGGCCTCGCAGCGGCTCGCTTCGGGCAGGCCTACAGCCAGTGCGGGGGCCGCAAGCCGGACGGAGCGAAGTGCCGGCTGCGCGCGACCGGAGTAGTCAGGCAGCTTCCGGGCCCCTATTTTGGGGGGCCATGCCGCCCAGCAAGGAAATCGCCGCCGCACGCAAGGCCGCCAAGCTCCGCCGCTGGCGCGCATCCCTCCTGCGCGGCCGCGCGCAACCCTTAAGGAGAGCGACGACGATGCGGAAAGACAAGGACTTCGATACGGAGGCCAACGTAGTAGACTCGCCAGTTGGTAAATCGTCGATGCCGCTGCACAAACCGAACATGATGGCACTGCCACCGCCTGGATTCAGGTTCCCAGGGTTGTCCTGGACAATGTCGCAGCGTCGATTATGCGGCATCTAGGCGTGACTCACATCGACCGACGCAAACAGGGCGGTGATTGTGAAACAGGTTACGACGAGTAGCGCGGGAACTATCAGATTCAATCGCAGCATTTTGGGCGGCCTCACGTTTCACCGCGTGCGGCCCGGCGCGCCTCGCCATCGTTGTGTCCTTCAGCACTGCTGTGACTGGCCAGTAGGTGGTTGGGTCTGAAGCGCCTCGACTGCGAAGCTTCTCGGCTGCTCGCCCCGCTGCCAAATCTCCCACATCTGAAGATAGGCCGCCTCGATGTGGCGTCGGAAGCGATCGGTGTCGAACAAAGGATGCGTCAGCCGGTTCGTGGCCAGTCGGTTGCGATATCCTTCGAGAAGTGAGGGATCCTTCGCCAGCCGCAGCGCCAGCGCCTCGTAGTCCTTGATGCTGTGCGTCACAAGCTCGGGCAGTCCGATCGCGTTCAGCAGGCTCGCCGCCACCCGCCCCGCGAACGACTCGCCCAGCCGCGTTACCACCGGAAGGCCTATCCACAGCGCGTCGCTCGCCGTCGTGTGGGCGTTGTACGGCAGCGTATCGAGGAATAGGTCAGCCAGCCGATGCCGCGCCAGATGATCTTCGAGCTTCATGCGTGGCGCAAATACCAGACGCCCTGGACCGACACCGCGCGCCGCCGCCTCTTTCCTCAAGTTCTGCTCTGCCGTCGCATTGTCGCGCAGCAGCCACAACACGCTGCCTTCGACTGCATGCAACAGTCGCATCCAGACGACGAACACCTCGGGCGTGATCTTCCAGTTGTTATTGAAGCAGCAGAACACACAGCCTTTCTCCGGAAGCC
>WNGE01001962.1_pt1 | contig 26852 bp, 25 predicted proteins | sample 5400651 | NCBI WGS metagenome assembly WNGE01 (sample SAMN13153370, study PRJNA577476) | soil metagenome | isolation source: 60 cm soil or saprolite under grassland replicate 2 | place: USA:California | collected 2016-06-15 | reverse complement strand
CGGCGTGCCGATCTTCATCCGGCAGGTGGCTGACGTGAAGATCGGCGATGCCTTCCGGACGGCCGCGCTCGTCAAGGGCGGGACGGAAGCGGTGGGCGGGGTGGTGGTGGCCCGCTACGGCGTGAGCACCGTGGAGGTCATCGACCGCGTCAAGGCGAAGATCGCGGTGCTCCAGGCCGGACTGCCGCCAGGGGTCCGCATCGTGCCCTTCTACGATCGCTCGGCCTTGATCGAGCGCGCCGTCGCCACCCTCAGACGGTCCCTCATCGAAGAGGCAGTCGTGGTCACGCTCGTGAATCTCCTCTTCCTGCTCCATCTGCGATCCGTCCTGATCGTCACGATCCCGATCCCGCTCGCCGTCTTGATCGCCTTCCTCTTCATGCGCTACCTCGGGATCAGCTCCAATATCATGTCGCTCGCCGGCATCGCCATCGCCATCGGCGTCCTTGTGGATGCGGCCATCGTCGTGACTGAGAACGCCTTCCGCTTCATCGAGAAACGGGCGGTGAACCCGCGTGACAAGCGCGCCGTCGCCGCCACGGTGCTCGACGCCACCCGCCTCGTGGGCCGCCCCATCTTCTTCTCGATGGCCATCATCGTGCTGGCCTTCATCCCGGTCTTCGCCCTCACGGGCCAAGAGGGCAAGCTCTTCCATCCGCTCGCCTTCACCAAGACCTTCGCCATGGCGGGGGCGACCATCCTCTCCGTGACCCTGGTGCCGGTGCTGTGCACGCTCCTCATCGGCGGCAGGGGGCGCGGCGAGGAGCGCAACCCGGTCATGCGACCGCTCGTGTGGCTCTACCGGCCGCTGCTGGACTGGGCGCTCCGACACCGTGCCCTCACGCTCGGGCTGGCTCTGCTGGTCCTGGCCGGCGCGCTGGCGCTCGCTCCCAGGATCGGCAAAGAGTTCATGCCCCCACTCAACGAAGGCGACCTGATGTTCATGCCCATCACAGATCCCGCGATCTCGCTCCCGCAGGCGATCGAGATCACGCGGAAGCAGAACGAGGCGATCCAGTCGGTGCCCGAGGTCGCCACCGTGGTCGCGAAGATCTCGCGGGCCGATACCTCGACGGATCCGGCGCCCATCAACATGACCGAGACCGTCGTGAACCTGAAACCCGAGAACCAGTGGCGGCGCGGGATGACTCGCGAGCGGATCATCGGCGAGCTGGACGCGGCGGCCACCATGCCCGGGGTCTCCAATATCTGGACGCAGCCGATCATCAACCGCATCCCGTACCTCGACATCCGGGTGGACCGCGAGGCGGCGGCGCGCTACGGCATCTCGGTGGGCGCCATTCAGGACGTGATCGAGACGGCGATCGGGGAGACCAACCTCACCCTCACCATCGAGGGTCGCCAACGCTTTCCCGTGCGGGTCCGATACGCCCCGGAGTACCGGGCGCGTGCGGAGGCGCTGGCCAGCGTACTCGTCACGGGCCCAAGCGGCGCGCAGGTGCCGCTGGGGCAGGTCGCACAACTCCGCCAGATCAGCGGCCCCGCCATGATCGCCAGTGAGAATGGGCTGCTGGTGGTGACCGTGCTGCTCAATGTTCGGGGCCGAGATGTCGGCAGCTTCGTGGATCAGGCGCGCACCGTGGTGGCGGAGACGGTGCGGCTGCCCAAGGGCTCCTATATCGAGTGGAGCGGGCAGTACGAGAACGACGTGCGGGCGCGCCAGCGGCTCAAGATCGTCGTGCCCGTCGTGCTGGCCGTCATCTTTCTGCTGCTGTACATGACCTATGGCTCGCTCCTTGACGCGGCACAGGTGCTCTTGGCGGTCCCATTCGGGCTGGCGGGCGGCATCTATCTCCTCTATGCGCTCGGCTACAACTTCTCGGTGGCGGTCTGGGTCGGGTTCATCGCGCTCTTCGGCACGGCTGTCCAAACCGCTGTGGTGATGGTCATCTACCTGGATGAAGCGGTAGCGCGCAAGCGGGAAGAGCTTGGCGGCACCCTGACCCGCGCAGCGCTGCTCGACGCGGTGAAGGAGGGCGCGCTGCTCCGCTTGCGGCCCAAGGTGATGACTGTGTCCACCGTGGTGGCGAGCCTCCTGCCGATCATGTGGAGCCATTCCACGGGGGCCGAGGTCATGAAGCCGCTCGCGACGCCCGTGCTGGGCGGCATGGTCAGCTCGCTCGCGCTCGTCCTCATCGTGACGCCCGTCCTCTTCTACTGGCTTCGCGAGCGGGAGTTGGATCGGGGTGAGGCGCAGTCCGCCCGGGACGCCCAGGTTATGGATCGCCGGCCGGCCCTGGGCTCGGCCGACTGACCAACGAACACACACAAGGAGGATCGATTGATGAAGCGCCTGATTGCAGTGATCACGGTAGTCGGAGGACTCTTCGCCGTAGGGGTCGCCACGATAGCTTGGAGCGCCGAGCTCAAGGTCATGCAGACGCAGAAGACCAAGGATGCCGTCGTGACGCTCAAGAGCGAGACCGGACAGTGGAAGCCGGGCAAGAACACTTTCGTGCTTGAGTTCACGTCGCCCTCCGGCCAGCCGCTCGATGGCGGCAAGGTCACGCTCAGCACCAGCATGGCCATGCCGGGCATGACCCCGATGGTGGCCGGCGCCACGGTGTCTCCAGACAAGGCACCCGGGCGGTATCTCGGCACGGTCGATTTCCCGGACACCGGCACCCGGCAGGTGACAGTGACCTGGGACGGCCCCGCCGGGAAGGGTTCGGCGAGGTTCTCGGTTCCGGTCCGGTAGGGGAGCCAGCATGCGACAAGGCATCTTGGTGGTGTTCATCCTGTTCTTTGGGCTTCTGGCCGGCTGGCAGATTGCCTTCGCTCAATCTCCGGCTCCAGCACCGCTCACGGTCGACCAGGTGGTAGAGCGAGCGGTGGCTGACAATCCAGAGCTTCGCGCCATGCGGGCTGAGGTGGATGCGGCCCGAGGCCGTCTCCTCCAAGCCGGACTCCGCCCGAACCCCATGCTTGATCTCGGCGGCCAGGCCAATGTGTCTGGGCCAGATAACAACGTCAACGTCGGCCTGAGCATTCCACTCGACCTCAACGGACGGAAGGCGGGGCGGGTGAGCGTCGCCGAGCGTGAGATCGACATGAAACAGGCCCAGGTTAGCGATCGGGAGCGGCGACTCTCCGCCGAGGTGCGGTTGAAGGCGGGCGATCTTCTGGCCGCGCGTCGGAATCTTGATTTCACCGAAGAGCTCCTGGGAACAAATCAAAAGGGGCTCGGACTTGTTCGCGATCGGGTCCGAGAAGGGGCTGCCCCGACGCTCGACGAAAATCTCGTGCTCGTCGAGGTCAACCGCCTCGACGCGAGCCTCAGCATGCTCAAGAGCCGGGTCGAGATTCTTGGCCTGCAACTCAGGCTGCTGGCCGGGATGCCGCCTGACGAGCCGTTACTACTGCAAGGTGAGCTCGCCTCCCGCCCATTGACGCTCGACCGGGCCCAGGCGCTCGCGCAAGCGCTCGCCGGGCGGCCCGATCTGGTTATCGCTCGAGAGGAGGCTGCGATGGCGCAGGCCAAGATCCGCCGAGAAGAGGCCGAGGGACGCTGGGACGCGCGCCTCAACCTGGGCTATCAGCGGCAGGAATCCGGCTTCCCGCTGAACGGGCTGACGGACCGCGGTGGGACAAGGCCTATTCAAGACACCTTCAACTATGTGGGAGGCGGTGTGACGATCACGGTGCCCGTGCGAAACAGGAACCAAGGCAATGTCGTGGCTGCCACCGCGGAGGCTCAGGCCGCCGAACGCAAGCGCGAAGGCGCTGAGCTGATCGTCCGGCAGGAGGTCGCCGCGGCGTTCGCCCAGCTCGCCGCCGCACAGCGAGCGCTCGACATCTATACCCGCGGCGTGCGTGATGTCGCCGGCCGCAACCTCGGGGTCGTGCGTCAGGCCTATGAGCTTGGCCGCATACCCGTGCTCGACGTCATCGCCGAACAGCGCCGCTACATCGATATCGAGATGGGCTACACGGATGCGCTCAAGCTCGTGTACGACGCGGGGATCGAGATCCAGCGGGCAGTCGCCGCCGGTATCCGCTAGGTAATGGACAGGGACACGGAGCACGAGGCCGGCATCTCCCCGCACACGCGCAGGCGCGGGAAGACCGCCCGGGCCTGCTTGCTGGGCCTCGTGGCGCTCGGCCTGATTGCGCTCGGTGCGGCTGGCGCCACTCTGGCGCTCCGCCACACGGAGGGGACCCGCGCGCCGGCGGCTTCGATGGCTACCGCATCGGCGCCAACGCCCGCGGAGCCTGTCGGGGAAGCCGAAGTCATGCTCTCACCCGAAGCGCTCGCCCGGGCTGGAATCAAGATGGCACCGGTGACCGCCATCATCGGTGGTACCGCCGTCACCGTCCCGGGCAGCGTGATGGCCAACGCGTACCGCGAGGTCAAGGTCACCCCGATCGCTGCCGGCATCGTCACCAAGGTCCACGTCGAGCTGGGGGCCGTTGTCCGGCGAGGCGCGCCGCTCGTGACCCTCTTCAGCGCGGAGCTGGCGGAGTCACAGACCAAGTACATGTCCATGGCGGCCCTGCTGGAGGCCGACCACAAGAAGCTCGAGCGCACACAGAAGCTCGTGGAGATCGGGGCAGCGAGCCGTCAAGACCTCGAGGAGATCACGGCCGTCCACGAGGCTCACGCCACGGAGATCGAGGCCGCGCGGCAGCGTCTCCAGTTGCTCGGGCTCAGCGCCGAGCAGGTGCGAACCCTCACGAGCCCGAGCCAAGTCGTGTCGACCATCGTGGTACCCGCGCCCATTGCAGGCGTCATCACGTCGCGTTCCGCCAACCTCGGCCAGGTGGTGGCCATGGGCCAGGAACTGCTGTCGGTGACGGATCTCTCGGAGGTGTGGGTCGTCGGCGATCTCTACGAGCAGGATTTCAAAACGGTCACGGTGGGCTCGGAGACCGCCATCATGACTGTCGCCTATCCCGGCCTCACGCTGCGCGGTCGCGTCAGCTACATCGACCCCCGCGTGGATCCGCAGGCACGCACGGCGAAGGCTCGAATCGAAGTCCCGAACGCGGATGGCCGCCTCCGGCTGGGCATGTACGTGACCGTACGTTTCACCGCGCCCGGCGCCAGCGCGGTCGTCGTACCGCGCACGGCCGTCCAGGCCATCGGTGAGCGGCAGGTCGTCTTCGTCCCAGCCGAGGGCGAGGACGGCAAGTTTATCCAGCGGCAGGTTCGGCTTGGCTCGCCGATCGGCGACAACTACACGGTGCTGAGTGGCTTGAAGGCCGGGGAGACCGTCGTCACAGAGGGGAGCTTCTTCCTACGCGCCGAGGTTCTTCGCAACGCTCCTGGGGGCTGAATTCGAAATGCGCTTGCCCTCAACGAGCGGAGCTCTACTCCGCATGATTCGGATATCATAGCGAACCGTGGGAAAGCCCACATCCCCTGAACCACGAGCGGTGCTCGCTGACCGTCCGTTGCCGGGGCGTCTCGATCCCACCGTCAAGGCCCTGGGCGTCGTCACGCTGCTCAACGACCTCAGTAGCGAAGTGGCCGTGCGCACGCTGCCGCTCTTCCTTGCGAACGTGCTCGGCGTCAAGGTGGGCATCATCGGGCTCATCGAGGGACTGGCCGAGAGCACGGCGACGCTCCTCAAGATCGTCTCGGGCGTTCTCTCGGACCGCGTCGGCAAGAAGAAGGCCCTGGCGCTCTGGGGCTACGGCCTGTCGGGCTTCACCAAGCCCCTGCTGTTCTTCGCCACCGGGTGGCCGCTGGTGCTGGTCGTCCGCGTGCTCGACCGGATCGGCAAGGGCATCCGCACGGCACCCCGCGATGCCTTGATCGCCGACGTGACGACCCCCGAGGCTCGGGGTCGGGCTTTTGGATTCAACAAGGCGATGGACAAGGCCGGGGCCGTCGCGGGCCTCGGGCTCGCGGCGGGCATCCTCTACTTGGGCGGGACCGGTCAGTAGCTCTCACGCGCGAGAACTGCCAGGCCCTCGTCCTGCTCTCGGTGATCCCGGGAATCGCTTCGGTCTTCGTGCTCGCGCGCTGGGTGCACGAGCGGCCTGCTTCCCCGAGCGTGCAGGCGTCAAGCGTGCGCCTGGCCTGGCGCGGGCTCGACGGCCGCTTTCGGGCGTACCTCGTTATGCTCGTGATCTTCACCCTGGGGAACTCGAGTGACGCCTTCCTGATGCTCCGCGCCCAGACGCTCGGCTTTCAGCCACTGGAGATCTTCCTGCTCTTGGCTGCGTTCAACCTGGTCATCACGCTGAGCTCCACCCCGGCGGGCGCGCTGTCGGACCGGCTCGGACGGCGCGGCCTCATCATCGCGGGCTGGGCGATCTACGCGGGGATCTATCTGGGCTTCGCCTTTGCGTCCTCGGCCTGGCACATCTGGGCCCTCCTACCTTGGCTATGGGCTCTACTACGGGGCCTTCCAAGGCGCGGCCAGTGCCTTGGTGGCCGATCTGGTTCCGTCCGAGCTCCGCGGGACGGCCTACGGCTTGTTCAATGGGGCAATCGGTGTCGTCGCATTCCCGGCCAGCCTGCTCGCGGGCCTCCTCTGGGACTGGTACGGCCCGCCCGCGCCGTTCCTGGCCGGCGGGGTGCTTGCCCTGGTGGCCGCTGTAGGAATGCTCGCGATAGATCCGCAGATGCGGCGCTGAGACACGCGCGCTGCCACGCCTTTCCGATCCCTCGGCGGCCGATCACCAGTGGACGCATGAAGACGGAGGTTGATTTGGTAATCGTCAGTCGTGATTCGTCAAGACCTGCTGGTGTCTTATTTGGATGCCCGACAATTTATGCTGGTCAAGAGCTCCTTGACGCAGCGCCTATTTGGACAGATCCTCGAGCGCATCGAGTGACTCGCGTGGGATCTGACCTGCTCGAAAGGGGTGGATACGCAGGGAGTCACGGAAATCGCGCATAGAATTGCCGGCAGAGAGGAGGGCGAGATGAAGCCCAATAGACGCATCCTCCGCACGCGCGCGTTCAAGGTCGTCGCCAAGCGAGCGAAAGGTCCCTACCCCGCAGTCGAGCGTCGAGAAGGCGACGAGGAGGAGCCCAAGCTCCGTAAGGTTCCCAAAGCACGCAATCCGATCCCTCTCAAGGAGCGCTCGCCCGCTACGAAAGTCATGGATGAGCGGAAGCCATCCGGGGATCCACGCGGGGATCCCGTTCGTTTCTTCACCTACGGGCGTCCAGGGAAAGTCGGGCCAAAGAATGCGGCAACGAACGCGGTCGACTTAAGTGGAGCCGACAGCGAAGCGGGCATCGTTCTGCTCTCCGGCAATTGGTTCTGCAACTATTCCGTCAACCTCGGCTCCACCTTCACGTCTATGGATCCGACGACGGTCTTCCCTGCGTGGAAGGGGCATGCCTTCTGTTGCGACCAAGTTGTCACCTATGTCCCATCGATCGACCGCTTCGTCTGGTTCATGCAGCACGCCGCCGATGGTAAAGGGACGGAGCCTTCCGGCTGGCGGTCGCCTCTCCGAGCGACATCAAGAAGAAGTTCCAGACGGCGTGGACGTACTGGGATTTCACCGCGGCGACCTTCGGTCTCTCCGAGGATATGGACTACCCGGACCTGGCCTTTACGAATCAGTTTCTCCACGTCTCGACCGATGCCACGACGACAGGTGGACGGCTCGTGGCGCGGTTCGCTCTCTCCGATATTGCCAAGGGCGGCACGCTTCCGGGACTTCACAATCATCCGAACAAAGCGACAGACGCAGTGGGCAGCCACCTGGTTCAGGATTCCCGGGACGGCGCTTTCTGGGTCGGCGAGCCAAACAACTCGTCGTTCAAGATCTACTCGTGGCCCGATTCCAGCACGACCATCACGCCGTTCACGGCCGGTGTGGCGGGTTGGCCAAACGGATCGCTCTCGTCCACTGGGCCGAACGGGAACGACTGGCTTAGTTGGCTCGCGGGGCACGTGCCGCAAAACGAAGTCTGCGGGGCGACGAGAACAGGGAACCAGCTCTGGTTGGCGTGGACGGCCGCTAACGGAAAGGGGCCGTCGGGTGGTTTTTCGTTCCCCAACGCGCACGTGCGCGTCGCCGTGGTGGACGTCTCGACGCAGAAGCTCGTCTCAGAGTCCCAAGTCTGGAACAAGGACTATGCCTTCGCATACCCATCTCTCTCCGTCAACGGCCAGGGAGAAGTAGCCATCGCGGTCGGTGTGGGTGGAACCAACAACGACGCGCACACGTCTGTTGGCATCCTCGGCGATCAGACCGTGTGGCATGTGGACCAAGGGGACTTCACCCCTCAGCGATGGGGGGACTTCGTTACGGTTCGCAATCACCAGCGGAACAGGAACAAGTTTGCGGGCTTTGGCTACTACACGACAAAGGATCCCAAGAACTCGAGTCAATACTATGCGAACCCGTTTTACGTCGTGTTCGGCCGAACCTCACTCGGTCCGTAGACGTTGACCCTTGTTCTCTTCTAACGGGCCGAGTCACGGGCACGTTGCGGCCGTCTAGAGTCTGGGAGACAGACTGGTCGTCTTAGTGCCTGCGCCCGGCGGTTTGCCTGCAAGTGGAGGCCCGTGGTTTGAAGGGCCATGCAGGCAGAGGCACGCAGGCAGAGGCCCCTTGACACACCACGGTGGCCAGGATAAAGGTAAGAGGTCGGGCGATGGAGTTCGCCCCCAACCGTCCGCCCGCGCGGACTGATAACTCCTACCGAGGCAATTGCCGGTAGGAGTTTTTTTGTGCCCGGGCAATGAGTAGTTAAGGCGGAGTGGCGGTGCGAGAGGGGTGGCGAGGGAGGGTCAATGCGCGCTCTGGTGATTTCGGACTTGCATGCGAACTGGCCGGCGCTCGAGGCGGTGTTCGCCGCCGAGTCCTTGGACCGGTTGCTGGTCGTAGGAGATTTGGTCTCGTACGGACGCACGCTCCCGAGGTGGTGGACGGCGCCTGACGGCAGGCTACGCTCGCCGTGCGCGGCAATCACGACGAGGCGCTCGCTCACCGGATGGATTGCCGGTGCGCCCCTTCGAGCAAGCCATTGGCAGAGGCCACGCGGGCCCGGCATCGCGAACAGCTCACCCTGGAACAGATCGCTTTCCTCGGGGAGCTGCCTCCTACAGCTTCTACCAGCCTCGACGGGCGGACCCTCTTTGCCGTGCACGCATCCCCGCACGACCACTTCTACCGCTACACGCTCACGCCGGGCGCCGCCGATCAGCTCTTGGCCGAGGAGACAGACGACGTCGACGCCGAGTATGTGCTGCTGGGCCACGCCCATCTGCCCATGATCCGGCGGGTCGGGGAACGCGTTGTCGTGAATCCGGGCAGGGTGGGCCAGCCGCGGGACGGCGACCCGCGAGCCAGCTATGCCGTCATTGAAGATGACCAGGTAACCTTGAAGCGGGCCGCCTATGACATCGAGCAGACGGTCGGCGACCTGCGCAAACTCAGACTCGAAGAGGATGTGACGAACCGGCTGATTGCTATCCTGCGCGCAGGGGCTGGGTGATGACCGCCGGATGCCGCGGAGCGAGGTGAGCATGGAGAACATCTGGTTCCTTGCCGCCTTCTGGGTCGGGCTCGCGCTGGTCGCGACGCTCGTCGCCATCTGGCTCGGCGTCTCCACAGCGCTGTCGGAGATCGTGGTCGGAACGGTGGCTCAGCTTGTGATAGGCGTAGTCCTTGGCGGCACAGGGCTGGCCGGGCAGACGCAGTGGATCACCTTCCTGGCCGGCACCGGAGCCATCGTGCTTACGTTTCTGGCCGGCGCCGAGCTCGACCCGAGTGTGTTTCGGTTCAAGTGGAAGGAAGCAACGGTGGTGGGGCTGGCCGCATTCTTTGCGCCCTTCTTGGGCTGCGCGGCCATCGCCTACTACATCCTTGGCTGGGGACTTGGCCAGTCCTGGCTGGCGGGAGTAGCGCTGTCGACCACCTCGGTGGCTGTGGTCTATGCGGTGATGCTCGAGCTCGGTTTCAATGTTACGGAGTACGGCAAGGTCATCCTGGCCTCCTGCTTCATCAATGACCTCGGCACGGTCATCGGACTGGGTCTCATCTTCGCGCCATTTACAGGGCGTACGCTCGTATTTGTCCTGGTTTCCATCGCGGTGTTCATCGTGCTGCCATTCATCACGCCGGGATTTTTTCGGCGTTACGGCGGCCGCGTCTCGGAGCTTGAAGCCAAGTACATCCTGTTGGCGCTCTTCGGCATGGGCGGGCTCGCGCTCTGGGCGGACAGCGAACCAGTCCTGCCGGCCTATATCATCGGGATGGTGCTCGCGGGGAGCGTCGGCAAGGACCATGTCCTGATCCGGCGCCTGCGCACGCTGACCTTCGGCCTCCTCACGCCCTTTTATTTCATCCGGGCCGGCTCCTTCGTATCGGTGCCGGCGCTGGTGGCCGCTCCCGGCGTGTTCGGCGCACTGTTCCTCGCCAAGATGGTGAGCAAAGTCTGCGGCGTCTTTCCGTCGGTCAGGCTTTTCGGTCACCGGCAGGGCGCCGACGTCTACTACACGTTGATGATGTCAACGGGCCTCACCTTTGGCACCATCTCGGCCCTCTTCGGCTTGAATCGCGGGATCATCACTCCCGCGCAGTACTCACATCTGGTAGCGGCGGTGATCGGCAGCGCAGTGATCCCGACGCTCATCGCCAATGCGTTCTTCATGCCCCGCCATCTGCTTTCGGCGTCCGCGCTGGACCCGGGGAAGGGAACGGGCGAGACCCGGGCTCCGGAAGCCTCGACGTCGTAAGGAGGACGAGCGCATGTTCACGAAAATCCTTGTTGCCTACGATGGATCGGACGGCGCGCGGGCGGCGCTCCGGGTAGGGATTGGTCTGGCCAAGAGTCTGGGGGCCGAACTGCATAGCATCTCAGTAGAAGAGCATTTACCGCACTATGCCGCCACCATCGACGAGGTGGAGGACGCCAAGGATCGTATCGATGCGTATTTCCGGACGCTCACCAAGGAGGCGCGCGACCAGGCCCTTCTGGCTGGCGTCGAGCTCCAAACCGTGGTCCGGCAGGGTCACGAGGTGGAGATGATCATCACCTATGCTCGCGGCGGCCAATTCGACCTTCTCCTGGCTGGCTATCACGGTCACAGCCGCATCTTCGACCGGCTTATTGGGAGCACGGCCCAAAGCATTGTGCGACTCTCGCCCTGCTCAGTGCTCTTGGCAAAGTGAAGGGTTGGTGCATGGTGTGAATAAGGCTCAGGCAGCCGGCGCTCCTACGGTCTTGGTCAGGCTGGAGGCCAGGCCCTTGAGGCACTCCGCGCCGAAGCACCGGCTCTCGCACCGCATCAGGGAGCCCGACCAGAGTAGAATCGTGGCCGGCCGTTGACCCGATCATCGCCCGAGAGGAGGACGAACCCTGCTGGAGCGCGTGCTGCTCGTCGGCTTTGGAGGCGCGATAGGTTCGGTGTTGAGGTTTCTAACCTCCATCCTCGCCGCTCACTGGTTCGGAGCGGAATTTCCGTACGGCACCATGATCGTGAATCTGAGTGGCGCTTTCGTGATCGGTCTGGTTCAACAGATTGGTGGCGAGACCCTCCTCATTCCTGATAACGTGCGCATCTTTCTCACGACCGGCATGATGGGAGGCCTCACAACCTATTCGACGTTCAGCTACGAAACGGTACGGCTGATGGAGACCAACGCCTGGCACCAGGCGTGGATCAACATCTTCGTCACCACCACGGTCTGCCTGTGCCTCTGTTTTCTCGGGATGGCAGTGGGCCGGCTCGTGTTGACGCTGCGGGGGTAGGTATGCGGAAGATCGAAGGCGAGCAGGTGCTGATGCGGATCTTCATCGGCGAGAGTGACAAGTGGAATCACCGTCCACTCTACTCCGCGCTGCTGGAGCTGTTTCGCTCCAAAGGTCTGGGGGGAGCCACCGTCCTTCGCGGGGTGGCCGGGTTTGGCCCAACCTCCATCCTGCACACGGCTGGCATCTTCAAGCTCTCGGCCGATCTGCCCCTGGTCATCGAGGTCGTGGACTCTCAGGAGCACCTGGACGCCGTGCTTCCTGAAGTGGACCGTATGATGGGCGGGGGGCTCATCACCATGGAGAAGGTGCACGTGCTTCGATACCAGGTGTGACGTCTAGGGTGTCGGACTCGCCGGCGGCGCTTGCGCGTAACGAATGACGTGAGCCCGCTCCATCATGATGACGCCACCAACCATGAGGGCATCCAGCTTGGGCAGGACGCGATCGATGTGCTCCTGGGTATCCACGACTTCGAGGACTACGGGTAGCCCCTGGGCGGCGACTTCGATCGCCGTGGTGTGGACAGCGCGATCGTGGCCGAAACCGGCCACTCCCTTGAAGACCGTAGTGCCGGCCAGTCCTTCGCTGCGAAGAAGCTCGAGGAGTGCGAGATGCAGCGATTTCCACCCGTGCGTCTGGTCCTCACTCAGTATGATTCGGAGCAGGACCTGCTCGCCTTCGATCCCCCGCATCGTCAGCCTCCTTGCCGCGTATACATTACACGAGAGGTGCTGTTCACGGAATGGCGATCGCGAGCGCGTTCTTGATGCAAAGTGTTTGCGAAGGGAGCCTGATAACTCCTACTGGTCGTTGACACCGGTAGGGGCTTTTTTCATGCTCGAGGCCCCCGGAGCCGGTGCCAAGGGAGGATTCCGTTGAAAATACAGGCTCTGGGCGGCTGTGTCAGTCGGGCTGGCCCTCATCGCGATGCCGCCGAGCGTTCTGATGCGAAATCTCGTCGACGCCTACCCAGCTAACGGTCAGGGCCCTTGGTCAATGCCGGCGCGGTGCTAGCGAAGCCAACGGTAGGGTACTTATCAGTCCGAGCGAGAGAGAGGCCAAGACGACCATGGCGGACAAACCAGGGACGAACGTCAAGGTGTTTCGCTCGGCGGACGCACCCGAACGGGCCCTCGCGGGTGAAGCGGTCGCCGTCCTCGGCTACGGAAACCTGGGCCGCACCGCCGCCCTGAACCTCCGGGACTCGGGCGTGAAGGTCAGGATCGGCAACCAGGAGGATGAGTACGCGGAGCGGGCTCGGGCGGAGGGGTTCGAGGTCGTCCCTTTCCCGATGGCTTCTGCGGATGACATCGTTTTCGTGCTCCTCCCCGATGAGGTCATCCCGGCCGTCTTCTCGCGCGAGATTGCTCCCGCCCTCGGACCCGGCGGCGCCATAGCGTTCGCCTCCGGGTATAGCCTGGCCTTCGATCTCATCCATCCACCCGACTTCGTCGATGTGCTCCTGGTGGCGCCGCGCATGGCCGGGATCTCCGCCCGCACACGCTATCTGGCCGGCGAGGGGTTCTGGGGTTGCGTCGGAGTGGAGGCGGACCGGAGCGGGCGGGCTCAGCAGCGGATGCTGGGGCTGGCGGAGGCTCTCGGCATGCTGCGCGCGGGGGCAGTCGAGATGAGTGCCTCAATGGAGGCGGCGCTTGATCTCTTCGTGGAGCAGAGCGTCGGCGCTCTCCTGGGCACGGCCATCATGACCGCCTTCGAGGTCGGTTGTGACGCGGGCATTCCGGCAGAAGCGCTCGTGATGGAGATGTACATGTCCGGCGAGATGGAGGTGGTCTTCCGATCGTTTCGGGATGCTGGCTTCTTTCGGTCTTCCGAAGATCACGGGCCGACAGCCGTCTTCGGGGGGATGATGCGCACGCTCGAGATGGACCGGGAGGCGATGATGGCAAGCTTCAGGACAATCCTGGAAGACATCAAGAGCGGAGGATTCGCGCGGCGATTCCAGGATGAGGCCAAGAACGGTTATCCGATGCTCGAAATGGCCCGGGCCATGATGCATGGAGACTCCCCGATCACCGATGCGGAGACGCGCTTGCGGCGCCTTGTAGGATGATCCGAGTTCTTGTCGGTCCGGAGGGCCCGATGCTACGCTTGCCATCGCATGGCCGCCCCACCTCCTCTGCGTGACCCGCTCTTTGAGGTCGAGCAGCTCTCGCTCACCTATGACGGAATCGGCGGTCAGCCGCCCGCCTCCATTCTCAAGGACGTGTCGGTCGGAGTGGAGCGCGGCGGCGCGCTCGTCTTGCTCGGCCCCTCGGGCTCGGGCAAATCCACCCTGCTGCGGTGTCTCAACCGTCTGGCCGAGCCGACCGGCGGTAGCGTGCGCTTCGACGGGCGCGATGTTCGCTCGCTCGATCCGCGGGACCTGCGCCGGCGCGCGGCGCTGGTCATGCAGACGCCCGTGCTCTTCGACGGCACGGTGCGGGATAACCTGAGAGTCCGCCCCGCGGGCACGCCGGGTGACTTCTCGGACGCGAGCCTGGCTTCCGCCGTGGTGGAGGTGGGCCTCGACGCGGGAGTGCTCGAGCGCGACGCGGCCACCCTGTCCGGCGGCGAAAAGCAGCGCGTGACCATCGCGCGCGCCCTCCTGCGCGACCCGCAGGCCCTGCTGCTCGACGAGCCCACCTCCGCGCTCGACCCGCCCAACGCCGCCCTGGTTGTCGAGACTGTCTCGCGCCTCCGCGAGCGGCGCCGGCTCACGATCGTGGCCGTGACGCACCAGCCGGAGCTCGTGCGCCGGCTGGGCGGTTGCCTGCTCTACCTGGTGCGGGGCGAGGTCCTTGCGTACGAGCCCGCCGACGGCGGCGTGACGGACGCGAGACTCCAAGCGTTCCTAGCCGGCGAGCACTCTTCACCGTCTCCAGGCCGTCCATGAGCACGGCGGGCTCGGTTCTCGACCTGTCGCTCGCTCAGCTGGCGTTGGCTCTGCTGCTGGTGGGCGTCGTCATCGCGATCTCCGTGCGCCAGGGCCTCGGCATCGGCCGCGACCTCGTGGTGGGCTCGCTCCGCGCCGTCGTCCAGCTCTACCTGGTGGGCCTCATCCTGGCCGTCGTCTTCCAGGCCGCGCAGTGGTACTGGGTCCTGCTGATCCTTGCCGTGATGACGGCCGTCGCAGCCCAAGCGGCCACCTCGCGGCTCGCGAAGCCCATGCCCCATGCCCGGGGGATCGCGGCGCTCGCGCTCACGGTCTCGACGGCCGTCACGCTAGCCTATGTCATCGGCGCCATCGTGCGCGTGCGGCCGTGGTACGAGCCCCAGTACATTATTCCCATCGCCGGGATGATCCTGGGCAGCGCCATGACCAGCGCCGCCCTGGCCGGCGACCGCCTGCAGGGCGACCTTCGCGTGCGCGCCGACGAGGTGGAGGCGCGGCTGGCCCTCGGCTTCTCCGGGCGCGAGGCAGTGCAGCCCATGGCGCGCACCGCGCTACGCGCGGCGATGATCCCAACGGTGAACGGCATGATGACGGTGGGGCTCGTGCAGCTCCCCGGCATGATGACGGGGCAGATCCTGGCCGGCTCCTCGCCGCTTTTGGCCATCAAGTACCAGCTGGTCGTGGTCTTCATGCAGGCGGCGGCCACGGCCCTCGCCTCTCTCCTCTTCGTCCGCCTGGCGGTGGGGCGCTATCTCACGCCCGCCCACCAGCTTCGCCGCTATCTACTCTAGTGTCTCCGCATGCCAATCGATAGAGCATCCTTCTGAATGCTGCGGGCGGCCCAGCGGATGAAATGACGGGCGAGGGTTCGCCGCGGCTCCGGGACGTTGCCACTCTCTTTCTCAAGCTCGGTGTGATTTCCTTCGGTGGTCCCGCCGCCCATGTCGCGCTCATGCGCGAGGAGGCCGTGCGGCGGCGAAACTGGGTAAGCGACGAGCAGTTTCTTGATCTGCTCGGCGCGAGCAATCTCATCCCTGGTCCGACCGCCACCGAACTCTCGGCTGGCGTTCCGGCGGCCTCCGCCGGCGGTGGCCCCGTCCTTGGGCCCCGTCACCGGGCCCCGTCACCGCGGCACAAGGTGCTGACGGTAGGCGGCGATGGCCTTCTCGAGATCCGTGGACTCCTCGCAGGGGATCAAGCAAATGCCTCGCAAGGCGTTGAGGTGCTCCTCGGCCTTGGCCAGGTCCTTCACTATCAGGTAGGCCTCGCCGACGTACTCGTGCGCGCCGCGATGCCGTGGATTGAGCTGGAGCGCGCGCTGATAGTGCTTGAAAGCGAGCTCGAGCTGTCCAGCGTGATGACGCGACGGCGTGGCCCCGCGGCTGCGCTGGTTCGTATCTGCCGCTGCATCACTGCCGTCGCGGAGATCACGATGTAGCGACGCGCCCGGCTCGACCAGGGTCTGCGGACGATTCGCGACGAACTCAGACGCCGTTAAAGCATCGACGTCGTGCGCGACGCCTCTCCCCATTTGTCGTTCGCGCAGATCCCGGAACGCGGGCGCATGGCGCCGCTGACGCACCCGGAGACGATCGACCCGCTCACACCTCTCGCGCATGGTTCCAGGGTCGGGTATCATCTCTTCACCCATCACTCAATCCGCTGTCTTGGGAGGCGCGGCCATGCCGTCCAACGGTCATACGGATGCCCGGAAGCTTCACTCCCGCCTGAGCCACCCCATTATCGACGCCGACGGCCACTGGCTCGAGTACGCCCCGATCATGCGCGAGGAATTCCGGCGCATCGGTGGCGATGCCGCGGCGGAAGCCCTCGAGCTCGCCAGCCAGCGCGTCCCCAACTCGCTCAAGCTGTCGCTGCCCGAGCGCCGACGGCGCCGGGTCGGCCAGGAAGCCTTCTGGGGCTCGCCGTGCGAGAACGTTCTCGACCGGGCCACCGCGATGCTGCCGCGCCTCATGTACGAGCGCCTCGACGATCTCGGCATCGACTTCTGCGTCGTCTACCCCACGGCTGGGCTCAGCTACCACCGCATGCAGGACACCCGGCTGCGCCGCGCCATCTGCCGCGCCTACAACGTCTTCACCGCCGATCAATTCCGCGGGCTCGAAGACCGCATCATCCCCGCCGCCATCATTCCGATGTATACGCCCGAGGAGGCCATCGAAGAGATCGAGTTCGCGTCGAAGCAGCTCGGCTACAAGGTGATCATGGTCGGCGGCCTCATGCGCCGCCCCATCCCCGCTCTCGCCGAGGAGAATCCGGACGCCGCGCGCCTCGTCGAGTGGTACGACGTGATCGGGATCGACAGCGACCACGACTATGATCCCGTGTGGGCCAAGTGCCGAGAGCTCAAGATCGCGCCGAGCTTCCACAACGGCGCGCGGTCGATCCTCCTGCGCAACTCCCCGTCCAATTTCTGCTATAACCACATCGGCCATTTCGCCTCCGCCGGCCATGCCGTCTGCAAGGCGCTCTTCTTCGGCGGGGTGACCCGTCGCTTCCCGGACCTGAACTTCGCTTTCCTCGAAGGCGGGGTCGGCTGGGCCTGCATGCTGTATGCGGATCTCATCGGGCACTGGGAGAAGCGCAACCGGCGCGCCATCGAGAGCACGAATCCGAGCAAGCTGGACCGCGCCAAGCTGCTCGAGTACGCGCAGAAGTACGGCCGCGAGGCCGTGGCGGAGACGGTGCGCCGGGGTGAGGGGCTGGAGGGGGACTCGAACTCGACCCTGACGGGCGGCATCGAGGATCTCGACGACTACTTCCGATGCAAGATCGAGAACAAGCAAGACATCCGCGACCTCTTCGTCCCGCGCTTCTATTTCGGTTGCGAGGCCGACGACCCCGTCAATGGGTGGGCCTTCAACCGCGGCGCGAACCCGATGGGCGCCCGGCTCAACGCGATCTTCAGCTCGGACATCGGGCATTTCGACGTCCCCGACATGACGGACGTCGTGCCGGAGGCCTACGAGCTAGTCGAGCATGGACTGCTCAACGACGACGACTTCCGGGACTTCATGTTCAGCAATGCCGTGCGCTTCTGGGGTGAGGTCAACCCGGACTTCTTCAAGGGCACGGTGGTCGAAAAGGCGGCCGCGGAGATCTTGGCCTCTGCCAAGGCAAGCGTGCGGGCCTGATCCTCGGCGCCCCACGAGAAGCTGGCGGTCTGCCTCAGTGATCTCGAGGGCCGCCGCGAGGAGAGTGCAGAGCGCAGATGACATAAACTCCGGTCATGGCGCCGGGCCCGCGCTCGTCCAGGAGTGCACCACGGGTAGGACCTCCTTGGCGTAGAGGCGAAGCCCGGCTTCGGCCAGGTCGAGGGGTGTGCCGCCGAAGCGGAACGATGTGGCCAGCTCGAACTCGCCCACGATGGCTCGCCGCTCCTCGAACTTGCGCAGGATCCGGTCAGGCGTGCCCCAGACGGCGGCCTCCATGAAGGCGGACACGATCCCGTCCATGCCGATCTCGCGGGCCATGGCGATCTTCTGCGCGTAGGCGTCGTACCCCTTCACGGTGCTGAAGTGCGGACCCAGTAGCTCGTAGTGGTAGAAGTTGCTCTCCACGAACTTCCCCATGTACTGGCGAGCCTTCGCCTCCGCGCCGTCCAGGGTCGACGTGCACACGCAGAAGTCGGCGAGCAAGGGCGGCCCCGCCTCTTGCCCGTGCAGCTCGCGCACCAGATCACGATGCTTCTGGATGGCCGGCATGCGCATCGTCCAGGGCCGGTCGGCAAACATCACCATGCGTGAATTCAGCTTGGCCGCGGATACCACCGAGTCGTCGGAGGAGGCCACCGCGTACACGCGGCCGTCGAAGCTCCGCTTCGGGCGCGGCCGGATCTCTGTTCTGGGCTGCCGGTAAAACGGACCGCCGCCCTCCATGAACCCGGTGCGAAGGCCACGCAGGATCATCTCCGCGGCCTCGTCGAATCGCTCCCTTGATTCGTCCATCGTGCCCCGGAAGGCCTCGAACTCACGCCGGGCGAGGCCGCGCCCGATGCCGAGGCGGAGCCGGCCACGGCTGAGGTGGTCCAGGACGGACACCTGCTCGGCGACGCGCAGGGGATCATGCCAGGGCAGGATCACGGCGGCGGTACCGAGTCCGACATCGGGGCACTCCGCCGCCAGGTAGGACATGAGCTGGAGGTTGTCCGGGCAGAACGAGTAGTCATTGAAGTGGTGCTCCACGGACCACAGCATGTCGAACCCCAGGTCGGCGGCGAGCCGGGCGAGCCGGAGCTCCTCGTCCCAGACCTCTCCATCGGACACGTTGGTCCAACCGTAGCTGGCGAACACCATCTGCAGACCGACGTCCATCGTGTCCTCCCGAGTTTCTCCTGCCTAGGCCGGCCCTTCGGGCTTCTCGCCGAGCGCGAGCAGCTCCATGCCAAGCCCATAGCCCAGGAGATCATGCATCTGCCGGCGCAGCGCCTCCGTGAGCAGGAGGCGAGTGTAGCGCAAGAGCAAGGTCGGCCGACGGGCAAGGTCCTCCGCCAGTTCCCAGGCCCGGGCCAGGAGCTTGTCGGGCGGCAGAACCTCGGCCACGAGACCCAGCTCGAGCGCCTTCTGAGCGTTGAGCGTCTGTCCGGTCAAGAGGAAGTAGCGGCCCCGGTTCATGCCCAGGAGCAGCGGGTAGACGATGTGCATGCCGTCGCCGGGCACCACGTCGGAAGGGAAGTGCGCCGAATCCTGGAATTGGGCGGTATCGGCGGCGAGCACGATGTCGCACAAGAGCGGAATCTCGGAGTGGCGCCAGGCCGGCCCGTTGATCGCACTGATGACCGGTACCTCGATTTCGAGGAGCTTCATCAACAGGTGGCGGCCCTCCCAGTGGATGCGGTCGATCCGCTCGATCGCCGGACGGGAAGGGAAGGATGAAGAGCCAGGGGTCGCCCGCGGCCCGGAAAACTCCGCCCCGGTGCCGGTGATGATCACCACCCGGTTGTCGCGGTCGCGGCCGACATCGTAGAAGGCGTCGGGCAGCTCGCCGTGCGGCAGAAAACCCCAGCGGAGCGAGCCGCCATCGGTGTGCAGGGTCATTTGCAAGATGCCGTTGCGCCGTTCCATGCGGATCGTCCGGTACTTGTTGGCATAGCCTTCGAGTGTGCTCATCTGAGCCTCCGGTGGTGGGCCGTTCCAGGAGCCGTAGGCGTAATTCTCAGGGATGCGGCCCCCACAGAGCCGCGGTCAGCAGCTTGACCGCCTCGCCCATCTTGCCGACATGAAGCGTGTAGATCCGCATCTCATAGATCGTCATGGTGATCCTCCCGAATGGTTGATGGTTCGTGGGCTGCTCGACGGACAGGTCCGCGGGCTTGCCCTTGAGGATCTTGTCGACGCAGGTGGCCGCGCGCTGGCTGCGTATCGTCGGGAAAGCCGCGTCGATCTCTGGGCGAGTGCGCCCGCACGACCTGAAGCTGCAGCCCGAGGGCCCGGGCCGCGCCCTCCGCCCGCGGGGTCCCGGCCAGCGCATGCGCGTGCAACTCGACCAGCATGAGCCCAGAGTCCTTTGCCGGTATGGCGCCGCCCTTGGCTAACGCGTTGGGCATGCGGCTACGGGCGGCGAATCAGGTCGCGACGGCCGGCCGCCGTCTCCCAGATCCCCCAGGCGAAGGCTGGCACCGTCTGCAAGAGTTGCTGGAAGCTCCGCGTGCTCATGAACAGGACCTCGGCGTCGGCGGACACGACGGTGACGGTGGCCTCGCGAGTCCCGCCTTCCAGCAGGCCTAGTTCGCCGAAGACGTCGCCCTCGCTCAGTTCGCTGATAAACCGGCCCTCGGTCCCGACCCCGAGGTGGCCCGACAGGAGGATGTAGAACCCGTCGACCTCGTCTCCCTCGACGAGGATGTGATGGCCTTGCTTGAACTCCTTGATCTGGCTGAAGATTGCGAAGCTGGAGAGCTGACTCGCCGTCATGTGCTCGATCACGCTCCTGGCCCCCGGCTCCAGCGCCGCCTTGAGTCGGGCGCGCTCCTGGGCGAGCTGCAGTCGTGGGAGCAGGCTCCTGATCTTGCTGACCCGCTCCTGGATCACCGGGTGCTTCCCGACCAGCCAGTGGTACTGCTCCTCGCTGAGCCGGATCGTCTGAGTGGGGCGGTCGGCCACCACGTCGGCCGCGCGGACGCCGCGCTGGTGGCTCATCCCCCATTCGCCGAAGGTGTCCGCCTTGCCCAGCGTGGTGATGACACGGCGGCCGTCGCGCACGCTCACCCGTCCGTCGGCGATGATCTGGAAGTGCATGGGCTCCCCGGGGGCGACCGGCCCCTTGCGGATGATGACTTCGTCCGGGAAGTGGGTGACGATCTCCGCGCCGTGGAGTAGCGTCTCGAGCGTGTCGGACGGCATGTCATACAGATAGGCCACGGGCCGCATCGTCTCGAGCAGCACGCGCTGCCGCGAGCGCGGCGTCGGCGGCAGGAGGACCTGGGTCGCGAAGCAGCGTGGCTTGCCGGGCGCGAAGCCTCGCGGCACGTCCCCGTCCGCGATGTGGACGAGGGACATCCGGCTGGTGATGGCGTGGGGCAGAGCGCGGAGCGCCTCCTTGTCGGTGTGAATGGGCGGGATACCGGCCTCGTGGTAGAGAAGGTCGACGGTGGGCTCTCCGTCCGGCGTCCAGAAGAAGTACATCAGGTCTTCGAAGTGCGCCCCCGCGATCTTCCCGCGCCGCCGGAGATCTTCGAGCATCGCGGGATCGTACTGGGTGTCGCCGGAGTACCCGAGCGTCCGCCCGCCGAACGTGAGCTTGAAGCCGTTGGTCGGGATCGGATGGAGGTTCCAGCGGGTCTCGAGCTGGGCGAAGTCGCCCGCGACCTCGATCCGCACCCGGTTGCTCGGGTTGGCGGAGATGTGGGTGACGAGGCGCTCTTGCTCGAAGTCGCGCCCGGTGACGAGCCGCGCCTTCTCGACGAAGGCGCGGAAGACGGGGTCGGAAGCGATCACCCTCGTCTGGCTGCCGCTCACCAGCTTCTCGACGAGCCCGCCGTCGTGGTCGGCGTGGACGTGGGTCAGGAACACATAGGGCACATCTTGCGGCGCGACCCCGATCTGGTCGAGGTAGGCGAGAGCTTCGGAGGATGGATCGACGAGGATTCCCTTGCTGTCGACCCAGATGATGAAGCTGGTGAAGTCGCCCGTGGCGTCGAAGCCGTGGCTGGTGCCGAGAGGCGTGACACCGAACCGCGGCCGGTCGCTCGCGAACTGGATGGCCTCGCGGAGCTCGGTGGGGATGGGCCGGAGCAGCCGCGGCGGCGTCCCCACCTCGAGTTGCTTCTCGCTCGACCGGCCGTCGGGCTGCGCGATGCGCACGTCGAAGCCACGCCCGGCGGACGCCACTCGCACCTCCGCCAACGGCAACGGGATGACGGTCGCCTCGCCGTCGAGGGCGACGAAGTCCACGTAATCGTCGATCCCGAGCAGCGGGCTCCCCGGGCTGCCGTCCCGGCGGGCCCCGTAGAGCTCATGAGCGGTGCGCAGGAAGTGGTACGTCTCGGGCGACCCGACGCCGTACGCCTCGGCGAGCTTCTCGAAGGACGGCGGCTCCGGTGCCGCCGGGTCAAAGAGGCCGAATAGCGTGAGGGTGAGCACCCGATAAAGGACGTGCCGCTGCCGGGAGGTGCCGACGATGCGCGTGCGCGTCTTCTGGCGCAGGAAGAAGTTCAGGTAGACGAGGAACTCGATGTCGGCGTAATTGGTCTTGCCCTCGAAGAGGCTCGCCGGCAAGATGAACAGGTGGTCGCCTTGGAGTCCTTCGCGCAGGATGTCCTTGGTCGTGCGCGACAGGCTACCGAGCTGGACGCGGGTCGCGCCGTCGGGGCTGAACAGGACGGTGGGGTCGAGCGACCGCACGGTACGGCGCACCGCGCTCAGCGCCTGCGTGAACCCGGCCTCCCCGACGTTCCCGGCGCGGAGGGCGGCCACGATGGCCTCGTGCGGCTCGCCACGAATGGCCAGCGCTGCGTACCGCCGGACCAGCTCCTTCTCGGGCTCGGCGAAGCTGTCGAAGACCTCGTGGACGAGCACGAGCGGCCCGGCGTCGGCGGTGTTGATCAGGATGCCGATGGGGCGGTCGCCCTCGGGCAGGACCAGCGCCTCCCGCCACGAGTCGCGCGGTGAGAGGGACGCCACTACCCGGAGAGGGATCTCACCGTCTCCATCGACGCTGGTCGTCCGGAGCCCAAGATACTCGAGCGCCACGTCGGCGAGCTTCGCCCCCCGCCTCAGCTCCTCCAGCTCCGCCTCGCGGAGCACCCGGCTCGGCAGGTTGGAAGCCAGCATGTCGATGACGAGCGTCTCGATGGGCGTCTGCACGGACTCCGCTGACAGCCAGATCCCGGTGAGTGGTGCCCGTGCCTCAGGAGACCGTGAGGTCATGTGCGCGACAGACTAGATTGGCGGCACTGCCCACGTCAAGCGCGCGATCACCAGGGCCTGCTCATCGCGCCCGCCGTACGGGCGGCCCTCACCGCCCCCAGCGCTGTGCCAAGGCAAGAGCCTGAGGTAGTCGCCCCGACCCTTGGCTTCTGGTCCGGCGCAGTTGGTCGAAGGACTTCGATCAAGGCTGGGACTCCTGGGCCCGCCAGGTTCGCAGGTTTCCCAGCCCGTCATATGCCGCGTACTTGTACGAATCCGAGAGGGTCGGGTAGTTGTACACGCTGTCGATGAAGGCATCGATGGTGCCTCCTGCTGCGATGATTTGCGAGCCGATGTGCACGAGCTCCGATGACATCTCTCCGATGAGGTGGACGCCCAGCAATTTCTTGTCCGACGGAGAGAAGACGAGCTTCAGCATCCCGCTGGTGTCCCCAATGATTTGTCCGCGCGGGCTCTTGTCAAAGTAGGAGCGCCCGACAACATACGGAATGCCTCGCTCGCGGCAGGCGTCTTCGGTCCATCCAGCGAGGGAGATCTCCGGGATCGTGTAGATGGCCAGCGGCAGGACTGAAGAGATGCTCTCCTTGTAGACGAGGTTGAACGCGTGCACCATCGCAACGCGCGCCTGCTCCATAGACACGGAGGAAAGGGCGGGGAACCCGATCACATCACCGGCCGCATAGATATTGGGAACGGCTGTTTGATATTTTTCGTTCACGAGGATCAGCCCGCGCTCGCCCAGCGCCATGCCCGTCTCTTCCAGCCCCATTCCCTGGACGTTGCTCTGCCGCCCCGCCGCTATCAACGCAATCTCGCAGTCGAGGATCTCACCACTTCTCAATTCGAGACGCGCCCGGTCCGCGAGGACCTCGGCACGCTGCAGGCGATCGTTGAACACAAAACGCAGCCCCAGCAGCTCCAGCCTCTTCCGCAGGCGAGCGGCGATTTCAGAATCTACAAAGCGCAGGATCCGGTTGGAGCTTTCCACCAGCGTTACCTGAACGCCGAGGGCCGAGAACGTGCAGGCGTATTCGCATCCGATGACTCCGCCGCCGATCACGACCATGGTTTTCGGGATCATCTTCATGCGCAGAATGGAGTCGGAGTCGTAGATTCTCTGGTTGTCGAATGGGATGCCGGCGGGGCGAAAGGGTGATGATCCGGTGGCGATCAGGATGATGTCACCGGTCACGTGGCCCTCGGTTCCGTCGGGTTTCAGGAAGGATACCGTGTGCGCATCCCCCAGCCGCGCCACTCCCCGGAAGAGTTCGACGTGGTGCCGCTCCATGTTGGTTCTCACGATGGCCCGTTCCATCTCCACCACATCCTGCTGGCGGCGCATGAGGTCCGCAATGGTGAGGCGTTCCTTGAGGGAATAGTCGATCCCGTACAGGCCGCGCTGCCGCAGTCCGGAAAAATACAAAGCTGTCTCACGCAGCGTCTTGGAAGGCACGGTCCCCGTGTTGATCCCGGCTCCGCCGAGGTAGTCAGACCGCTCGATCAGGGCAACCCTCTTTCCGAAGTAAGCAGCCTGAGCGGCCCCTTTTTCCCCGGCCGGCCCGGAGCCGATTACGACCAAGTCAAACCGCCTGCTCATCATGTGCCTCCGGCTAAGCTCGAAGGAGAATCAACCGGGATTTCGGATGTGGCCATGTTCGCTTTCCCCTCGTGCCGCTGCTCCACGGGCAAGTCGGCGGGCTTGGCGCCCTTGAGGATCTTGTCCACGTAGGTGGCGGCGCGCCGAAACATATCAGCAGCGTTCGGTCCATAGGCCATCAGGCCCCCGGCATCGACAAACTCCCTCCCTCAGTACACTGCCGGCAGCCGGTTTTTTGCCGCCAGGTCCGCGAGGCGTCTTCACGATGCTGCGACCTTCGACGCAACCGAGGTCACGCAAGCCTTGGAGGAAGGCCTCCCGCATGTGGCGGCCAGGGACCGGGTTGGCCGCCAGCCAGCCTATTCGAGCGATCTTGGCCGCCTGCTGGGCCTCAGTGGCGAGCGGCGCGGCGAGGAGGCCGCCCACCACAGTGCCCGCAAGGAACGCCCGCCGATCCATCACTGGATGACCTCATCCGTCCGCCCCAGCAGTGACGGCGGGACCGTGAGGCCGAGGGCTTTCGCGGTCTTGAGGTTGATGACGAGCTCGAACTTGGGGGGTTGCTCAATGGGAAGATCGCCGGGCTTGGCGCCCTTCAGGATTCGGTCCACGAAGGCGGCGACCCGCCCGTTCAACTCAGCGTATGTCGGCCCGTAGGCCATCAGGCCGCCGTCTTTAGCCATCGCGGGCCACTCGTATACCGCCGGGATACGTCGCCTTGCTGCCAGCTCGATGATCCGGCCTGCGTCTCTGAAGAATCGCGGGAAAGACGGTACGAGAAGTGCCTCGACGCGAGCCTTCGCCATCGAATCGAAGGCCCGTTCGTAGCCTTCCGAACCCCGTCCAACCGCCGTGATGTGAAGCTGTAGGGTGAAGCCCGCTGCTTGGGGATCGAGCACGCCCACCTTCCGCGCTTTGGGGATGGCCTGCAGCAGAAGCTCCAGTCGCTTCGCGTCCAATTCGGCGGCAAGTATGTGAAGGCCGGTCACGTTGCCACCGGGGCTGGCGAAACTGGCAACGATTCCGGACTCGATCAGGCCGCCCTGCCCCCAATACGCCATGACGATCGGGATGGCGTCTGTCGCCTGCCTCGCCGCACGAATTGCTGGCGGACTGACGGCGACAATGACGTCCACCTTGGGATGGACCAGTTCGGCGGCAAGTCTCGGAAGACGACCGAGATCGTCCTCGGCGGAACGTGATTCGAACGCGACCGTTTGCCCCTCGACGTAGCCGAGCGCGCGCATTGCCTCGCGGGAAGCAGGTGAAGGGCCCGCGCCCGCCGGCGTGAGCCATCCGATCCGATACACCCTTCCCGTCGGCTGCGCCCCGGCGGCGCGCGGCGCAGCGAGGAGGCCGCCAGCGATCACCTCAATGAACCTTCTGCGCTCCATCACTGGGCCTTCCCGCAGGCCGTCTGCGAGTCAGGTGCGCGGGGATGCGGGGCGTGGCGCAACCAGATCGAGTCCAACCAGGAGTCCTCCTTACAGGCTGAGCGGGAGTCTAGCAGAGTCAGAACCTCTCGGACTTCTCTCCGAAGGGGTCGCTTTGCGCGGCGACGTCACTCGCTCGCCTGTGGCACAGCCACGGCAAGCGCGGAGAAGCGCACGATCAGCTCACGCCGATACACGGCTGGTTCACCGAAGGCTTCGACGCGAAAGACCTGGTCGAAGCTGACCACGCGCGATGTCGATCGAGTGTCCGCTCCTCGGTCAACGCCGGACTTCCTCGAGAAACGGCGTCCCCGGCGGGGCGACGTAAAAGATTACAAGCTTCGTAGGTACAGGCCCACGATTGACGGCGCGAATGACTTCGCCCGTCGGCTCCGCGATGGCGTGACCCGCTTTGACCTCGATGGGCGGACGCGTGTCTGACTCGATCACGACGGCTCCCTCGATAACGTAGGCGAACGGCGGCGACGGGTGCGTGTGCCATGTGCTGGCAGCCCCGGGGTGGGATGGTCGCCGAAAGAATGCGCACCACTTGTGTGCCGGAGTTGGGGATGTTGGACGTGGTCACGGTCAGCACGGCAGGAGGGGCCGATACCGGTGGCGCCTGGGCATAAGAGAACGCCGCCACGGCCACGATTCCTGGAAGGAGAAGAGTCGTCGAACACCCACAACAGGTCCTCGACCGCTGCGTCACGGTTCCCGGGCGACGCGAGACCAAAGCGCTTCTCCAGCGGGGCCCGGATCAAGGTTGCGTCATACGACGTGTGATCGACGACGAAAGGGCCACGGAGGAAGGGCGTCACGCCCGCTTGGCCGTCGCGGGCTCGCC
>WNGE01001978.1_pt1 | contig 26859 bp, 27 predicted proteins | sample 5400651 | NCBI WGS metagenome assembly WNGE01 (sample SAMN13153370, study PRJNA577476) | soil metagenome | isolation source: 60 cm soil or saprolite under grassland replicate 2 | place: USA:California | collected 2016-06-15 | reverse complement strand
CGTCAGCCCGGTGCCCTACTCGGTCGACGCGCGCACCGGGTACCACGCCGGCTGGCGGACCGCAGGCGCCCGCCCGTAACACGGCATTGACATCGTCCGTTTCACGGCCGGCGCCAGCGCCGAGGCGCTGGCGGGGAGCGCTGGCGGCTACCAGTGATCGACGTGCAGCACGTCCGCCAGCGGCCGGCGCGCGGCGGGGCGGAAGGTGCCGCCGGTGTAGTAGGCGGTGGGGATCAGCGCGCCCTGGCGGATGTCGCCGGGGAGGCCGAGCAACCCGGCGATCTCCGTCTCGTATCGCAGGTGCAGCGTGGTCCAGGCGGTCCCGAGTCCCCGGGCCCGGCAGGCCAGCATGTAGCTCCACGCGGCGGGCAGCAGCGACCCCCACAACCCGGCCTGCGTTTCTCCGGCCGGCCAGGCCGGCCGCACCGTGATGCACGGGATCACCAGGACCGGCACCTGGCCCATGTGCTGGGCGAGGTACGCGCTGCTGCTGCTCACCCGGGCCATGACCCCGCGGCCGGCGCCCCGGTTCGGGTCGGCGGCCGCGGCGCTGGCCAGGTAGGGCTCGGCGGAGCGCCGGTAGAAGTCCCCGATCTGCGCGCGTACCTGCGGATCGGTCACCACGATCCAGTGCCAGCCCTGGCGCATGCCGCCGTTCGGCGCCTGCAGCGCGATCTCCAGGCACTCCTTCACGAGCTCGAGCGGTACGGGACGGGTCAGGTCCAGGCGCTTGCGTACGGACCGGGTGGTGGTCAGCAGCTCATCAGGCGTCAGCGGCACACCAGGCATGATCGCACACCAGGGCAAGGACAGGCCTACGATCTGGTAGTGGATTACTCGCTGATCGTCCGCCCGGCCCGGGTGCAGGACATCAGGCAGATAGCGCGCGTGCATGTGCGGTGCTGGCAGGAAACATATCGCGGGCTCATGCCGGACGCCGTGCTCGACGACCCCGGCTTCCCGGCTGCCCGGGAGCGGATGTGGACTGGCGCCCTGACCGGCGAGCGCTGCCGCCAGAACCGGGTGGCTGTCGCCGAGCGGGACGACGAGCTGGTCGGGATCGCCATGTCAGGGCCGCCCGAGGACGCCGCGGCCGCGTGGATGAGGCAGCTGTACGTGCTCTACGTGTACGCAGCCGACCACGGCACGGGCGCTGGGCGGGCGTTGCTGGAGGCCGTCATCGACTCCGCGGAGCCGGCGGCGCTCTGGGTCGCCGATCCCAACCCTCGCGCGCAGGCGTTCTACCGCAAGCACGGCTTCGCTGCCGACGGGACGGCCCGGTTCGAGGACGGGGTACGGGAGATCCGCATGGTCCGCGGCGTGCAGCACGACGGGACCGGCCGCTCCCACCGCCTGTAATCAGCTTGCGCGCTCCCGGCAGAACGCGATGATCTCCTCCGGGGCGGCCGTGGCGCCCTCGCTGAGCGTGACGAACGCCTTGGGCCGCTCTCCCCAGTGCGGATGCGGGATCCCGATGACCGCGCATTCGAGTACGGCCGGGTGGGCGACGATCGCCTGCTCGACTTCGATGCTGGAGATGTTCTCGCCGCCGGAGATGATGATGTCCTTGCCGCGGTCGCGGAGCTCGATGTTGCCGTCGGGATGCCATACGGCCAGGTCCCCGGAATGGAACCAGCCGCCGGCGAACGCCGTGGCGGTGGCCGTCTCGTCGTCGAAGTAGCCGCTCATGACGTTGTTCCCGCGCATGACGACCTCGCCCATCGTGGTCCCGTTCTGTGGGACGTCGGTCATCTGCCCGTCGACGACGCGGACCAGGTCGGCCGAGGGGTAGGCCTGCCCCTGGCGGGCCAGGTATCTCGCGCGCTGGTCCACCGGGAGCTCGCGCCAGGCTTCCTGCTCGGGGCACACGGTGATCGGGCCGTAGGTCTCGGTCAGGCCGTACACGTGCACGACGCGGAAGTTCAGCTCGCTCATCCGGGCGAGCAGCGTCGGGGAGGGCGGGGCGGCGGCGACCATCGCCGTCACCGGTCGCTCCAGGCGGTGCGCCCGGGGATGGTTGAGGACCATCAGCTGGACGGTCGGGGCCCCGTTGTAGTGCGTGACCCCCTCGCCGTCGATCAGCTCCCAGATCAGCCCGGGGTCCACCGCGCGCATGGTCACGTGCCGTGCCGCGACCGCGGTGACCGCCCACGGGAAGCACCAGCCGTTGCAATGGAACATCGGCAGCGTCCACAGGTAGGCCGAATCGGTGCCCATCCCGGCCACGATCACCTCGCTCAGCGCGTTCAGGTACGCGCCGCGGTAGGTGTACTGCACCCCCTTGGGCCGCCCCGTGGTCCCCGAGGTGTAGTTGATCGAGATCGTCTCCTCCTCGTGCTCCAGCCAGCTCGCCGGCCGGGCCGGCGAGGCGCCGGCCAGGAACTCCTCGTACGGGTCGGGCGGGACGCCGGTGTCGTCGCAGCGGATCACGGTCACCCCGGCCAGGTCGAGCGGCTCGGTGACCGGCGCGAGCGTCGTGTCGAGCAGCAGGTATCTCGCGCCGCTGTGCCGCAGGATGTACCCGACCTCGGCGCTGGACAGGCGGTTGTTGACCGCGACGAGGATCCCGCCCGCCGTCGGCACGCCGAAATGCGCCTCCAGCATGGCCGGCGAGTTGAACAGCAGCGTGGCGACGCGGTCGCCCTTGGCCAGGCCCGCCGACCTGAGCGCGCTGGCCAGCCGCCAGGACCGTTCGGCCAGTTCCCGGTAGCTGTACCGCCGCTGGCCGTGCACGACCGCGACCTTGTCGGGGTACAGGTACGCGGCCCGGTACAGGAAATCGACCGGGTTCAATTCCGAACGGAACACGGTGCCCGCCGCCGCGCCGGGTCCGGGCCCACCGGGGTGTTCGGGAGGCGCGCCGCTCATCGCATGCCTCCTTCGCGGCTGTACGTCACCGCTCCTGACGGCTCGAGCAAGACTCCCGGGTTCATGATCCCGGCCGGGTCGAGCTCGGCCTTCGCGCCGCGCAGCGCGCCGGCGAACAGTTCCGGCACCTCGCGCAGGTACCAGCGGCGATGGTCGCGCCCAACGGCGTGATGGTGGGTGATCGTGCCGCCGAGCGTCGCGATCGCCTCCGAGGCCGCGAGCTTGATCTCGTCCCACTGCTCCAGCTCCTGGCCGGGCCGGCCGGGCGCGTAGACCGAGTAATAGGGCGAGGGGCCGTCGGGATACACGTAGGCGAAACGGCATGAGACCACGCCGCCGCCGCACGCCTGGCGCACCGCCTGCCTGGTGGCCGCCAGCACGCCCTCGTGGAACTCCCAGAAGCGATCCCACGTGACGGCCGTCTCGAAGGTCTCGCTGATCAGCCCGAGCCGGACCAGGCCGTCGCGCAGGTGCCCGCCGCGCAGGAACGAAGCCCGCCAGGCCGCGGCCGGGTCGCTGTCCCCGCCGCTCTGCCCCCCACAGGCCTCGCCGCGATGGTTGGCGCAGATCTCAAGCGCCCGGGCCAGCCACGGCCCCAGCTCGTGGTCCGCGGACTCGAAGCCGAGCACGAGAATCGAGTGCGATCCGTCGCCGCTGCCCGACATCAGCGCCTCGTCGTGGCCGAGCAGGCGGCAGTTGGCCGGGTTGAGCCCGGACTGCGCGAGCTCCCGGGACGCCTGCACCGCGTCGGAAAAGCCGGCGAAGAGCACCGAGGCGCCCGCCCGGAACCGCGGCCGCGGCTGCACCCGCATCCACGCCTCGGTGATCACGCCCAGCGTGCCCTCGGAGCCGCAGAACAGCCGCTCCGCCGACGGGCCCGCCCCAGAGGCCGGCAGCCGCCTGGTCTGGAGCACGCCGCGCGGCGTCACCACGCGGACGGACTCCACGAACTCGTCGATATGGGTGTGCAGCGTCGCGTAGTGACCGCCCGAGCGCGTGGCGATCCACCCGCCCAGCGTCGACCACTCGAACGACTGCGGGAAATGCCGCAAGGTCAGGCCATACGGCTTCAGCTGCGCCTCCAGCGCCGGGCCCAGCGTGCCCGCCGCGATCCGCGCGGCCCGCGAGGTACCGTCGACCTCCAGCACCCCCGCCAGGTAGCGAAGGTCGACGCTGAGCACGCCGCGATAGCCGTCCCCGACATCGGGCTCGACCCCGCCGACCACGCTGGAGCCGCCGCCGAACGGGATCGCCGCGACGCCGGCGTCGCAGCACCAGTCCAGCACCGAGACCAGCTCGTCCTCGCCGCGGGGGAACGCCACAAGATCAGGCGCATGCGCGTAGTCCCGGCGGAAGGCACGCACCAGATCGCGGAACGACCGGCCGTATGTGTGGGCGGCCCGGTCGTACGGGTCCGTGCTGAAGACCGGCTCGAGCGACGCCGGCGGCACCAGCCGCGGCGCATGCAAGTCCAGCTCCTGTACTCGAGGTGGTTCCTGCGCGCGCACGCTATCGATCCCCAGGCGTTCGGTGAAGACGGCCCCGAGTTGCCCGATCTCGCCTGCCGCCAGCCCTTCGCCTTCCAGGCCCCAGCCCCAGAACTTGCGCCTCGCGGCTGGCTGCTGCAACGCCGCAGACACCCCGTCGCCCGTTCCGTTAGCCCTCATTACCACGCCTCCTAGCAAACCCCGCCCGCACGCCCCGGCCCCAGTTCACCTGAACAGGCGTGGCCATGCTCAGGTGAGCTCGGCACTATGCCGTGGCCTGCACCTTCGGCGTGACCACCCCAGAAGCATCCCTCTGACGGTCGGCGACGCGCTAGGGGCTGACCAGAATTCCAGGTAGATCAAGCGCGGCAAGACGCTGGGTGATATGCGCGCGGCGCGAACATCTAGCCAGCGGCTCGGTGGACGACCACACCAACGCCGCCTCCCGGTACCGATGAGTCAGCGAGTGTGAGCAGCGGACTGTTGACGTGAATGCTTCAGTTACCTAAAGTACTAGATATCTAAGACACTAGATCGGTGGAACATGATCAGCTTCAGGGTGGACGGGCGGTCAGGGGTGGCGCCGTACCTGCAGATCGTGCGGCAGGTGCGGCAGGCGCTGCGGATGGGCGTCCTCGACGTGGGTGACCAGCTCCCGAGCGTGCGGGAGGTCGTGACCGCGGTGGCGGTGAACCCGAACACCGTGCTCAAGGCCTACCGGGACCTGGAGCGCGAGGGCCTGGTCGAGGCGCGCGCCGGGCAGGGCACGTTCGTCCGGGCGCGCCCGCCGGGGCCGCCGCCCGGTACCCATTCCCGGCTCGGCCGCAGCCTGGCCCGCTGGGTCCGCGAGGCCCGTGAGGCCGGGCTGGACGAGGAGTCGATGGAGTCGCTGCTGCGGGTCACGCTGCGGGCGGCGGACGCAGCGGATTCCGAATCGGAGGAGATCGCATGATCGCCATCGAGACGCACGAGCTGTCCAAGCGCTACCGGCGGGTCAGCGCGCTGACCGAGTGCTCGGTGACCGTGCCCGAGGGACGGGTTTGCGCGCTGGTGGGGCCGAACGGGGCGGGCAAGACCACGCTGCTGCGGCTGCTCGCCGGGCTGGCCAGGCCGACCGGCGGCACGGCTTCGGTTCTGGGCGGTGCGCCGCGGCAGGACCCGGCGTTCCTGGCCGGGATCGGGTTCCTCGCCCAGGAGATCCCGCTGTACCGGCGGTTCACCGCCGGGGACCACATCCGGATCGGAGCGCATCTGAACCTACGCTGGGACGCCGGGCTGGCTCGCACCCGGCTGGAGGAGTTGCGCATTCCGCTCGACCAGCGCGTGGGCACGCTGTCCGGCGGCCAGCGGGCCCAGGTGGCGCTGGCGCTGACGCTGGCCAAGCGGCCGCGGCTGCTGCTGCTCGACGAGCCATTCGCGGCACTGGACCCGCTGGCGCGGCGGAACTTCCTCGCCACGCTGGCCTCGGCCATGGCCGAGGCCGCGGGCGACCTCACCGTCGTGCTGTCCTCGCACCTGGTCACCGACCTGGAGCGGGTGTGCGACCACATCATCCTGCTGGCCGGGTCACGGGTCCAGCTCTGCGGTGACATCGACACGCTGCTGGCAGAGCACAAGGTCCTGGTCGGGCCGCGCAAGGACACCGCGCCGATCGAGCGGACGCACAAGGTCGTGCAGAAGGTGGCGACGGCCCGTCAGTCCACCCTGTTTGTCCACCTCAACGGCCCGGTCATCGACCCCGCCTACCAGGCCGAGGACGTAACCCTCGAAGAGCTGGTGCTGGCTTACATGGGCGCGGATGAGGCGTCCGCGGGCAAGCACCTCACCACGGTTGGAGAAGGCTCATGACCTGGCTTGTCTGGCGCCAGTACCGCGCCCAGGCCGCGATCGCGGCCGCGCTGCTCGCCGTGGCCGCCGCGGTGATACTCGCGGACGGCTTCCAGATCGCGTCGCACTGGCACTCGATTCTCGTCAGGTGCTCGGGGAACAGCACGTGCCTGCAACAGCAGTCGGCGCTGGTCAACGGCGTGGTGAGCGACCTGCCCTATATCAGCCTGATAGTGCCGGCCGTGCTCGGCATGCTCTGGGGCGCGCCGCTCGTGGCGCACGAACTCGAGGCCCGCACCAGCGATTTCGCGTGGACGCAGAGCGTCACCCGGACGCACTGGCTGACCGTCAAGGCAGGCTGGCTGCTGCTCGCCGCCGCCGCCTGCGGCGGCACGATCACCGCCCTGACCACCTGGTGGTCCGGGCCGGACAACGCGCGGTTTGCCAGCGCGTTCGAGCCCGGCCATTTCGACACCCAGGGCATCGTTCCCGTCGGGTACGCGATGTTCGCCATGGCGCTCGGCATCGCCGCTGGCACCGTCGCGCGCCGGACCCTCCCCGCGATCGCCGTCGTGCTCGGCGGGTTCATCGTGCTGCGCCTGGTGATCTCCGATTTCCTCCGGCAGCACTACATGGCGGCGGTCACGACCTACTACAACGTGACGGGCGCGTTCACGCCGCCGGGACAGGCCTGGGTGCTCGCCCAGGGCGCCGTCAGCCAGACCGGGCGGGTGGTGCCGACGGGATGGGGCGACCTGTATCCCGCGCTCCCGGCCTCCTGCCGGCAACTGCTTCCCGGGACCCCAGGGGCGAAGGCCGGCGCTTCGCTGAACGCCGTGCTTTCCTGCATGCAAGCTCACGGCTGGCGCGGGTTCGCCACCTATCAGCCCGCCAGCCGCTACTGGCCGTTCCAGGGCATCGAGACAGGGATCTACGTCCTGCTGGCCGCGGCACTGATCGCGGCCACGTTCGTCATCATCCGCAGAAGGGATGCATAGTCCGGCTCCTCACGGGTTATCACGCTGCGTCAGAGCCGCTGGCTGGCGGGGCGGGGACGGCTCGTTCAGCCGTGTAGGGTGCTCAGGTTCAGCTGGACCTGACGGTCGGCCGGGCACCGTGCGGATGTCGCGCAGCTGGTACCCGGCGGCCAGGGCTATGACGAGCACGCCGATGAGGACGTAGACCGCGCTGCATGCCACAGCGGCCGCGGGCATGGCGAGCCAGCCCGAGGCGGGAGTGCCCTGCGCCAGCCGGGTCCATCCGATGACCGCGACCGCCGCGATCCCGGCCGCACCGAGGCGGGACGCCGCCGCCTTCCCGGCTCGCCAGGCGCGGTAGACCGCCGTCCCGGCCACTAGCAGTGCCGGGATGGCGATGACCCAGTGGTGAGTCCACGAGATCGGCGAGACGAGCAGCCCGGTAACCGCGCACAGGCTGAAGCCGAGCGCGTCGTCGCCGCGGCGGCCGGCGGCGGCCGCCAGCGCCAGCCCGGTGACCGTCACCGCCGCGGCCAGCGGCAGCCACAGCGGCAGCACGTTCACGGTGTGCAGCGTCCGTGACAGGACGCCGAGCAGGCTCTGGTTCTCCGGATCCTGCACCGGGCTGACATGTCCGGGGTTGGCGAACTCGCCCGCCCAGTACCATGCCGAACTCGCCGGGATCACCGCGAACCCGGCCGCGACCGTCGCGGCGAACACGGCGGCCGCGGTGGCAGCGGCCCGGTAGCGCCGGGTCATCAGCAGGTATGCCACGAAGATCGCCGGGGTGAGCTTGATGCCCGCGGCCAGTCCGATCGCCGCGCCCTTCCGCCGGGAGGTGCCCGGCAGCGTCAGGTCGTACAGCACCGCCGCGGCCAGGAGAATGTCCACCTGGCCGTAGCCGAGCGTGGCCCTGGCAGGATCCAGCCAGATAGCCGCCGCCCCCGCGGCCAGCGCCACCGCCGGAGCCGATCCGCCGCCCGGCGGACCAGGCTCGCCGGACCGGGATAGCCGCAGTGCCAGGTACAGCGTCACCGGCAGGGCGGCCACGCTCGCCCCGGTCAGCAACACCACGGCCGCACCGGACGGGACGGCGGCAAGTGCGGTGAGCACGACCGCCGCGAATGGCGGATAGGTAAACGGCAGCACGCCCAGTCTGAGCCGGTAGAGATCCTCGCCGTGCAGCACGGCGGCGCCGCCCATCCGGTAGACCTGGATGTCGACGAAATGGGCTGAACTGCGCGCGGCCAGCACGCAGCACGCCGCGGCTGACACCAGGTAGACAGCCGCCGCAACCCAGGCCACGCCCGTTCGGACGCCCACCCTTGCAGGCTAACCGGGTGCGGTGACGGGCACGTCCCAGCTGAATGACTACCCGCTCACGATCGCGGCCGCTGCTTGATCCCCGCCGCGAGCAGGTCTACCACCTCGGCGATGCGAGCCGCGCCATCACCTTCTCCTGCGTGGCGATGAGTCACGGGCCAGCAACGCGATCAAGGTGCGCTGCACGGGTTGCGGCGGCGAAAGAAGGACTGTCTCGCCGCGATAGCGCTCAAGGAAGTTGGCGGCCCAGCGTGCTCCGCCCAAGCCGTGGGGTAGTCCCCGGGCGGTGAACAGGCCTTCCCGTGCGGCAGCGGCGCTTTCTTCCAGGAAGGCCTGGAGACGCAGAGCTGGCTCCACCCGGCAGCGCAGGTGGGCCTCGCGGCCGCTTACGTTGGCAAGCCCGTGGTCGGTGTCGGGCGTCACGACCATCTCACCGTCCACAGAGCCGATGAGGCGCTCCTGGCTGCCGAGGCGAAACCGGACTTGGCCGTCGAGAACCGACCAGCGCTCTACCTGACGCGGGTGCCGGTGAGCGGGCAGCGAGCCGCCCGAATCGACCAGGCAGTCCACGATCAGGTTGTCGCCGTCGGGCTGGAACGCGTAGCGGACCCGGTTGACCGGGTCATGGACGAGTTCAGCCATCGACTTGCTCCTCTCGGATCATGCGGGCCTGCGCCAGAGGCTAATCCTGCGGCCGGGCCCAGCGCTTGAACAAAATGCACCTCCTGCTCGAACTCCGCTGTTGTGAACCAGCGGTCGGCTGCCCGGGGCGCTCCGGTCACGCAGCAGGTCGATGACCGCCCAGTGCACCTGCTGACGGATGCGGGCTGACCGGCCCTGCGGCCGTTGCATCGTCTGCGGTCGGTTCACCACCCGGGCACTATAACGCGAAAAAACTTGCATTAGCGAGTGCTCAGGGCTACGCTGCCTCTTGTCGCGAAGATATTCGCATTAGAGGGCGGGCGTGGCGTCACTCGGAGGGAGACTAACCCGGTGAGCCCCACGACGCTGGCTAGCAAGGTCGGTCCGCAGGGCCGACCTGTCGACGACGTGTCCGGCATGACCGCTGCCGCACCGGAGCGAGCCAGATGGCCCCGCCTGGCCGCCGCACCGCATCCGCTGCTGAGACCCCTGCTCCCCAGGGGGTATGTGGGCTTCACCCAGGCGACCACCCCGCGGCACCTGGTCCTTCCGGCCACCACCTCGGTCCCGCTGGTCGTGAAGATCCTTGACTCGGCGCACCGCCCCCCGGCCTTCGTCATGAGTCCGCATGCCTCGTCATGGCCGGTAGAGGGCGACTGCGCCCCCTCCTACCTGGAGGTATGGCTGGACCCGCTGGGCGCCTACCGGCTGCTGGGCCTGCCGGTGAACGAGCTCAGCGGCCAGCTCACCGACCTGGCCGACGTGCTCGGCGGCGCCGCCGGGCGGCTGGCCGAGCAACTGCGCGAGACGCCGGGCTGGCGGCAGCGGTTTGCGCTGATGGACCAGTTCCTGCTGCGGCGAATGGCCTGCGGACCTCGGCCCTCGCCACAGGTCGGCTGGGCGTGGCGGCGGCTGGTCACAACCGGGGGCACGGTGCCGATCGGCCAGGTCGCAGACGAGGTGGGCTGGAGCCATAAGCACCTGATCGTCCAGTTCCGGCGGCAGGCCGGGCTGCGGCCTAAGACCGCGGCCCGGCTGATCCGCTTCGACCGGGTATGGCGGCACGTCGACCAGCGCCGCCCGCTGGACTGGGGACAGGTCGCAGCCGACACCGGATACGCCGACCAGGCCCATCTGATCCGCGATTTCCGCCAGTTCACCGGGATCACCCCCACCGGCTACCAGGCACTCACGCTCCGCCCACCCAGGACCGCGCCGGCAGGCAAGTAGCCCGCCAAACCTTTTTGAGCCGAAGATCAGGCCGGCATAGCGTGGGTGGGCATGAGTGTCGTGTTCCGGGCCGACGGGCTCCCCCTGGCGTCGCGCGTCGACTACTGGCGGGAGATCATCAGCAACGTCTTCATGCCGCTTGACCTCCGCGGAGGCGCGGGAACGCACGCTGCTGCACCGCATCTACGCATTCGTCGAGCAGCAGCTCACCGACCCCGGGCTCTCGCCGCGCAGCATCGCCGCCGCGCACCACGTCTCGCTGCGCTACCTGTACAAGCTGTTCGCGATCGGCGGGCACTGGGGCTTCTCGAGCGCCGCGCATTTCAGCCGCGCGTTCCGCGACGAGTACGGGGTCCCGCCAGCAGAGTTCCGGGCGCGTTCGGCGATACCGGCCGCGCTGTGCACAGACCGGCAACGAGGGTGCACGGACCGGTGACGGCGGGTTCCGGCTAGAGGCCGTGCTGCCGGCGTACGTCCCGACGGCTGAGCCAGCCGAGTACACCGAACGGGCCGCGGAGCAGCCCACCCCGGCCGCGCGACCAGCATGATCCGGGTAGTCGTCGTCGACGACGAGCCGATGGTCTGCGCGCACCTGCGCACGATTCTCGGCCCGTCTGGTGACATCGAGGTCGTGGACGGGGCTCACGACGGAGCGGCCGGGGTCGAGGCCGTCGTCCGCAGCCGACCCGATCTGGTGCTTATGGACCTGCGCATGCCCGGCGTGGACGGCCTCACCGCGATCGAGCGGATCGGCAAGCTCGCCGACCCGCCCGTCGTGGTCGTGCTGACCACCTTCGACGCAGACCAGTATGTGCTCCGCGCGCTGCGCGCCGGAGCGGCCGGGTTCCTCGTCAAGTCGACGCCGCCGACTGACCTGATCGGGCTGGTGCTAGTAGCGGCGGACGGGCATACCGTGCTGTCCCCGGCTGCGGCCCGGCGCCTGATCGCTGCGTCCACCGACAGCCAGCCGGCCCGCGAGCACGCCCGCAAGCTCGTCGGCACGCTGACCGAACGGGAGGCGGAGGTGCTCGGCTGCCTCGGCGAGGGACTGTCGAATGCCCAGATAGCGAGCCGGCTGTACCTGTCGGAGGCCACGGTCAAGGGATACGTGTCGCGCATGCTCGTCAAGCTCGGCTGCGCCAACCGGACGCAGGCAGGGCGGCTCGCGCACGACGCCGGGATCGTGAGGCAGTGACGCACATCGGGCCGTCCGTACGGGGTGGGGGTGAGCCGATGGGCAGGTCGGTGAACTGGGGCTGCATGTCGCATGTCGTGCCAGGGTCATCGTGGTTGCTGGCCCATGACACGAGCATTGTGCCCGGGGGAGCCGGGCTGGCCGGGTGGGTTTCGGCCGAGTAGGTCCATGCGCATCCGGGTGCGGGCCTGGCCTGCCATTGCTGGGTGGCGACGTGCCAGGGTCCGGTGACGTGCCACGCGTTGAGCCGCTCCAGGGTGCTGCCGGTGATGTCGTTGCGCTTGGTGTAGGCGACCCAGCCGTGACCGCTGACGTGGCTCATGCTCACGACCGTTCCCAGGTCGTAACCCTCGCCAGAGAGCAGCACGCCGAGCTGAACGTGCCAGGCTGAGGGATGCGTCATGGCGTTGAGCGGGACAAAGGCGGTGTCCATGGTCTTGCAGTCCGCCACGCAGCCGGTGCCGCCGGTGTTGCGGGTGCCGGTCAGCCACCACCCGCGGCCGTGGGGGTCAGGCGTGGCTGACCCCCACTGGGAATCGCCCGCCGCGCCGGTGAGCGCGGTGATGCCCTGGTAGGTGAGGGCGTCGCCGGCGCCGACCGCAAATCTAGCCGTGTACTCGCCCTCGACCTCGCCGGCCGACGGGCTTATGCGCTCCCCGATGACGTACAGGCTGGTGCCTTCCACGGCGGGCGCGGCCATCCAGAAGTAGCTGCCATCCGGCCAGTCGGGCACCTGCTGCCATCCGTAGGGGCATCCGGCGGCGGCGCAAGACTGCATCTGGAACGTGGCCGTGCCGGGTCGCTGGATCGCTATCGAATCGTGCGGATAGCCGTACGGGCAGCGGGACGGGCTGCAGATGACCTGGCCGTTGACCGCGAGCGTGTCCCCGAAGACGTAGACCTGGCCGCCGTCGGGGAGCCGGACGCTCGCGGTGAGATCAGACCTGACCGCCGCTGCGACGCCCAGGTTATACGCGGCCAGGTCCGGCTGTTGCCTGCTCTGGTCGGACGCCAGTCCGGCCCCGGCATCGCCGGACAGGATGGCCGCGACCGTGGCGACGGCTGCGATCAGCCCTCGGCAGCTCATCGGCGATTCCTCCGATCAGGGCACTGGCAGTGCGGGCGGCCGGCCGCCTGGTCCTCCGCAGGCGCGCCACATCGCGAGCGCACCGCAACCTTGAAATGAGATCCGGCGGCGGACTGGCGCGGCCGCTACTGGCCGCGGCCCTAAAGGCGCGCAGGCGCGGCGGGCCGTCCCCGGGCACGGCCGTCACCCGGTCCGGCCGCGGGGGCTACCGGTCCACCTCGCGTGCCGGCATCGCTCGCAACGCGCGCATGCCGGCAGCGGCGTCGCCTACGCCTGCTTCCCTGGCAGGCAAGCTGTGTTCCTCACCGCGGCAGGCCAGGATGCCAGCGGGGGATTTTCGCGAAGAGCTAGCGGCTGCGGTTACCAGCCCGGATGCGCACCGTCCCGCTCAACAGAACGGCCCGTCCGGGCACCGCCCCGGTCGCCGTCGGCATCGTCGCGATCATGCTGTTCCTGCTCATGCCTGCGGTCCAGCCCGGGCCTGCGGGAGATGGGTACGGCCCCGGCACCGGGGCCGGGACCCGGGGACGGTAGCCATCCGGCTTGCCCCGGTCTCAAGGTCATGCACCTGCGCCTCCACGGGATCGCCCTGGTCTGCATTCCATGGTGGCTACCGTCCTGGCCGGTGTCGTCAGCCTGGCGAACCGGGTTTCCCTCCAGCCTGCGCGTCAGCGGCCGCGACAAGCTGCATCCCGGGATGTACTCCCCGCACCGGCCGGCCGGGCATCACAGATCGTGCCCTACCGCCTGATCCGCAAGTCACCCCAGCAATGGCGTCGCCGATCGGCCACGACTAGGCTCAGCGATGATGGGTGGCGAGGAAGGTCTCCATTACGCCCGGGACGGTGTCCCTGGGCCGGATGACCTCGGCCTGGCCTGGGATGCCGCGGAGAGGTACGCCGTTACGCTGCTCCGGGAAGCCCTTCCGGAAGCACAGGCCGCGCCGGTACCCGCCGGGGAACTCGCCGCGGAGGCCGCACGTTTCAGGTCCGCGGCGCGCAAGTGGCCGTACAGGCAACTGGCCCGCGCGGCATGGGGCCAGCGGCCGCGCAAGCGGTCACCGGCTGACGACACGGACCTGTGGCTGGATGCCGCCGGTGCCCTAACGACAATGCGGCGCCACATCGGCGCTGGCTCGCCCTTGCTCGAGCCGGTGACGCTGCTCCGCCCGGCGGACTGGGTCGGCGCTGTCACCGGCCTGGTTCGGTCCGGCGTCAATACCATCGCCACGGCCGGGGATCTCGTCAGGTATGCCAGGCAATGCCCGGAGACCATCAGTACGAAGGAACTCGGTGATGAAGCCGTGGCCTACGATCCGTTCGCTGGTGGCGTGGCTGACGACGAGTCGTTGTGCCGCGGGTTCGAGGCAGCGCTGCTGTGCTGGGAGGCGATCGGGGCCGTCAGTGAGCAGCGCTGGCTGACCAGGCTCGGCTGGTGGGGGCTGCCCCGGGCGCTAGCGCGGGCCTGGAACGGTGACTTCGACAGGGCCGTCTGGGCGGACTCCGCCGACGGCAGGGAAGGCAGCTGGCCGGGACGGGCGCCGAGCCCGGCCGAGCTCGGCATCCTCGAACCGCCGTTCGCTACCTGAACGATCAGTCCCATCGACCGACCGGTTCTCGCTCCTGTGGTGATCAGGCAGCTATCGTGCCCTGCGGACTGCGGCACCAGCGCTCAGAGTTGAGACGGGCCGGGTTTCGCGCTACGTCATGCCGGGAGGCGGCCCCGTGCTAGCCCGGACGATGAGTTCGGTGGGCAGGAGGTGAACCGGCTCGGTGTGTCGCTGGGCGACGAGATCGAGCAGGGTCCTGGCGGCAAGCTCGCCCTTGCGACGGTTTGGTTGCCGGACGGTGCTGAGCTGGAGGGCGTCGGCTCCTGGCGCGTCATCGAAGCCGATGATCGAGAGGTCACCGGGGACGCGCAGACCGAGCCGCCGGGCGGACTGCAGGGCACCTTCAGCGAGACGGTCGGACATGCAGAGAAGACCAGTGGGTCGCGGAGTCCGGGCCAGGAGTGCGGCGGCCATGGCGGCGCCCTCTTTGACGGCGCTGGTGGCTCCCGCAGCTACTGCTACCGTCGACCAGTCTGTCCCGGCGCGGACGACCGCATCGCGGTAGCCGGCCAGCCGGCGGCGGGTGACGGCGTAGGTGGCTGCGTGCTGTGCTGTCTCGTCGGCCATGCCGCGGACCCGGCGGCGGGCCAGGCCGAAGGAGACGACACCGAGTCGCCGGTGGCCGAGCGCGAGCAGGTGCGCGGCCGCGCCGGCGGCTGCGGCGCGGTCATCGACGCCGATCCATGGCGTGCTGCCGTCAGCGAACGGCCCCCGCAACGATGGCGGGCCCGGCTGGTCGATAACGACAAGGGGTAGATGGCGGCCATGGATGGCGTCTAGGAGGGGATCGTCATCGGCCAGGGAGAACACGACCAGCCCGTCGATGACGGCGCTGGCGACTGCGGCGCTGTTGCGCTCGGCGGGCGCCGAGCCGGGAACGAGGAGCAGACCGCTGCCCGCTTGTTCTGCGACGGCGCTGATCCCCGCGAGCACGGCGACGACGACCGGGTCGTCGAAGGCGTAGGAGAGCGGATTGTCATATGCGAAGCCAAGCGCGCCGATCCGGCCCCGGCGCAAGCCGGCGGCCAGCGGGTTCGGGCCCGGGTACCCGAGGCGGGCGGCGGCGGCGAGCACCCGCTTCCGGGTGGCAGGCGAGAGCTGATCGGGGCGGGTGAAGGCGTTGGAGACAGTTTTCGCCGATACGCCAACTTCGGCTGCTACCTGCTGAAGAGTCAGGCGATGAGCACGCGCCGGCGGCCCGCCGCGATCCTGGTGCGCTGGCCCTGTCACGTTCGGCCCTGTCACGTTCGGCCCTGTCACGTCGGCCGCCTTGCCATCTTCATCGTTGAAGTATAGACTCCTTCAACGATGAAGATAAGGCTAGCGAGTCAGGTAATTGCTCCGGGAGGGCACGCCACCACGCTGTGCCTGGGGGTGACTCCGATGGCCTCGGGTACACGCGCGGGAGGCAGCCGTGCACTTTGACACCGGTTTGTTGTGGGTAGATGTCGAAGACGATTTCAACCGGGCCCGGCGGCGGCAGGTGCTCGCCCGGCTCGCTGGCTGGCTGCGCGGCCAACCGGGCCACGTCAGCCGCATTCTGCCGCTTGACGAGGTAGTCGCCGCCCTGGGCTGGCGTGGCGAACACTACCTTGGCCTGCAGACCATCCAGCTCGACACCGTGGCCGGGACCGTCGACTCCCGGCGCGACTTCGACCGCAAGTTCCGGCCCACCTCTAACCGGGTGCGGCAGCGATGGGAGCGGCTGGATCTCGCGCAGCGGCGCGGCGTGTCCCTTCCGCCGATCGACGTGTACCGCGTCGGGGGCCTCCACTTCGTCATGGACGGCCACCACCGCGTCTCGGTCGCCATAGCCACCGGGCACAAGACGATCGAGGCGCATGTGACCGAGGTGCTGACCCGGATGCGAGCCGCAGGCAGCTCCCGCTGCGGCGACCTGCTGCTGGAAAAGCCGCCGGGCCCCCGGCAATCCCGGCCCGGCATGACCACTCAGATCGAGCAACGCCACAGCAGCGCTCGCCCAGGTCGAAGCCCAAGTCGGCAGTGACGCCCTGGCTGAGCAGGCGGCGGCTCTACCGCGTGACAAGGTGACCCGTCGTTCGAGCTCTCCGGCCGGTCCTCAGCGGGAAGATACCGGCGATCGCAAGCCAGCGCCCCAAACCTGATAACCCCTGAGCATGCCCGGCGGCTACCACCGCGACGGACCCGGCGCAGGCCAGACACCAGCAGGTGCCGGACCAACGTCGCCGTATCATGCATCTCCGGTCATCTCCAAGACACCCGAAGGAAGCGTGCAGATCGCGCCGTTCTGCATCCTTCCGCCGGTTTGCGGCACGGGTGCTCATCTCGCTCCCGGCGGCAAACGTTCAGCCGGGGCGTGACCTCGACCAGCCGCAGGGCGCGAGCACACCGCTCGCCCTCTGCCGTTCGGCCGTCAGGCGATTCCGTCCCACCAATTGAGCACCCTGAGCGCGCGGAGGGTGTTCCAGCGGCTCGGCGTGCCCACGCCGCCCTCAAGATCGAAGTGGACGCGGCCAGGATGGACGCGGTCGAGCAGCCACCGGCCGTCGGGCTGCCGCTTGGACTGCACGACCGCGACCGCCTCGGCCATCCGGGGATCGGGGTTCGCGCCCGACCGCCGGAAGTAGTCCAGCGCACGCAGCACGTCGTAGTGCCAGTAGTACGGGAACGCGAACTCCAGGTATGCCGGCTGGACGACGACCGCCGTGCTCTTGCGGCGGAACAAGCCGCGCTGGAGCAGGTACTCCTCACCGCTGCGGCGGGCCGTGCGTACCTGCTCAGGACCGCCGGTCAAGCGTTCGACTTCGAGCAGGCCGTCAAGCACGTTGATCGTGGTGTCGAAGGAGGACCGCACCGATCCGTTCTCGGCCTCGCAGTTCCAGCCGCCGTCGGCGAGCCGCTCGGGGAGGATCCGCTCGACGATCGCTGTGACATTCACCCCGAAGTACGCGCCGGTTTCGACCGTCCTGCCGTTGATGCAGGGCTCGACCTCGCCGTCGAAGTACCGCTGCCCGGCGTGCTCCCAGCGCCCGTTCTCCGCCACCAGCCCGATCGCCAGGCGGGCGGACTGCGACGCCGGGTCGAGCCCGAGAATCTGCAGAGTCTGCAGTGTGTGCATCGTGGCCGTCCAGGGCTGCCCCGGCTCACCGCCGGTATAGCCCGCCGGGAAGCACGCGCCGCCGTCCCAGAGCCCGTCGGGACCCTCGAGCGCGAGGAGACGCGCACCCCAGCCGTCATGCTCCACCCTGGCTCGCTCAGCCGCCACGTCGCCGGCCGGCGCGCTCGCGAGATCGCGCAGCACCTGCCAGCGGAGGGCGGGGTCGCCGTCGAGTAGCCAGTCGATCACGCTCACGACCGCAGGCTACCTGGTCGCCAACGGGCCGCTCCCCGACGACCCCGGGAACGCCCGATCGTCAGCGCCGCGGCCAGATCGCTTCTGGCGCAGGTGGCGATATGCCGCGAGTCTGCATCGGGGGCGCAGAGAGTCACCTACTCTGCTGCCGTCTTCCGCGCGTTCCGGCGGGAGTACCGCCCTCAGGCCTGTGATGTCATGATCATGACGGTCTGCCATGAGACGGCCGCCAGGGCCTGGTCCGCTCCACGAGGTACCCGGGCATCACGAGAAATCAGGGCGCCTGGTCCTTGCTCTGCCCTTCGCGAACCGGACCAGGTCCAGCCGGCGCGTGCCGGTGTAATGGCGGATGCCGGCGGTAAACCGCCCGGTCATCGGCAGCATCAGCGCCGAGGAGACGAACCGGTTCCCGCGGTGCTGGCAGAAGAACCCGTGGATCCCCTGCCCGTACTGCAGCCGCGGCTGCCGGACCGTCAGCATCATCCGGTCGATGCAGCGGACCTCCAGCGTCACGTGACCGGACAGGACCTCAGCGGCAGTACGCGGTAGCGTCATAACGGGCTCCGGCTGGAGGCTCGGCCGGCAACGGCCACCCGACCGCTGCAAGCGGCGAAATGAACAGTCACGTTGTGAACTGCCTTGGGCCCCGGCCGGAGCCCCCGCCAGCTACAGCCCGCCCGCGCGCAGACACCAGCCCGTACGCGCATGCCTCGTCGGGCTGGGGGCGAAGCCCCGTTATGTATTCAGGTCGGCTGACCATCCGTTGGCCCGTAAGCCGGAGGCCGACGGCGCGTGGCCTGCGTGGATAACCGCGCCGACCCGCCCTATGGTCGGCGGTCCCGGTGCGCTGGGAGACCGTGCTGACGGCTCCGGATTGTCATTCTGCACGTGGAGCGGTGGCGGTCCTGGGCGAGGCGGCCCTCGTGGCGGTGACGTCCGCGACGCCGGCCATACCGCGGTCGCTGCTGCCGTCGGCGGGCGGCACATCCCCGGCGACTAGACCTCAGCGGCCCTAAGCCATCGCTTAGCTCGGGCAGGCCGCGCGGACGACGCCCGGATACGGCATTTGTCCGATGTGGCGGCGCGCGCCTTAGCCGTAAGTTGCGGATAGAGGCACTCGCCAGTCAAAGGAGCAAGCCCGATGAACGCCTACCTGATCTCCCAGGCACAGCAGATGGAGCGAGCCAGGACCTTCGCCGAAATCCGCCGGATTGAAGAGCGGATCAGCACGATGGCCATGGCCAGGCCGCAGGGGCGGCGCCGGGCTGTCTGGCCGTTCGGCGCGCTGGCCGCCCGCCGCCGGAGCTTGACGCACTAGAACTGCCTAATCCGCGCGGGTTGTCCCGGCCAGGATGTGGGCCGACTGCGGTGGCAGATCCGGTGTTCGGGAGCGGCTTGGAGCATCGGCGGCTGTTCTCCGGCAGACCCGCGCGGTCATCCGGCAGCGCGTGCCCAGGCCTTTCTGAGGGCAAGGATCTCGGCGGTGCTGTTTTCCCGGGCAATATACGGAATGTCCAGTGCGTAGCGCATCCGCTCGCGCGGAATCCGGCGGTGTACCTCGGTGACGTCTTCGAGGATCTTGTCGTACAGATCCGTCCCAGCCATGCAGAAGACGTCAATCAGCACAGGCCGGTCGGCGGCTCTGAAGATGTGGGCGTCGTCGAGGTCGCACCTGCCCCACCATGGCGTCGACTTTCGGTATTCCGCATCTATCATCTGCGCTGCCCGGCGTACCTCCTCGAACTCCGGATCGGCCGCCCTGGTCCGCCACTGCTCGGCGAACTGCCCGGCGACCGGATGGTCCACAGGAGCGACGAACTCCAGGAAGACCACCGAACCGCCGCCTTCGAGGTCGGCGGCCATTTCGATTCTCGGCAGCCACCGGTTGCCGGCGCACTCGCGGCACAGGTCCACGAATGCCCAATATGCCGGGTCAAACGGGCAAACCCGCGCGACGAGGGTTCCCTCCGGGGATCGCAGCGCCACCGCCCAGTCGCCCACCCCGCATGGCACCCAGCCCTCTGTGGCTAGCTCGGCCAGAACCTGGCGATGAGACAGCGACTCCCAGGGCAGGCCGGGAATGCGCGGAAGACCTGCACTCAGTTCAGGCACTGCGGCATCGTATCGGCGCGCCGCCGGGCGACGCACCGCATTTATGCGGCTGCCATTCACTTCGGGCGGTCTTATACCGGGAATGCCCGCCGCCGGCCCATCGCCGCGCCGGCGGGTCCGTTCGGTGATACGTGACCGGGATGGCCAGAAGGCCGCTAGGCGCGCGGAACCCGGTGAGCCGCGGGTGCTGAGCTGCCCAGGTAGGCCCAGAACATGGGATGGATCTGGAAGCACTGGGCCACGACCGCAGTCTGCTGACTCGTCTGGTGAGGGCCGAGGAAGGAAGCTGCGCCGATGCGCCCCGTCCTGGCGTCCTGGCGTGTCTCGGCGCGGAGGAACCCGACATTCCACAGGGTCTCCACCAGCGACTCCGGAGTGCAATCGTCGAGCCAGGCGTCGGTTCCATGGGTTGCAAGCTCGCGGGTGATCAGTTCCAGGCACAGCAGCTCGATGTCATCGCGGCTGAAGATCGGGTCCTTTCCGCGGAATGCCTCAAGGATGCTCAGCAGGCCTGGATACTGGAACCGGTACTCGGCTGCGATGTCCCTGGTCCGCTCCCGGGAGTAGGGATAGTCGGCTTCCCTGACCGCAGCCTGCTGAAGCGGGACGGTGTTCTGCGAGTCACGCGCGCACTCTAGGGCCAGAGTGCAGAACTGGATGATCTCCCGGGGACGATAAAGCGTCCGGTCGATCATGTACCGGAATGATCCGCCTCCGGGGACGGCGGAGAACAGCGCGTTCCAGCAAGCCTGATCGTCCTGGTGTGCGAGCGCGGGAAGAGAATGCCTGACCCTGTTAGCGATGAGCTTGAGTAGCGAGGTGCTGTTCCAGCGGATCGTCTCGATCATGTCCCGGTACTTCTGCGCATCTTCATACAGTTCCGGGATGTCTTCATATAGTTCACGCCGCAGCGACATGAATACTCGCAGGTTATCGTGCAGGGAGTTAACCGAGATGCAGGCCTGGAACAGCCCTGCCACGAATGCCCGGGCGTCCTCCGAGGAATCCCACCCGCGGTCTAGTTCGTCCACCAGCACAATCACACGTCGGCGGCGAGCGACTTCCTTCAGGGCAGGCAGCAGATGGTTGATCTCCTCGAGCTTGTAGAGCCTTTCCAGTTCCCTGGCCCGAACGGCCGCCTCGTACCTGCCTATCTTTACGCCCTCCATGCGCTTGAGGTACGAGACCAGCGCCGCGAGCTTGCTGGCCTGCTGGTTGGCGTGGTTGTCGCGGATGTACCTGTAGATCTGTCCGCCCGCCCCCATGCCCAGCTGGATACGCCGGGTCGAGATCTCCTTCATGATCAGGACGTAGATGAGGTACTTCCACGCGGCAGCGTAGGCGCCGCGCTTGGCCCACGAGCCGCGGTCCTGCGACGCCATGGTCTGAGTCAGCAGCTCATAAGAGTAATCCTCTGGGGACAGTTCGATGACGTAACTGCCACGGTCTCGCTCCCGGCGGGCCAGGACCTGGAACAACGCGCTCTTTCCGATCCCCCTGCCGCCGATCAGGATCCTCTTTGCGCCCGCCTTGACCCGGCTGTATGCCTCGGACTCCACGAAGTACTCATCAAGGCCCCGCTCGATATCACGCTCGGCAGCCGGTGCTCCGAAATCGACCTTCGAAAGTGACTCCTGAGGAAGACTGACACGTACCATGATCACTCCTCGTAGTCGCGGTCCTGCGAGCTGAGAAACCGCATCTACCCGAGAATCAGAGTCCTGCGACCGCCGGAACCAGGAATTCCAGACGCCGGGCATGCCATGCGCAAGCATCATGGACGCCTCTGCGGATCCAGCCCATCATTCCACCCCGACCCTTACGGGAACTCTGTGAGACGATTGTATGCCTACATAATCAGAGGCCGGCGAGTCGCATTAAATACATTCAGGGCCGCATGGCCTGGTGCTGCAGCAATTACGGCCTGGGCGCCACCCGCACGATTCCATTTACGAGAACCTCCTGTCTCATATGTCTCGGCAGCGCACTATGGCACCAATCAGCACACAGGAAATCCGGGATAATCGGCTTAACCGCCCTTCCGAGGTAACTCACGGCTTGCTGGCATTCTGTATACCTGACTACAGCATCAGCCGATATGGGTATCCCATTCTGAGACTTATGGAACCAGTACGAAAATAATGCTTAGTTCAAGGTAGCGCCTCATTCTTGTGGTGCTTACCAGCGAATTTATTGTAGGGATCTGGTCAACGGTGGAGGGCTTGACACCAGCGCGCCCGCCCGCCTGCACCATCCGGAAGTGGCAGCTGTCCTGGCGCCGCTGATCGAGTCGGGAGTGGTAGCCACCTGCGGTGTCATCGAGTTCGAACTTGGATGGGCAACCCGGAGCAGTGCGGAGTTCGATCAGGTACGAGCTGACCGCGACGCTGGCCATGAGCGGATGGCCACCCACGATGAGGACTGGCGACGCGCGATTGACGTCCAGGCCGCCCTGTGGCACGGCGGGCGCATGCGGGCGGTCGGCCTGCCCTACGTGCCGATCGCGGCGGTGGCCGAACGAGAACGCGTCACCGTCCTGCACTACGACGGTGATTACGAACTGATCGCGCAGGTCACCGGCCAGCCAGTGCGCTGAACGTTTTTCATCCTGATCTTGGGACCTCAGGGCGTATGTCCTGATCAGGTACGGCGTGTCGCCTTGGCGCATAGTACCCAAGCCCCTGGTAGACGAAGCGATCGACCAAGATCCGCATCCGTCTGCCGAGGGGCTCCGATGCTTTTCTGCCCTGCCGCGCTGCCGTTGTCCCGCCAGACCCTGGATTACACCGCCGGGATCATCCGCCGCCACCGCCCGCGGATCGGCTCGCCCTGGCGCAAGCTGAACCCCGGCCGGCAGGCCCTGCTGGTGCTGGCCTACCTGCGCAAAGGCGAGACCTTCGCCGAGCTGGCCGCCGGGTTCGGCGTCGGCACCGCCACCGCCTGGCGGTACGTCACAAAGACGGTGGCGCTGCTGGCTGCCCGGGCCCCGGAGCTGCGTCAGGCGCTGCGGGACGCCCGCAAGGCCGGGCACGCCTGCCTGGTCCTCGACGGCACCTTGATTCCCATCGACCGGGTCGCCGCCGGCCGGCCGTTCTACTCCGGCAGGCACCGCAAGCACGGGATGAACCTGCAGGTCATCGCCGGCCCCGACGGTGACATCGTGTGGGTGTCCGGGCCGCTGCCCGGCGCCGTGCATGACCTGACTGCGGCCCGGATCTGGGGCATCATCGCCGAGCTGGCGGCCTGTGGCCTGGTCGCGCTGGGCGATAAGGGCTACCGCGGCGAGGAGCACATCCGCACGCCGTACCGGGGGCGGAACAAGCCCGCCTCGCAGCAGGACGCCAACCGGGCTCGGGCCCGGCTCCGCGCTCCCGGCGGGCGCGCCCATGCCCGGCTTAAGTCCTGGCGCATCTGGCGCAAGCTCCGCTGCTGTCCCGGGCGCGCGGGTCAGCTGGCCAGGGCCATCCACGTCCTGCGGGCCCGCGGAAATCAGGGGATGAGAACACTCAGCCTGAACGCGCTATCGTCCGTGGCGGTGCAGGAGGTAGCCGAGTGCGCAGCCGGCCGGAATCAGCGCGGCGGGCACCAGGTTGACGGGCACCCCGGCGACGCGGGGCAGGTGGCCCGGCTCGTCTTCGACGTCGGCGCCGGAGATGGCCAAAGCGGGGAAGAACGGCACCCAGGCGGCCGCGGACAATAGCGCGGCGGTGGTCACGGCCGTGTCCTGGTCACTTGCCTGCTGGCCGGGCCGCCACAACAGCCAGAGCGCAAGCAGCTGGGACCCGGTCACGGTTCCCCGCCCGGTGGCGTTATGGAACCGGGCGTGCGGCGGCCAGGCCGGGTTGAACACGTGGGTGGCGTTGAGATCGGCCCGCCCGGTGCCGATGATCGTGCTGATCGCCGCGCCGCTGAGGATCAGGCGGCTGATTCTCATGCTCCTGCCTGCCCTCCCGGCCGGTCCCGATGGGCTGCGCCGCCGGCGGCGCGGCGGATGCGGGTGGCGGACCGGGCGGCCTGGCGGCGCGACAGCTCGCGGGGGGAGCAGCGGGAGCGCCCGCATGGCGATCCGGTAGGCCCGGCCGGGGAAGACCAGCGGCACGCCGCGGTCAAAGCCCGCCAGTGCCTCGCGCGCGCACTGCGCCGCGCTGATCCGCAGCAATTGCGGCGGGCCGCCGGTCATCCCGCCCGCCGACCCGGCGATCTGATCGAACTCGCTGTCCACCGGGCCGGGGCAGACCTGGGTAACCACCACCCCGGTGCCCGTGAGATCCGCGCGCAGTGCCTCGCTGAAACCGTCCATGAAATGCTTGCTGGCTGAATACGCCGCAGCCGCGGGCATGACCGTCAGCCCGGCCCCCGAGCCCATGTTCAGCACTCCCCCTCGCCCGCGCTTCACCATCGCGGGCACCAGGGCCGTGGTCAGCTGCGCGACCGCCAGGACGTTCGTGCGCAGCATGTTCCGGACTCGCGTCCAGTCTGCCTGATCGGCCAGGGCCTGATCGCCGACGCCAGCGTTGTTCACCAGGACGTCCACCGCTCCGGCCTGCTCACCCGCTTCGGCCAGGGCCCGCTCCACGTCGTTCTCGTCGGACAGATCGACGGACAGGGTCAGGACCTGCAGCCGGGGTTGCCTGGCCAGCAGGCTGGCGCGCAGCTCGTCCAGACGCCCGGCCCGCCGGGCCAGAAGAACAAGCATCCTGGCCCGCGGCGCGAGCTGCACCGCAAGCTCACGGCCGATCCCCGCCGAGGCGCCGGTGATCAGGACAGCGCCATCATCGACCGGAGGCCGCGCGTTCCCGGCCACGATCACATCTCCGTCCGCTGATCATGCCATGAGCATACTGATTACCTGACAACAAAGCAGTGCAGGACGCCGACCGCGCCACGCACGGCCGGGCGCTCCCGGCGAGCGCCCCAACCCCCGGCTCAAGACCCGGCACAGCTTGCGCCAGCCCCGCTGCTGCCCCCGCGCGCCGGGCAGCTCGTCAAAGCCATCCACATCCTGCAAACCGCGAAATCGGAGGATGAAAAGGGCTCAATGGGTCGTACCTCGCGGAACGGTTCCTTGACCTCACGAAATGGCTAGCTCAGCCGATCAACGATCAGATGAGTACGTATGCTCAGGCTCCTGGAGTGCACATCACTCCCCATTTGCGGAAGTACACATGTCATTCTCCGGGCTCTTGCCCGCCTGGGTCGGAGATCTCGATAATGTACGACGGCTCATCAAGATCTGCCGACGGCTGCCGCCATTTAGTGGCGTCGCGAGTGAGAATCGGATAAATCGCCACATCCGCTACCGCGGCGACGTGAGCGTCCCACGGATCGAGCCCCGTCCTGGCGATGATATCCGCCAGCCTGGCGGCCTGCTCAGTACCGCGCAGCGGCGCGATCGTCACGTTATCCAGGAGCTCGAGCCCGCCGAGCAGATCATCTGCTTCCTCGCCGCGCGTCCAGCGAGGCTCCCGCGATAGCCATCGCCGGGATGACCAGCAGCTGGCCGCGGGCAGCATATTCCCGGACGAGGCCGATGATGTCAGGATCTCCGCGGGCCGCGGCCGTGACCACGCTGGTGTCGAGGACAAATGGCGGGGCGGCCGCCTCACCCACCGGCGAGCTGCTGGTCCACGTGAGCCATCATGCGAGCGACACGGCCGGGGTCGGCCTGGTCGCCTCTGGCCTTCCACAGGCCGCGGCGGCGGCGGTCCCGGCAGGCTTTCTCCGCCATCGCCTGGTTGAAGGCTGCCGATCCTGATGCTGCCTGACCAGAGGCGACGCGGCGTTCAGCGTAACTGCTGAGATCGGGGTCCACGGTGATGGTGAGGCGTGACTTCCGCTGGCTCCTACTCGAATCATGCCCGCGTGAGACTGCTCGCCACACCGACGACACGCAGGCTTACGCTGCGCCGCTGCACCAGTCCCCGCACGAGTCGGCCGGCAGGTGAGTGCGATCCTCCGAGGCTCCCTCGCCACCGGCTGGCCGCACCTGGCTCGGGCCGGTTATGGTTTCCGTCTGCAATACTGCGTCCAGCGAACGGGGACAGATGATCGCGCGGATCTGGCGTGGATGGGCATCGCAGGCCACAGCCGGCGACTACCAGCGTCATTACGAAACTGAGGTCAGCAGGCATCTGCAGGATGTCAAGGGCTTCTGCGGCGCGCGCCTGCTGCGCTGTGATGACGGCCAGGAGGTCATGTTTACCTCGGTCGCATTTTTCATCAGCATTGACGCTGTCCGCAGTTTTGCCGGCGAGGACTATGAGCAGGCCATCGTTGAAGAAGCTGCCCGCCGGGCCCTGAACCGGTGGGATGAACGGGTTTCGCATCACGACGTATCTGTCGACCTGCCAGGAGCCTTGTAACACTGCGCCTCATCGTGGCAAATGAGGACGTCTACGCTGAGGCTGCCTGCAGGGATTCCCTGTCTTCCTCGGTATGCAGCGGGAGGGTTCGTTTTGAGCCGGTACCGGCGGGCAGTTGCTGTAGATGATCGCGAGAATCTGGCGTGGAGCGGTCCGGGCGGAGGACGCTGCCGCATATGCAGCGTACGTGCAGCGGACCGGAATCGAAGGCTACCAGGGCACGCCGGGCAACCGCGGAGCCTGGCTGTTGCGGCGGATCGAGGGCGATCGTGCCGAGTTCATCACGGTGAGCTTCTGGGAGTCCCGGGAAGCCATTGAGGCCTTCGCAGGCCAGGACATCAACAAAGCTGTGTTCTATCCCGACGACGATCAGTTCCTCATCGAGCGGGACCTCACCGTGGACCATTACGAGGTCACAGGTACCGAGTTAGGTGCGGTTCCGTGCCCTTGGCAACTCTGTAAGCTTCATCGGCCGAGCTCCTCGCGGCTCCTCGCGGTCAGAAGAGTGCGTCCGGTCAGGATCAGATGAGCACGTTCTCCACGTGCGACGACGCATTTCTCAGCCTGTCGCATAAACGGCGCGGGAAGCCTCTGCTCTCAAAACAGCCCTAGATCTTCCGGCGCCAGAGCCCTGGTCGGGATTGTGCAACAGGCTGCTGGACTCCGCCTAGCTCACAGCCCCAGCGCGGCTGCCGTAATAGGTGCCAGCAAGCAGGCCGTTTACCCTGTACTTTACTGCGTCCAGTAAGGCAGAGGGTGACGCCGTGACGTAATGCCATGGCGGATCATCGTGTGAGTAAGCTCGT
>WNGE01002985.1_pt1 | contig 26871 bp, 26 predicted proteins | sample 5400651 | NCBI WGS metagenome assembly WNGE01 (sample SAMN13153370, study PRJNA577476) | soil metagenome | isolation source: 60 cm soil or saprolite under grassland replicate 2 | place: USA:California | collected 2016-06-15 | reverse complement strand
AGCATGGTGCGTGAGCGTGGGAACGTCGCCCATCCGTGCGATCTGGTCTGGATTCACCTCGAGCATCGTCGGGTGATACTGGAGATGGATAAATTCGCAGAGACGCTGGACTTCTGTCTCCGGCTGTACGACGAGGGCCTCGTACTTCAATTCGCGATAAGCCAATGGCCAGCGACCACCGAACTCCCGACACGCCCGGACAGATCGGCGCCAATACCATGCCGCCTCGATAGGATTCAAGCGCCGTGCCCTACCGGACATGCGTGCTGCCGACTCGACGAAGTCATACCCATCCCGAACCAAGTGGATGAACTTCGCCCTCGGGAACACTGAAAATATCTCATCGAGCCAGTAGGAATTGCGCGGTGTCTTGTCGCCCCACCTGGAACGTCGCGGCCAGCCCGATTGTTCGGCGGTGTGGCGGTAGAACCTATCCAGCAAGTAGGCGAGGCTCCGTGACTCTAGCGGAGCCTGACGAAGCTCGATGACCAGCGGTCGAAGACTCGTTTCGAAGAGGGTGAACTCATGGTGGTATTCGAACTGCGCCAGGCTGTATGTAACGATCTTGGACCACGGAAGCCGCTTGAGGAGGCTGAAGTTCTTGATGACATTTCCCAGGACATAGGTCTCAGGGGGAATGAAGACGTCCGGATGTGTCACCAATATGCGCCGGAGGAGGGTCGTTCCTGACCTGCCCGAGCCGATGATGAAGAACGGTTCAATTGGTTCATTGCGCTGGAGGGGATGCCCCCCCCAGGGCGCGGCAAGCCGGAGACGAGTGATCGTGGTCTTGGCTCGCGGCAGCAGCCGGTGCGATGGCCCAAAGCTCACTGAATTGCCAATTCTTTCTCCTACGTGTGGCACCATCGCAAAACGACGGACGAGATCAGAGTTTTCGGTGGACCTGTTGAACGCCGGATATTGCCAACGGACGGCTGGAAGGCGCACAGCACTCCACTACCCACACCCGACGAATGGACGCCACGTCCAACGATGTAATGCCTCAATCAGATCTCCGGGGCTGCCATGTCAAATTGTCTGTGGTTCCGGGCAAGCTCCGCGAGCGCCAACTTATCGGCCAAGGACCCGCGCTACAGCGGGAAGGACAGCCGCTACCGCGAACTTCGCCCGGAGCCCAAATGACTGGGTCCGATCACCTACTACAGCCCGTGCCAGTCGCCGGGCGTCGGGCGACGAAGTACGTAGTGCTCGGACAGCATCAGCCACCGTGTATGTGCGTCTCACGCGGGCTAGCTGTGACTGCGCCGCCGCGACCTCGCGACGTGACAGTGAGTGCTCCTCGACCACATGCAGAAGCACCCGCTCGATGGTTCGCGATGCACCAGCCACATCTGCACTATGACCAGCGCCACTGTGATGGTAGAAACATAGGGGGTCACGGACCAGACCGGCCCGCGAACCCGACACCAATAGCCGCACCCACACCTCGTACTCACCCTGGTGTGGTGCTTCGACATCGAAGCCGCCGACGCGTCGCATCGCCTCAAGCCTTACAGCTGCCCCGCCGTAGATGAAGTTTCGTCTCAGAATCGCTTCGACCTGGCGAGACGAGTCCGGGAACTCCCTGCCGCCGTCTGCATAGTAGAGCTTACTCGTCCCATCAGGGAACATAACCCTCGCCTCGGTGGTGATGAGGTCGATGTCCGGATGGGCTTTCGCGTACTCGCCGATCCGCTGGAGACGAGTCGGCTCCCACTCATCATCGGCATCGATCAGCACGACGAACTCGCCAGTGGCCTTCGCGATGGCAGTATTATGAGCCGCGCCGACGCCTCCGTTGGGTTGGCGTAGGAGTTTGATGTGGTCCTGGTACCGCTCTAGGGATGCCGCAGTGTCGTCAGTCGACCCATCGTCGACCACGATGATCTCGTGGGCCGGCTGGGTCTGACGCATCACCGATTCGACGGCTCTTCCGATGGTGCTGGCAGCGTTGTACGCGGGGATGATGACGGAGAACCGGTCCATCACCGACCCGCCTGTCGGCTCGAGCCGACGACTGCGAAGTCTCGACCAGCGCCTGAAGGGATGTGCCCACTGACGGAGGACCCAGCCTCATGGGTGCAATGCAGGCCTACAGCGGTGAATATGGGAGCCGCGAATGCGGTTCGAGAGCGGCCGGTTCCCGCAATGACGAACTCGATTCTCACGTGTTACTCCTTGCATGGCGCGTTCGGAATGCGAGTCGCTCCCGCCAATTCAGAGGCGCTCGCTCTATCGACGACTTATTGTCGAAAGGTTGCTAGTCGCCCACCAACGGATCGCGACCGCGACGCCGGTAGCGTATGCGCCGGATCGGCCCTATAGGCTGGCTCGCGGCCCGCATGACTCTTCGAACCAAGTAGACCAATCTACCGGTCGTATACCGCACGCGTTCGGAGAGCGGCGGTGGTGTCGTCGGCGCGGTGTAGCCAAGTTCCGTCATGAGGGGCTGGGCGGCATGGAACAGCATGCTCGCGTGCGGCGCCCGCATCGTACTGGCCCAGGAATTCGCGGGACCTGATCGGACCTCCTCGACTAACCAAGCTGGGTCAAAGTCTCTCCCGGTGAGCCTGGGAGCCATTTCGCTGAGCACCGACACAGGATCGCCGACTAGGTCTTCGTAACGAACGACCTCAACCCTCGGGTCGGTCTTCCAGTGGAGTGCAGCTTCGGCAGAGTCTCGCCAAAGCGATACGTGCTTGTGATCGGTCCCCTGCGCCCACCGGTAGTCCAGCGCGCGAAAAGATGCAACAACGCCGCGGACATCGCGGAGGATGAACACGACCCGAGCGTCGTCGAACCAATCGAGCAGCCGCCCGATGTACCGAAAGTGCGCGGGCGTCTTCTCCCCGCCGACGGCTGCGGCTCGTTGTTCGGCGTACGCGTCAAGCATCCCCTTGAATAGCGTGCGTGGGGCCGACAGGCGCCCGAGCCTTTCTAGGACATCCTCTGGAAGTTCAAGGCTTCGGAAGTGCCTGCTCTCCTTGTACGCTGGCCAGAGCGCCTCGACTGTTGCTCGGTCTTGCCCTGGCACCCAGAAGCGGGGAAGCCATTGGTCCAGGAAGTGGGTTTCGGGGGCGAGGGCCACCTCCGGGTCAGCGTTCAGGAGCCGTCGAAGTAACGAGGTGCCCGAGCGCCCAGACCCGACAACGAACACGTATCGCGAGGTCATGACAGTGGAGGTTGTACAGTCAGGGTGCCCGCAGCGACAAAGACCCCCAGCCCGTGCATTGAATCAGACAATTCCGCGGCTATCGTTATCTCCGCCTGCATTTTCGTCTCGAGTTCGAGCTAGGACGTCCAGAAGAACACGGCGTGTGCGAGGGCGGGCCTCACCCGGGTAGTCGACAATGGCCGGAATGCCACGCCAGTTGGCATGCGTCACGTGAGCATGCTCGAGTAAGGTCGGGAGTTCGGCGGGATCGGAGAACCTCGCCCGGGTCTCGAGCAACCAGCGTGCGAATGTCCCCTCCCCGACCGCGTCCAAAGGGGCATCGACTGGGATCATCGGTCGGCGCAGGACGGAGTATGCGGCGGCCAATGAGGTGTGGTCGGTTACGGCCAGATCTGTCAGAGGCAACCACGACGCCCAATCCTCATCCGGCTGTAGGACACGGAAATGTTCGCCCGCCTTGGACTGGACGAGCTGACGCCAGCCTTGTGATCCCGCCCGACGTTCGGCCCATAGGTTCGGATGCATCGTTAGGACCACTGCGTAGCGGCCAGTGTCCACGAGTTGCGAGAGCACAGTCAAGAGCGCCTCCCCCTGGGTCGGAATCAGGGCACGGGCACTCCATGTCGACATTACGGCCACCACGCACCGGTCGGTCCAGCCGAGTCGGGCGCGCACCTCGTCACGAACCCGATCGTGGGTTAGCAGCTCATCGACGCGTAGATCACCGACGACACGGATGCGTGAGGAGTACTCGGGTACGGCTGTGAGCGCCCACTCCCGCGCCTTGTTGGAGGCCTCGAACATGACGTCGTAGACGGGCCGGCCGTCTGGCCAGAAGACGCGGTGGCGGTCGTAGTAGTAACTCCCCTCTCTTACCAGCCTCGAGCGAGCGACTCCGTGGGCAACGATGACCCTCGGGATTGAGGGTGGATAGGACAAGGGAGCATGATCGGCGAGGATGAGCATGTCCCAGTCGAGCAGCTGACTCACGCCATTCATGCTCCAACGCACTCCAAGCCGCTGGCGCAATTGGTCGTGTCCCTGGGTTGCACCTCGGAAGCGGGTCAGATATGCCCTTACGCCGGGTAGATCGCTTATGCAGTCCCAGACTCGCAAAACGTAGTCAGCCATCAGCCCATTGCTCGCAACGAGCAGGATGCGCGCGCTTCGCTTTCGGGGCCGTATCGTGCGTCTCACTCGCCGCCAGACGTCGAGAAGCCGAAGAGCCTGCCAACGAAGTGCACGCTTTGCGGTTGACGCGCCCTTCCGGCTCCTCGGAGTCATACGGCGGGTTGGCGGCAACGGGTCAGGCAGCGTATCCCACCGACCCCGCAAGCGATGCCACAATCGACCAGGCCGCCTGTTGCTGGTGTGCGCTTAGGCGATCGTGCCAGGTGCCTACACTTGACGGGCGGACACGGTCTAGCGCAGCTGTGAATCGTGGATCCATAAGATCAAGCCCGAGTCGCGACAAGACCGGCGAGATCTCCTCGGCAGGCGCGGCCACGAAGGACTCGTAGCGAACTTCGAAGTATCGCTCCGGCCCAAGCTTCTGCCCGTCCATTGCCGCTCGTTCGCCTTGCATCTGTACCAAACGAAGCCGGAGACCGACCCTCCCTCGTCCAGAGCTGCAACGAAGGCCACCAAGCTACCGACAGGAGGGAGCTTATGGTGTCTAGCGGGTGTCTCAGCACGTGTAGGACGATGCAGTCGGGCACAAGTGCATCCAGGAGGTCGAGGCGCCGAGCGTTGCGCGTGTTCTTGTTGACGAACACCTCCCCCCTGCCGAAAAGGCAGTACCGCTGGAGCATGCGCTCCACGGCATGATGGCGGGAAGCAGAGGCCAGCGAGCCAACTATCGGTTGAAGGGTGTCATCGGGGGCCAGCTCAAGCACGGCATCCCATTGACGGTATCCCTCGGACGGCCGAGGAAGCCATCGCCAGACTGATTTGACGATTCGCTTGCGACGGCTCCATTCGAACAGAGGGTTCGCGAGCGCCAGTGATGGGTGTCCGACGTGATCAGTCCACGTTGAGCACCACGTCGTCGCCGAATGAGATGCCAGCGTCTCGTAGAGAACAGTCGTACCCGACCGGCCGCATCCGACGATGAAAAGGACAGAGCTTGGGTTGCGTCGCCTCATAACTCGACGGTCCTTCCCAGCGTCCGGCGCCAGGCATGGCGGAGGGCAAGCAGGTTACAGCGGAACTCTTGGAGGGCGCGAGAGGGATGCACTACCAAGTTGGCCAGTGGCTTCGCCAGACACCGAATGATCATGACCCTGACAACATCGTGTCTGCGGCAATATTCAAGCGAAATCAGTATCAGGTTGCGTAGTTTGTAGTAGCGGCGCGGATTCCAGCCCTGCGAGTCCCATCGGGGCCTTTCACTGACTGTATTCAGCTTTGGCGACGTGCCAATTGTGTGAAGCGCCTCTGTATCAGCGAAAAGGCGCCATCCCGCTCGCGTGATACGCAGCCCAATGTCGAGTTCCTCGAAGCCCCAGAAGAGTTCGGGGCGGAAACCACCACTGTCCCACAATGCCTGGAGCCGGTATATCGGTGCAAAGCCGCCGTGGAGGTGGTCGACTTCAATGAGCCCGCCATTGAGGTGAGCGACAGAGCGCGTCCGAAGTCTTCTCCGATCGAAGCGGGCACCCTTCATTCCGATCCCGCCCAGCCGAACCCCGCTGCCCACAAGATTCTGACGTGATGTCAGCAGCCGCTGCAGTATTCCAGGATGAGGAAGCGGGTCGTCATCGTCGAGCAATAACACCCAGTCGTCGCCGGAAAGTCGCTTGCTCAGTGTGGCGAGACCCCATGCAAATCCACCCGCAGGACCCAGGTTTTCCTTCGAGGCCAGGTACGTGACCTCCATCCCCGTCCTCGCTGAAAACGCCTCAAGTAACGACCGGACTCTGCTGTCGTCGGCGTTGTCCACGAGAACGAGGTGGTGGCGCCCCACGGTCTGCCCAGCGAACGCATCCAACGAACGGCCGAGCTCGACCGGCCGTTTGTACGTAACGAGCACGGCGCCCAGCAACATCATCTTCTGGGTGGGCGCACCTAACTGATTGGGCGACGTGAGGTGCTCGTCACCGAGCTTCAATCCTTGAGCCACTTTCCTAGAGGGATCTGGAGAATCCGCCGGGAGAGGCTCACTAATAGCCACTTTCCTGTCGGCGCGCGCTCCGAGCATTTGGACCAGGCATCGACTACAAGGGTTTGCCAGCCGCCGCAAGATGGACAGCCCGGCGATAGAAGTCGTTCGAGTTGTACAGAAGAGCTGCGGGCGCGAACGCCTCGAGGTGTCCGCCGCGGATCACCATCACTCGGTCGCACAGGTTGAGAGTCGTGAGGCGGTGCGCTATGACGACCAGCATGAGGTTGCCCCGAAGCCCTTCGAGCGATTTCTGGATGAGGTGCTCCGACTGGAGATCGAGCGAGCTGGTAGGTTCATCGAGGATCAGAAGCTCCGGAACACCGGCAAGGGCCCGTGCCAGGCACAGGCGCTGTCGCTGCCCCCCAGACACTGCGTCGGCGCGCTGTCCGACGATCGTTTGGTACCCGTCAGCCCACGACATGATATCGGCGTCGATGTGCGCAAGCCGGGCGGCGCGCTGGATCGCATCGTTGTCCACCCAGTCACGGTAGAAGCGGATATTCTCCGCCGCGCTCCCGGCGAGCAAGTGCGGCTCCTGGGGGAGATAGGCAACCTTCCGGTGCCAGGCGCCATCGTCGATCTCGCCGGCTGAGATACCGTTCACCCGGTAGCACCCAGTCGAGGGCTCGCGGAGGCGGAGCAGCAGCTGCACCAGCGTCGACTTGCCGGCCCCCGACGGGCCTACCACCCCAATGGCCTCGCCTGCCTCGATTGAGAAGCTGATGTCTCGCAGAACGGGTGATCGGGGCCTGTACGCGAAGGACACCGACTCGAACTCCACGGTTCGGACCGAGTCGATCGGGCGGTGGCCGGAACGCTGTCTGTTCGCGTGGTAATGCTCGATTGCACTGGTCAACCGATCCAGATAGGGAAGCGCTTCTCCCAGACCTTGGTACGCAGTCTGGAGCTGTTGCCCGTAGGAGGAGGCACGGACCAGCAACAGGACGACCGCGCCCAGGGCTGCCAGTCGGGTCCTGCCGATCGCGTACAACAGCCCAAGCCCGGCCACCAGGAGAAAGATCACTGCGCTCTGATAGAGGACGGGCACGATTGCGCTCAGCGTCCGGGTGCGTACGAAGTTCTCCTGGAGTGACTTGACGAGCGAGTTGACCCTCGAACGTTCGGCCTGTACCGCACCGAAGACCTCCACCTCCTCGGCCATGCGGACCGACTCGGCAACACCGGACGCTTGTGAGAGTGACGCGGCGGAAGTTGCAGCGGAGCGACGGCGCACCCGGCGCGATAGCGGGCGCAGGCCCGCGAAGAGAATGGCCGCCGTTGCCATGACCGCGGCGGCCACGCCGGCGCTGAGGACGAATGCGGAGGCTGCGAGCATCAGGAACGTCAGCGCGGCGGAGAGACCGTTTGTGAGTTGTAGAACAGCGACCCCTGCTTGCGACGTCTGTCCACCCATGAGCTCCTGGAGTTGGCCCTCCTTTTCCTTCGCTTTCTCGGGCCAAGTGGCCTCCAGGAACGAGCCGAAGAGCTGTGCTCGGAGTTGGCTCTGCACCTCTCCGCTGAGACGAACAGGTAGACGGGCGACAACGATCTGAAGGAGCAGACGGACCGTCGCCAGAATCCCGGCGACGACTAGGAGTACAGATGTTGGTCCGTGGACATCGATTGGCCCGAATTGCACGGCTGGCCGCTGGGTCGCCGATGACATCGCGGTCGCGATGAGGGCGACGAGGGCAAGAACACCCGCCTCGGCAAGGCCTGCCCCCACCGAGGATCCAGCGATCGCAATGACGGTCCAGCGGCGACGCCCCAAGAGCGGAGACAACCGCGCGACCGACCTTCGAACTCGGGCCAGGCGAGCTCCAACGGAGCGGCGAGAGGCAGCTGACTTCTCGTTCATTCAGACGATTCCCCCACGGCCAAAGTGGCCTGCGTCGAAATCCCTCATCCCCCCGAGCGACGGCTCCGCTCCTTGCTTGCGGAGATCCAGTGCAACGCGACCGACCACCGTCGCCAATACGACGTCTGTCCTCCCCGGCCGCGAGCGGCCAGGAACGTCTTAGTCGGAAAGAGCAAAGCGGAGATGTATGCGGCCTTAGCTCGTATCCCGGGCAGGGCCTGCAGCGTGGCTCGGGCCGTCCCTCCTCGGCCACGACGGTCCGTACTGTAGGCTAGGAGGGCTTGGCGCTCGCGTCGCCGAGGCTTCAGTTCTCCCAGCGACTTTGCCTGCTCGGGCATCCGGATGCCGAGGATCTCTTCGGTCCTTCCGAGTGCATCCTGAACAACGGCACTTAGCCTCCAGCGGAGCGCGTGGTCTCTCAATCGGTCCCAGTCGACCCGCCCAAACCAGGCCACCTGCGCCACATCCCTAATTGGGGTAAGGAGCGGAGGCCACCACCCGAGTGATGCATGAATGCACCCATGGAGCATCAGCAGCGTGTCGTCGAACCGGTTGAAGAAGCGTCCGCCGGCTTCGAAGGCAACCGTATGATCGAAGAGTCGGTCCGACTCGATCCACAGGCCGAACGGTCCGAGCACCAGGGTCCGGTGAAGATCCACGTCGATGTCACCTCGACCCTGGTGGACGGATGCCTTGCCGAACCGCTCGTCGAAGCCAGGCCGGGGCTCTGGCAGGGCCCGCTTCAGCCCGAGGTCCTCCAGGACGGAACAGGCCCGACGCCAATCGCCTGTGTGGACCAGCAGATCGAGGTCGCCGAAGGATCGCCACGATGGATCTGGGTACACCGTGCGAGCAAGCGATGGCCCCTTCAACACCACGAAGCTCACCGATGCCCGATCAAAGGCGTCGGCGAGAACAAGGAGCCGCCGCTCGATTCCGAGCACCTGACCCATGGCTTCGCGGTGGCGGGTCAGCAGGTCCTGCCACTGCTCAGTCGAGAGCTGGAGCCAGCCGGACTCGGCGGCCGCAACAGCCAGTCCGGTGGTTCGCTGCTGCGTGAGCGTAGCGAGCATGCCGGGCCATTGATCGTCGGGAAGGTAAAAGGGGCTCGTGTCCTCGTGGCCAGGGAGCCCAAACGCGGCGATCCGCCGGGCCATGGCGTGAACGTCACCTGGGTCGGTCATGCTAAGCCTTCGACCTGCCTGATCGAGCCGCGGGAGACCAAGTCGTTCACGAGCTGCTCCACGCTGGCCCTGATCGCCTGAACCGGGGTGTTGTACAGCTCTCCAAGAGTGCTTACGAGCTCTTGCAGGGTCTGGGGTTCCTCTAGGAGTATCCAGACCGTGGCTGCCGTGCCGGAAAGTTGGTCGAGGTCTTCTCGTCCGGGTGGAGCGAGCAGAATCTGGTCCCCCACTTCCCTCCACAGTGCGGAGGCAGATCTTTGGAATCGGACCGGCTCAGGGCTCACAGCTTCCAGACATGGGGGTGCCTGATCTCCCCGTAGGCGTTCCTGGGGTCGAACACGAGCGACGCGTGCTCCGCGATCCAGTCGAGGTCATAGACCTTGTGTGGAGTGAGAAAGGTTACGCAGTCTGCCCCTTCAACAGTACGGCGGGTGAGCTCGGATCGGGAAAGCAATCTCCCGTTCAAGGTGATTCGTTCCACGTATGGATCGTGGAAGCTCACCCGGGCTCCCCGGCGTTCGAGGTAGGCCATCACCTTGAGAGCAGGAGACTCCCGGATGTCCCCGACGTCCGGCTTGTACGCGACCCCCAGGACAAGAATACTGGCGCCTTTGGTGGACTTGCTGGCCTCGTTGAGACACTCGGTGATTCGCGACGCGACATAGCTCGGCATCTGGGCATTGATGTCCTGGGCCTGCTCCAAGATGCGGAATTGATGGCCCGCGTCTCGGCGTACCTGCCAGGCCAGATAGGTTGGATCAAGAGGGATGCAGTGGCCTCCCACCCCCGGACCGGGGTAGAAAGGCATGAACCCGAACGGCTTGGTGGCGGCGGCATCGATCACTTCCCACACGTCGATGCCGATCTCGTGACACAACATAGCCATCTCGTTCACCAACGCCACGTTCACGTGCCTGAACGTGTTCTCTAGGAGCTTGGCCAGCTCCGCCGCACGGCACGACGACACCAGCACGACCTTGTCGATGAACTGGCCATAGAACGTTGCAGCGATGCCCGTGCCCTCCGGAGTGGACCCCCCCACGACCTTCGGGGTATTGGCCAAGTAGAACTCTTCGTTCCCGGGATCGATTCGCTCTGGCGAATAGGCCAGCAGGAAGTCTCGCCCGGCGCGAAGGCCGGACGTCTGGAGGATAGGTTGGATCAGCTCGTCCGTAGTTCCCGGGTAGGTGGTCGACTCCAGCACGATGAGCTTCCCTGCTACCAAGCGAGCGGCGACTTCCCGACATCCTCGCTCAACGTAAGAGAGGTCCGGAGTGTGATCCCGAACAGGCGTGGGGAGGCAGATCAGGATGACCTCACTTTGGCCGAGTGGCTCGAGATCAGTGGTGAAACTAATGCGCCCGGTGGCGAGGCCGCCTCGGAATGTCAGCTCGTTCACTCCGGGAACCGTCAGTAGTCCCCTTTGGAGATTCTGGACACGGACCTGGTCTGTATCGATGCCCGTCACGTTGAAGCCGGCTTCCGCGGCAGCACAGGCGAGCGACACGCCTACGTATCCCTGACCCAGAACGCCAACCGAGGCCTTGCGAGCGAGGATCTTTCGCCGAAGCAAGGCCGTGTTCTTCATGGTGATCCCTTTCTTGTGGCTGCGAGCGCGAGTCCCAAGACTTGCGTTCTAGGCAGTGTGCCAAGGCTGGATCGCGCTCACCGATTCGTCCGGATCGATGAGTGCTTTGATGGCGCTGGCTCGGTGGCGGAAGCATTGCCGGCGGGAGATGCCCACTGCACGGGCGATGTCCCGGGCTGACAACTGCTTCACATACCAGAGGAAGAGGATCTGCCGGTCCACCTCCGAGATCTGCCGCATCCTGCGACATAGCTCGGTGCGTTCGTCGAGTGTGTCGAGGAGCCCTGGATGGATGCCGTCTTGCGACTCACTGGCCCGGCGAGCGGCCCCTACCTGAAGTGTGGAGGAGGTGACCGGCTGCCACCAGTCGGTGTACGTGAGGAGTCCCCAGACCACATCCTTAGGGGATCGGAACGTGACAGGCAACTCAGACACGATCCACCAGATTCGAAAGTAGTCGCCTCGAGAGTGACGTTCTAGTCGGGGGAATCCCCCACACCTCTGGAATCCCCCACACGTCCGGGCTGATCTCCCCGAGAGGAGTTATCAGCATGCTTGCCCCCCTTCCCCCTCCCCACGGGCTTGTATTGGTAGTAGCTGCCAGGGATGGCCGCTTCGTTGACGGCATTCAGGGCAACCCCTGCCATGGGAGCATGCAACCGGGTGAGGACTTCGCTGGCCCGTTGTGCCAGTTCCTCCGTGGTCTTCTTGACCCGTGCGACCAGGAGGACCGCATCTACCACTGGAAAAAGGTGAGTGATGTCCGCAGAGGCGAGAATGGGAGCGGTGTCCAGCAAGACGATATCCGCCCGCTCACTGGCCTCAGCCACAGCACGCTTCATCCGCTCCGAGCTCAGAAGCCCTGCAGGGTTCTCTGTGGCCAAGCCGCTGGGGACGAGCCGGATCCGTTCGATGGGCGTAACCTTGATGTGACCGTTCAGGATCGGTCCGGGAGCGTTCGACCTGAGGGCCTCCACCAGACCGTTCTTGTTCTGAACGCCGAAGATTTGGTGGACGAGGGGCCGTCTGAGGTCGCACGAGAGTACTATCACCTTCTTCCCTAACTGGGCGAATGTGAAAGCCAGGTGGGCCACTACCGTGGTCTTTCCGTCTGCGGGGCGCGGGCTGGTCACCAGGATGGTAAAGCCACGTCCGGGTGAGTCTTCTCCCGCGTCGCGGTTCCACTCGGTCGCCCACGATGTGTCCGCTCCCACAGCGTTCTTGGCTCCCTCCTGCCCGTTCCGTACCCCGAGAGAGAGGCCAGCGCCAAGCAGTCGGAAGGAATTAGCCACCTCAGGGTGATAGGGAGGGATCAAGCGGGGCCTCTTGCGCTTCCTGGCCGCCCCAACGGGAAGACGCCTCTGCTTTCGCTTAGGGATGAAGGGGATCTCCGCCAGGACAGGGAACCCGAAGTGCCGCTCGGCCGCCTTCTTGGTCTTGATCCGTGTGTCGAACCGTTCCGCTACAAGTGACAGAGCGACCCCGGCGATCAGTCCCAGGATAGCCGCGAAGACGAGCCTCGACTCCTTACTACGAGGCGGCTGGAACCCTGCAGGAGTTTGGATCAGTTCGGGTACGGCGTCCTGGATGATGACCAGTCCTGCCGTGAAGTCCGTGGATGAGGAGATGTTCTGGAGCTGCGACGACAAAGTGCCGTAGATCTGGACCTTCGCGTTACGTTGAGCAGTCAACAAGTCTGCCTGGGTTCCCGACGCCCGCGTGACCCTGGCGTCGAGCGCAGCGATCTGCTTTTTCAGCTCGTTCAGTGCTTTGGTCAGCGTCGTGGACTCGGCGACGATAGTGGCCTCGGCCCTCTCTTTCAGGAAACCGAGGAGTTCGGCAGCGAACTTGTCGGCCATGACTTGGGCCGTTCTTGGACCATTCGATGTGGCCGAGATCCGGAGTAGCCCTGTCTCCTGGTCGCCGACTGCCTGGATCCGAGCCCCAAGAGCTGTCGGGTCGCCCCTGTAGTGGATGTCCCCCGCCACCCGTTTGGAGATCTCGGGGAAATTGGCCAGTGCGGCAAGCGTTTTCAGGTTGCCGATTGCGGAGGTCACACCCCCTCCTGTGCTGAGGAGGACCGTCGTCGCCTGATAGGTACGGACCGGTGCGCCGACGCCCACCGGAGCCACAGCGGTTGTGATCCATGCCACCGCACACGCGAGGGCTACCGTCAGGACGACCAGGACCCAACGGCGGCGGACCGCCCTTATGTACTCGATGGGATCCACGAACGGCTCCTTTGTAACTCCCCTGTCATGACCAGGGACACCGCCGCCGTCTGGTTGGGGACGCCCAACCTGGCGAACATCTTGGTCTTGTGTCGTTCCACGGTCTTTGGGCTGATCCCCAGGTGCCGGGCCACCTGCTTCCCGGCGAGGCCCTGGGCCACCAGGGCCAAGATCTCCCGCTGCCGCTTGGTCAGGGGGAGTGGCGCCGGGGCGCGGCGCCCTGTCGCGGGAATCAGGGCCGAGGCCAGGGACGCTACGGGCATGCCGGTCGACACCCTGATCCCTTCGTCGTCACCAACTCCGCCGATGAACACCACCCGGATGCCGTCACGCCGAAGCTGTCTCGCTGCCTCCTCCGCTCCTGGGATCTCGAGATCGAGCGCCACCGCTTGGGCCCGATCGGTCAATCGGGCCAGGGCGTCGACGGATGTGGTGGCGACCACCGGCGCGACGCTCGGGTACCGGGTCAAGGCCGCTGCGATCCCTTCGGCGACCATCATCTCCTTGTGGGCCACCACCACGCCTCGACGAAGGCTCACGGCCCCACCTCCACGGCCGGAGCATGGAACCGCTCGTAAGCAAGCGACTTCATCCGAGCCGCCAGCACGTTCCCTTGGCCCGCCTGTGCCAACCCCTCCAGCTCTCGCATGGCCTGCCGGAGGAGTGGGCGATCCGGCTGGGGTGGCTTTGAGACCACGATACTGGGGTGATCGCTCGGCACAGATTCATCGGCCGGATCCACGACGTCCTCGACGAGCTTCTCTCCCGGTCGGATGCCGATGAAGTCGATAGGTATGTCCCGTCCCGGAACTCGCCCGGACAGTCGGATGAGCCGACGGGCCAACTCGAGGATGTTTACAGGGTCCCCCATGTCCAGGGTGAATACCTCCCCACCTCTCGAGAGTGCGGAGGCCTGCATCACCAAGAGAACTGCCTCTGGGATGCTCATGAAGTACCTGGCCATGTCGCGGTGTGTGACTGTGACCGGCCCACCCCGCTCGATCTGGCGCAGGAAAGTGGGGATGACACTTCCTCTGCTGCCCAGCACATTGCCGAAGCGCACGGCGCAAAAGACACACCCACCATCGACGGACCGCACGATCTGCTCGGCGAACCACTTCGAGGCTCCCATCACGCTCTTGGGCCTGACGGCTTTGTCCGTCGAGATCAACACGAATCGCTCCACCCCTGTGGCGACGGCCGCATCGGTCAGGTTGGCTGTGCCGATGATGTTCGTGCGGAGGGCTTCCTGGGGATGCACCTCCAGGACGTCCACGTGCTTGTGGGCTGCGGCGTGAAACACCACGTCGGGCCGGAATCGCGTGAACACCGAGAAGATCCCGTCCTGGTCGCGAATATCGGTGAGGGCGAGCTCGACGGGTTGTCGGGCGTCAAGTTCGCTGAGGAGGTCGTGGAGGTGGGTCTCGTCGTGGTCGAGCAGTATGAGAGATGCGGGCTCGAAGGACGCAACTTGGCGGGTGATCTCCGAACCGATCGATCCGCCGGCCCCTGAGACGAGCAGCCGTCGCCCCCGGATGATCGCCCCCACCGCTTCCATGTCGACTGTCACCTGCTGCCGTCCGAGGAGGTCTTCGATCCGCAGATCCCTGATATCGCGGGCGGTGATCCTCCCTCCCACGACCTCCCGGATCGAAGGGAGAACCCGGAGAGGGACGTTGGCTCGCTCGCAGAGCGCTGCCACGTCACGCACGAGCTCGCTGGTGGCAGAAGGGATGGTCAGGAGGACCTGGTCGATGTGAAGCCTGGGCACAAGGCCAGGGATGGCCGAGTGTGCACCCAGTACCGGGACGCCGTGTAGCGATTTCCCCGCCTTTCTGGGGTCGTCGTCAAATACCCCCACCGGTATCAGGCCCACGGAGGGGTTCCGCCGCAGATCTCTCACGACCAGTGAGCCGGCGTCCCCTGCCCCTACCAGCAGGACCCGAGATGGCTGAATCTCTGCCGAGCGCCGGCGGAATCCGAACAGCCGGCTCTGGAAGCGGATCGCTCCGAACCCCATGAGACACATGGCCGAGCCCAACGCGACCACGGAGAGCGGGACGAAACGTCTTCCGGTGAGCCATGCTGTAAAGAAGAGAACGGCTCCGGCGAAGACCCCGGAAAGAACGACCTGCCGAGCCTCGCGGTCACTGGCGTACCGCCACATCTGACCGTACAAGCCGAACAGGTAGTTGGATAGGAGATGGACAGTCGCTGCAACCACCACGAACCAGCGGAAGTTCTGCCAGTATGCCCGGGGTACGCTCCCGTTGAAACGGAGAACGAGAGGGGCGAGATAGGCGACAAGGACAACGCCCACGTCGAGAGTGACCAGGGCAACGTCGCGGCGTACCAGAACTACAATCCGGCTGGGCCAGCCGACCGAAGCCGTCCCGTCGTGACCGTGGAGCATCGTCAGCCTGTTTGCCCCCTTTGGAGCTGGCATTTGGTCAGCGGTGGAGGTCGCAGTCTACGGAGAGGGCCTGCGCCGCTCATGCACCGCGGTACGTATATTCCGTACTGCAGCTCGCGTAGGATTGTTTTCAGGGGCTATGCCCCGACGTCACGACGAGCTGGCAGGAGGGCTGGCGTTCGACTCGGTCGGAAGCCGGTACCAGACGCAGTCAGGCCGCGTTGAGTGCCGTCGCCACCGCCTGGAGCATCTCACGAGGGCTCCCGCCGCCCAGCCCGTAGCAGCGGCTGCGCTCGACGAGATTGGCCAGACCGCGGATGGCCCGGTCCCTCAGACTGGGCATGTTCATCGTCTGACCCCGCCAGTTGGTAGAGGGCGAACGCTCGACTGACCGGCTGTAGGGGTCCCTGCGAGCTGCCCGGGGCGAAGATCACGTGATGGGGGTCGGTTCCCGCATGCTCAGCCGATCGGACCGGCCGTTCCCGCCGAAAATCTCCTGGAGCCGCGAGATTGCACCGGGATCTGGACGTGGGGGCGGGTAGGGATGAGCCGTCCGGACCGCGGGTCGACGGCGACCGTCTTGGACACAGGTAGCCTGATTCCGGCCTCGTCCACCCGGCGGCCCTGCTTGGCCAGGTAGGGGGGTACGCCGATGGGATCAGGCCCCCGGCTCCTTCCGTGAACAGGCAGGCCAGATCCAGGTAGATGGCATCGTCGCGCTCGCCGTACAGGATGGTCTCCAGCTCCGCGAATATGACCTCCGCCATGGTGGCGAGGTTCTTGGTCCTGGCCAGCTGCACCGGTCCGCGGTACAGGAGACGGATCTGCCTCGGAGGGCGAGGGCCTTCCAGCTTCTCGTCGGCCACGACCACCGAGTAGCCGAGGGACGCATCATCCCGGATCTCATACCTCCCAAGCACGTCATCCAACCATCCGATGAACGCGTTTGAGGTCGTCCGGATCTGGACGGCTCCTTAGCCGATTCTGTATGAACCCTGCGCCACCCACCCGAGGCGGTCCAGCTTGTCTATTCAGCCAACGGCCCGCTCCTCTCCCTGATCTCTTCGCGCTCGTCGACCGCACTAACCATGCTGAGGAGCCTCCTCCCGGCCCGCCAGACGTTGGGCCAGCACCGGGACCTCCTGGGCGCCGTGGGCCAGGTCCGAGGCCACCTTCCCCTCCTCGTCGAGGAGGTAGGCGACCGGGGTCCCCAACGCGGGGAAGATCCCGACCTCCTCTTGCTCGTCCTGCAGGAGGATGAGGGCATCGAGGCCGTGGGCTTGGGCCACCTTGCGGTTGTCGTCCTTGTTCCCGATCGTGAGGAGAACCAGCTCGACGCCGCGTTGACGCAGCTCCGGGGTGAGCTCCGAGAGCTCGGGGGCGATCTGCTGACAGAAGCCGCAGTAGGGGCTCCAGTTCACCAGCAGCGTCCGCCGGCCCCGCAGGTCTTCGGCTTTCACCCGCTGCCCGTCCAGGTCGGACAGCTCGAAAGCCGGGATCTCCTCGCCCACGTTCAGGGTCTCGGGCGGGACCCATGCCTGGGGACGAGGCGCCTCCTCGGCCACTCCCTCGAGCAGTCCGGCCCTTCCCGTTCCACGGGTCAGCTCCAACACGTCGTTCAGCACAGTCTCGGGATCGGCGGCGTACTGTTGGCTGAGGGCGGCGGCGATCTCCCCTACCGTGGTCATCCCGTCGAACGAGCTCCACACGACGGTCCCCACGGCATTGAGCCAGTGGACGCTCGTGGTTCCCTCGATGAGCAGGACGGCCTCGCCGTCGATCTCCACGCCGACCACGTTCTCCTTGGGGATCGGGATGAAGGCTTCGTCGATGTCGTCGGCCCGCATCCCGGAGTCACCAGGTTCTTCAACCTGCTCCGGCTCGTCGGTCAGCTCCTCAGTTGCCATTTGTGGAGATCCCTCCCTCGTTCTCTCGTCCAAGACGGCCTGCTCAGGACGGCTTCGTGGCCTTGGCTTCGTTCAGGAAACCGGCCTTGCGGAACTCGCGCAGCAGCGCCCGCACCTGGCGCTCGACCCCGGTCGGGTCTTGGCCGAAGGCGTCGGCGATGTCGCGGGAGAGCTCTCTGATGGTCGATCCTCCATCGCACAAAGCCGAACTCCAGGGAGGCGGTGGAGTTGAGATGGTGCAGCCGGTTATTCTCCTCGTCGTACACCACTGCTTCCCCGTCGAGCTCGACGACGGTCAGGTCCTCGCAGACCTTGGGCTTCAAAGCGGGCATCGCTCAGTCCAGCCAGTCGATCAGTTCGGCGTGATCGAATTCCAGGAGGATGCGCTCCAGGTCCTCCGCCACGATCTCTGCCGGCAACCCCGTCACCTCGCAGATGGCGGCGAGCATCTCCTCGGGGCGGGTCTCGCCGTCGCACAGGTCCCAGATCGCCAGGGCGGTATCGTTCATCAGGTACACGTCCCCGGTGGCCGGGCTGAACACGGCGTTCTCCTGGCCCGACTGCCGAAGCCACACGTCCTTGCGCCGGGCCGGCCTGCCCTGCCTCACGGAAAGGCTCATCGGTGCACCCCCGCCAGGTCGTCCAGGATCCCGTTCTGGATCACGAAGGCGGCCGCCTCCAGTCGGGAATGCACTTCGAGCTTTCCCAACACGTTCTGGATGTGGGTGCGGGCCGTCTCGGGGCTGATCACCAGGGCCTGGGCGATTCCGTCGTTGTCCCGGCCCTCGGCTAGAAAGGCCAGGACCTCCTTTTCCCGCTTGGTGAGCTTGGAGATGCGCTGGAGGGCATCGTCCTGCTCGCGGCGCCGGTGGATCAGCCGTGAGAGCAGGGACCCCAGCATGCGGGGCGGGATCAGCGTCTCCCCCCTGTGGACTGCCCGGGTCGCCTCGATCAACTCCGACAGCGGGCATTCCTTGGTCAGGTAGCCACTGGCCCCGGCCTCCAGGGCCTCAACCAGAGTGGCTTGATCCTCCTCCCCTGTCAGGACCAGCACCCGGCAGTCCGGGACCCGCTCCTTGATCAGGGAGGTGGCTCGGATCCCGTCGCAGTTGGGCAGGTTGACGTCGAGGAGGGCTACGTCGGGCTTGGTCTGCTCCACCGCGGCGACGGCCTGCTGTCCGTCCCTGGCCTCCGCGACGACCTCGATGTCCACCTGGCTCTCCAGGACGACCTTCACCGCTTCTCGAAACAGCGACTGTTCGTCTGCGAGCACGATCCGAAGGATCGTTCCTCCATCCGCCACGTGGCCCCCATGCTGAAAGGAAACGGTGAGACGGCAGCGTAGGAGGTGAGGACCGCGCGAAGCACGCGCCCGGCGGCGTATCCGGGCTACGGTGAACGCATGACCGGGCTTGTGGAGCGGCGTCACCAGTTAGGGAGAAAGAGGAAAGGGACCCGAAGGCCCCTTTCCTTGGAAACGTGCCGGACGACGCCTACGACGGGTTGGTCGTCGCTCCGGCTCCCGCGGTGGTGAGACCGCCGTGTGCACAGCTCGGCAAACATGCCGCGCTGCCCAGGGAGGGGTCGCAGCAGGAGTGTGCGCACGCGAAGTCCGGGGGGCACTGGCTGCTGCTGGTGCACGGCGTCACGTTTGCGCAGAACGAGAACGCGTGACAGAAGCAGGTGCCCGAAGTAGTCCTCACGCACCCGCAGGGACTTCCAGCAGGCCCGCAAGCGACCTGGCCCAAACAGTCGTCACCCCCAACCGCACAGCCCACGCCAGGACCGTCGTTACACAGGCGGTATTGGGCGAAGGCCGGGGTCCGAAGGCTGGTCAGGACCGGCGCCGTCCAGGCGATGGCCGCTCCGGCCCCGATCCGCTTGAGCATCTTCCTACGAGGGATTGCCCTTTCGTTTATCTCGCCATGAAGCTCTTCTGGTTCCATCTGTCACCCCCTTCCGGTTCCAGTGGAGCGCACAGAGTGTGCTTCTGGAGAACCGGGCGGGGCATCGTCCGACGGCGGTAACTTTCTCCTCGCCCGTGAGTAGGTTTCCTACGGTGCAATCAGCGCTCCAGCCGTATCAGGTATGGTGCGACCTAATGAGCCTGACCGGACCGGGTGGATGGCGTGGGCGCCGCCCGGGCCGAGCCGGTGAGGTCGACCACGGCTCGGACGGCCCCCTGTAGGTCCCCCGAGATCAGCCTGTAGCCCTGGGCCGCCGAGGCGACATCGGTCACAACCGGCAATGCCCGGGCCCGATAGACCGTGAGGTTCAGGCAGTTGAGGAGGAGCTCGGCCGTGGTCGCAGCCGGGGTGATCGGCGTGACCTCCGTTGTCGCTCCCGGCGTGTAGCGGGGCACGATGACGAACCGGACGTCGCAGGGGGTACCGAGGCCCCCGGGGCGGAGGTGCCCGGGAGGGACGTACCAGTCCCCATTCAACAGGGGCGATCCGTCGTTCGTGGGGCCCAGGCCGGGGAACAGGGCTGCGGCCTTTTCGCTCAGCGTGAGGAACTTCGGGTAGGGGTAGAGCTTCCGGCTCGCGGGGTCGATCGCTCCCGCCTCGTCCGAGAGATAGCCGAACCCCGCCCGCACCAGCCCGGCCACCAGGGTGCTCTTGCCCGACCCGGAGCTCGCCGGAAGCAGCACCCCCTGGCCGCCCGGGGTGACCACGGCGCCTGCGTGCACCAGGAGGAAGTCTCCGCTCCGGCGGATGGTCTCCCCGTTTACGTGGGAGAACAGCGCAGACAGGACCATCCCGAGGTCGTCGCCACCGGCCAGGGGGCCCTCGTTGAAGAGCAGCCAGTATCGCAGGCCGTCGGCGCGGCGGAGGACGACGAGGGAATACCTGGGGGGGACGCCGGGAGTGGTGGGGAACCGGACCTCGCCGGGGTCCGTGGGCACCGCGAACTGGGCCAGGATCTCCTGGATGCGCTCCCCCGGGCCGGCCGAGTTCCAGCGCACCGAGAAGTAGTACGAGAGCACCCGGTAGGTGGCCTCCCCCCTCCACCGGACCCGGTCCAAGCGCTCCGGAGGGATCTGGGCCAGGCCGATGGAGGGACGGGACGGTGCCCTCGGAGCCATCCTCACGCCGTCCGTAGGGCGGTGGCCAGCGACTGTACCATCTCATTGACCGTGCCGTTTCGGATCTCGTAGCACCTGGCCCCTTCCACCATCTGCCCCATGCCCTCCAGGACCGTCTGGCCAAGGAGCGGCAGATTGAACACCTGCATGGCCAGCTGCGAGAGCACGTAGCCGCGTGACACCGGACTGACGGGCTCCTCCGCGGGCCCGATCATGCAGACGAGGTCCACGGCGGTCGGGCGCTCCAGGGAGAACCTGTCGCCTCCCCCGTCGGCTGGGACGACCGCCGCCAGCGTGTGCCACGCGCCCTCGGAGAGCCGGAGCCTCGGCCGGATCGGTACGACCAGCCCGGAGCCGGGCTCGACCGCAACGAAGGGTTCGGCGGCAAGGGTGATCCCCGTACGCTTGGAGGCGCCGCTGGGTGTGGAGAAATACGTCAGGAACTGGACCGGGACAACTGCGGTCGTGCCGTTCAGCGAGACCAGTGCGGCATCGGCGAAGATGGCGTCCTCCCGCTCCCGGAACAGGTGGTGCTCCAACTCCGCGTAGAGGGCCTTGAGCAGCGTGTCGAAGTGCAGCGTGCGCACCACGGCCTGGGTTCCCCGGTACAGCATGTGGAACTTCCTGGAGCGGCGACCGTTCTTTCCGGCGCCGTCGGCGACTATCACCGAGTAATAAGCTCTGCCCTCTTCGGGCGGCACCCTGTACTCGGAGAGGACCTCGTCGAGCGCTGCCCCGAATGTCTGGGACGTGCTTCGGATGCCGAGCTTCGTCCCCCCGAGCTCGTAGAAGTTCTGCACCACCCACCCGAGGTGGTCCAGCTTGTCCATTCAGGCGTTGGCCGGGACCTGCTCCTGGATGTGCTGCCGTTCGTCGTGTTCTTCGTCCATCCCTAGGCTCGCTTTCCCCCGGACAACGCCACCCGCCCATCCAGGAGCCGGACGTCGGTGAACTCCCGCAGGAGCGCCCGCACCTGGCGCTCCACCTCCTTGGCCGATACCCCGTAGGCGTCGGCGATCTCCGCCGCCATCTCCCGCACGCTCAGGGTACCGTCGCACAACCGGAAGACGATCGTGGCCGCCAGGTTGAGGTGGTGGACGTCCGAGGTCTCGGTGTCGTATACGACAGCCTCATCTTGGAGGATGGTCACCGCCAGGTCCTCGCGAACCTTCGGCTTCCATGTGGCCAAGAACGTTCTCCCTCCGTCTCGAGTGGACCGTTCCGGGCCCGGTCCCCACGGATGCCGGCCGAACGGCTGCACCGATGGCTGGGGCAGGATACGTGGCTGGCACCCACGGAAACACGCGGCGCCGAGCGTAAGCCCGATACGGTGAATGCACGAGGGGGCCCGGATCGCCCGAGCCCCTCGCAAGCCGACTCGTTCCGCTACGGTGTGGCCATCCAGTTCTCCGTCCTGGCGTCAACGTCCGTGTCGTTCAGGCTGGCCACGTTCCACTCGCCGCTGAGCCACACCTGCCCGGTGGTTCGCGCCAGGCTGGCCGCCGGATCGGGGGTCGCGCCTGAGTAGTCGCCCCATCGGCAGGACGGGCGCGTGGCGCAGAAGAAATCGACGTTCTTCCCTGGTGACTGCTTCACTAGGACGAAGCCCGACTGCGGGTTCGCCCCGATTTTCGAGACCATCTGGATGGCGCTGCACGTTGTGGCGTTGGAGGTGTTGAAGCCCATCACCATGCTGGCACCGAAGGCAGATCCGTCGGGGCCGACCCGCCGATCCGAAGAGATGGCCCCGTTCCACGCGTACAGTGAAGGGCTCGTAGCCACGCCGGACTGCAGTAGCGTAGCCCCGAAGATAGTCCCTCTTATCTCGTACCAGCGCTGTTCGGATCCGGCTCCGCCGAACACCGCGTGCGAGGTCCAGATGGTTGGCAGGTTTCCCCGGGCTGGATCGACCGACAGCACGGCATGCTCAAGCCGCCCATCGAGAGTGGACAGCAGCTTGCTCGTGTTGCACTGCGGGGCATCGGGAGGCACCGAGTACGCGGGCACGGGCACGGTAGAGGGCGCGCCCAAGCGGGGTGGCGGCCCGCTCGTGAGGAACACCGGGAATGCCGACAGGAAAGAGGCAGCTCCGAAGGACACGTCCTTCGTGGCCACGACGAATCCCTCCGGTATGCCGCTGAACCCCCCGGTGTCTGTACTCACGGGTGGGACCGGGGTGAAGGCGAGGGACTGGTCTGCGTTGCGCAGCCTGCTGAACTTCCCCAACGCGAAGGTGTTCGCTGCCGGGCAATTGACGATGGGATTCGGACCAATGGAGCCCTTTCGGATCCAATCCACGTCTGAGCCGACGTACCCGGGGTTGAACACGTTCACCCCGATCAGCAGAAAGAATCGGGTGTTGCCAAGCTTCGGGTAGTCCGGCAGGGCGCTTCCGTAAGCGAAGTCCCCATCGTACTTACAGAAGTCGGCTGAGCTCTGGGGGTTGGCGTCCTTGCTGAACCCCCACATCAGGTGGTTCGTCATGACGTTCAGGACCACGTAGTAGAAGCGCTGGTCGCGCGCGTCCCACAGGATCTGCGGGTCGCTCAGGTTGAAGTCGTTGGCCGCGCCGGTGAGCGCGGCCAGGCCGCCGATGTTGATCAACCCGCCGGCCCTGTTGTAGATGCCGTACCTGAGGTTGATCAGCTCGATGTAGCTGTTTCGGCCGACCGCCCCTGTGGGGTCGGGCGGGGTCACCCTGGTATCGAAGACGCCGTCCCACTGCAGTCCGATCGAGGGCGCGCTGGGCCCGGCAACCTGCGTCGGCGCGTGCTTCTGTCCTGCCCGCAGGGCGGCCTGGGCCTTGGCCCGCGCATAGGCGGCCGGGTTGGCCACACGTACCGGAATGGCCTTGCCAGATGGCGCAGGAGGTGCTGGGCTGGTTCCACTTGATCCCGCTGACGCCACAGCGGGGATTAGGCTCAAGCTCAAGCACATACTGGCGAGGATCGATCCCGCTCGCCTCATACGAAACTCCCCCTTCCGCGCCACAGGCGCCTCGCTGGGTAGGCCAATTGGAAGCGCGCGAATCTTGGCACGCTCGGCGGCCGCTTCACACCCCCGCCTGCGGTACGCGGGCCTACGCAGGATGGGGCAGGGTGCTCGTCGGCCGCTGCCCAGGATGGCTAACTCTGGTGACGGTCTCGGTTCTTCCTCACCAGCCCGTGGCGCACGGAGAAGGCGGCCGCCTCCAGCCGAGAGTGGACCTGCAGCTTGGTGAGGATGCTTTGCACGTGGGTCCGGACCGTGTTCGGGCTGATGGAGAGCTGCGCGGCGATCTGAACGCCACTCATTCCTTCCGCCAGCAGTTGCAGGACCTGCCGCTCTCGATCGGTGAGCTGGCCGATGAGCATGGCGGCTTGCTGTTCCTCGGGCGACTTTTCCCCCGCCGCGTGCCGGGCCAGGTGCTTCGGCATGATGACGTTCCCGTCGAGCACAGCACGAATGGAGCTCACGAACTGGTTCACGGGAGTGTCCTTGGTCACGTAGCCGTGGAACCCCAGCCGCACCGCATCCGCCACGGCCCTCGGGTCGATCAGGGAGGTAACGGCCACCACCTTGGTTTCGGGCATCTCCTCCAGGATCTTCTGGCCGACGGACAGTCCGCTCTCGTCCGGGAGCCCGATGTCGACCAGCACGACGTCCGGTCGCTCCCGGCGAACCATGTCGATTCCCTGCGACCCAGTGGTGGCGACAGGGAGCACATCCATCCCCATCCCCTCGAGGGTTGACCGAATGACCTCCGAGAACAGCCGGTGGTCGTCGACGATGAGGACCCGACCAGTGGGCTGGATCACGTGCCTCTCGCGGCGGGCAGCTCGAGATGGAACGTGGCCCCTGGTCCGTTGGAGTCGACCCAGATTCGGCCGCTGTGGGCTTCGGCGACCCGCCGGGCGATAAACAACCCAAGCCCCGTCCCGGCCCGGGAGGCCCTGCCGGCCTCGCCCCGGGCCAGCGGGTCGAAGATAACGTCGCTCTCCTCGGGGGGGATCCCCGGCCCCTCGTCGCTCACGCTCAGCATGATGGATTCCGAGCCTCGGCGGACCACCACCGAGACCGGACGATCGGCCGGTGAATACTGGAGGGCGTTCCTGATGAGGTTGCTCACAGCGGCCCGGATGTGCTTGCCGTCGGCCATGACGGTCGCGCGCGTGGAGGTCGTTACCGTGACCCGCCGCTCGCCCCGTTCCATCATGCACGATTGAGCAGCCTCTCTGGCCAACGCCGCAGAAGCTCCCGCCCGCCTGGATCTGGGGCGGTCACCATCAAGTGCTCGATGGCCGCCCTCGCGCCCACGAGCGGACCCCGGACCTCATGGGCCGTGGCAGCCAAGCCCAGGTCTAGGTGCTCGTTCCGCCGCTCCGCCCAGGTCACCGTGGCAAGATGGGCGAACACGTCCTCGAGGAGAGGCCCGATGACCCCGAGTGAGCGTTTGAGGGAGAGCGACATACCACCGGCGACCAGGAGGGCGTCGCCCACCTGGAGCAGGGTCGGTGTGCCGCCCCCTACGATCTCCGCGAACACCTCCGAGAGACGGATGCGGTCCTTGACCGTGAGCCCTCCCCACCACGGGAGGGTCCCCATCTCCCGACGTAGTTGTGTCCTCTTGCGCCGCCCCAGCCCCCGCACGCCCACCAACTCGGACTCGCGGCCCGGCCCGGGGCTCACCCAAGCTGCCACCGGGATGCCGAACCTCTCGAAGTAGAAGCTCACCACCGCCTGCAGGGCTGCATGGGGAGTGCTCGCCCGAAGCATGCTCCGAGCCAGGTTGGCCGCACTGAGCGCGTCCATCTCGGTCCTCAGGTCGGCGCGCTCCATAGCCTCTCGGAGGATGTCGGCGGCCGGCTCGAGCGCCTTGTCCAGCACCTTCCATCGTTCCTCCATGGCTTCCGTGGTGGCGATGACCTCCACCAAACCGACGACCGAATTCCCCGCCAATAACGGGATGATGGCCAGATCGTGGCCCGGGACGCTACGCAGGTTCAATCGGATCGTGAGACCACTGACGTACGCGAACTTCCGGCGCTCGGATCGCTTCCTCCCGATGTCGGCGCGGTTGCCGACCACCGAGGCCAGTCTGAGCCTGCCCGTTCGATCCGGCAGGCTTATGCGCACTGTCGCGTCGTGAGTCAGCATAGCGGCTCGCGCTCGGCGAATGACGGTAGCCACGGCCATGTTCACATCGGCCGGCCTGGTGGGCTCAAGGGGGAGAACCCGAGGTCTTCCCTTGGGAGGTGTGACACCGAAGTCTGTAAAGTCATCTAGGACCAATCGAACTCCCTTCGCACGGGCGAAGGCGATCGGAGTGTAGCCGCGGCGCGTGTTCCGTGCAAAGTTATTTGGGCTACTAAGAATGTCCTACTGAGGCGGGTATTTGTCGCGCCGTGGATACGTCTGAAACCGCGAAATTCGATACGGCCCCGACCACTCGTAGCGGTCACAAATGGTCCGACGAATGTACTGAGCGGGCCGTAAGAAACTTACGGCCGAATGTGCTTCCGGTGCGGGCATTGGCCCTTATCATACGGCCATCTTCACACCAGGAAATCGCGCCCTCCCCAAAGCGACCGGTGAGGTACTCCGATCTGCCCGCCGAGCGCGCGGCATGACCCTGCGCGACGTTACGTCGAGCTCTCACGGTCGATTCAAACCTTCGGTCCTGGGAGCATACGAGCGAGGCGAACGAAGTATCTCCCTCGTTCGGTTCTGCGAGCTGGCCCAGGCGTACGGGATCCCGCCGGACCGCCTGCTCGCAGACGTCCTTGCCCGCCTTGATCCGGCGGGCCGCCAAGAGATCGCCATCGACCTGAACCGCCTGACCCTCATACCCGGACAAGAGGGTAAGGTCGTTGCCGAATTCGTGCACAGACTGAAAAGTCAGCGCGGTGACTACATGACGGACGTGATCACGCTGCGCGCGGGAGACCTCGAAGCCATCAGCCTGGCATCATCCCAGACTCCGAACACGCTACTTCGCACGCTTCAGCCGGCGCTCCGCAGCCCCAGGCTGTAGCGTTCGTTTGTCTCTCACATGTGCGCGATGAGCTGCTCTACGCGCTCGTCCACGGATCGGAACGGGTCCTTGCACAGTACCGTCCGCTGAGCCTGATCGTTCAGCTTGAGATGGACCCAGTCCACCGTGTAGTCGCGCCGCCGCTGCTTGGCCTGACGGATGAACTCGCCGCGTAGCCGGGCCCGAGTGGTCTGGGGCGGCTCGCGCATGGCCCGCTGGACCTGCTTGTCGGTAACCGCTCGTTCCATCAGCCC
>WNGE01002371.1_pt1 | contig 26890 bp, 26 predicted proteins | sample 5400651 | NCBI WGS metagenome assembly WNGE01 (sample SAMN13153370, study PRJNA577476) | soil metagenome | isolation source: 60 cm soil or saprolite under grassland replicate 2 | place: USA:California | collected 2016-06-15 | reverse complement strand
GGGAACGGCCAGCCCAGCGCGACAAAGACGGCGTAGGCGACGACGGCGCCCACCATCACCGCGTGGCCCTGGGAGAAGTTCATGGTCCGGCTCGTCGCCCACGTGATGTGATAGCCGAGGGCGACCAGCCCATACATGCTGCCGAGGGCGAGGCCGGTGACGAGGAGCTGGATGTAGATGGGCGCGGGCCCTACTTCATGCTGATCGGAACGATCTTGCCACCCTTCCAGACGACCATGACATAGTCTTCGTCGGTCAGCGCGTCGTGCTGCTCCGCGGTGAAGGGATGCTTGTAGGTCTTGATCAGGCCCTTGTACTCGCCCTTGAGGTTCTCGAGCGCCTCGCGGACCTTGGGCCCGTCGGTGGACCCGGCCTGATCGATGGCCATGGCCACCAGATGCATCCCGTCGTAGGCGTTGGCCGTGCCCACGGGGGCGATGACGTCGCCCGGCTCCTTCACGCCGTACTTGTCCCGCAGCATCTTGAGCACGTACTGGCCGCGCTCGTTCTGCTTGCCGAAGAACGTGTACGTCTGGAGGAAGGTGACGCCGTCCGAGAGATCGCCGGTCAGCTCCGCGAAGCGGCCGCCCGAGATGCCCCAGTGCGAGATCATGGACGCGTCCCACCCGAGCTTGGACTTGGACCGGAGCACCTGCGCTCCTTCCGGAGCGTTGGCCACGAGCACGATGAGGTCGGCGCCCGCGTTCTTGAGGCGGAGGAGCTGCGGGCTCATGTCGGGGTCGTTCCAGTTGAAGCGCTCGACGCCCACCGCCTTCACGCCCTTCTCGCCAAACCACTTGGTGAGGCCCGCTTCATTGGACTGGCCCCACGGCGTGTTCTCGAGGAGGAGACCGGGCTTGCCCTTCTTCAGCGCATCCATGGCGTAGCGCGAGAGGAAGCGGTCGACGTAGTCGTCGTTGGCGGAGACGCGGAAGACGTAGTTGGGAGTTTGCCCATTGCGCGTGACGTTGGTGCCGGCGGCCCACGCGCCCATGTACGGCACCTTGAGCTCCTGCCACACGGGGACCTGGGCGAGGGCCACCGTGGTGTGGAGACCCCCGAAGACCGCCGCGACCTTCTCGCGCTCCACCAGCTCGCGCGCGATGGTGACGCCCTTCTGCGGATTGCCCTCGTCGTCGCGGATGACCAGCTCGAGCTTGCGCCCGCCCAGCACGCCACCCTTGCCGTTGATCTCGTCGATGGCGATCTGCAATCCGCGCTTGATGGCCTCGCCCGAGGCGGCCGATCCGCCCGACACGGCGGCGGAGAGGCCGATCTTGACGGGGTCCTTGGACTGGGCGAGGGCGGGACCGGCGGCGCTCAGGACCACGGCGAGCAGGGCGGTGAAAATCACGGCGAGACGTCGCATGCGAATCCTCCTTGGTGGGTCATGACCCGCGTGGAATCCACTTCCAGGCTGTGCCCGGCTGTTCCACGACGGCACTGGCGCGACCGCGGCCCCCTCTAGGTATCACGAAACGTCAGGGAAGGAAACGTCAGGACTCCCCTGCCAGTTCCCGCGTGGCGCGAGCATTCACGTACGGATCGAGCGCGAGGCGGCCGGGTCCTGTCATCGACAACCCAGGCTAGGGTTTGGGCGGCGCGATGCTGTAAGCCTTGAGTTTGCGGTAGAGGTGGCTGCGCTCGATGCCGAGCTTCTCCGCGGTGCGGGTCATGTTCCACTCGTGCGCGCGCAGCTCGCCCAGGATATAGGCCCGCTCGAAGGCTTCCCGCGCTTCCTTGAGGGTGCGGTCACGCTGGGCGTCGTCGCCCGTCGACGTCTCCTCCCGGGTGCGCAGGGGCGGCGGGAGGTCCTCGGGTCCGACGACATCGCGCGGAGCCATGATGACGAGCCGCTCCACCATATTGCGGAGCTCGCGCACATTGCCCGGCCAGTCGTAGGAGAGAAAGTACGCGAGGGCCTCCACGGACATGGTCTTGGGGCGGCGCCCGTTCTCGACGGAGAAGAGGGTGATGAAGTGCTCCACGAGAGCGGGGATGTCTTCCTTGCGCCGCCGCAGCGATGGCACCTCGATGGGGATCACGTTGAGCCGGTAGAAGAGATCCTCGCGGAAGCGCCCGGCCACGATCTGCTCCTGGAGATTCTGATTCGAGGCGGCGATGACGCGCACGTCCACCCGGAGCGTCTCTTTGCCCCCCACCCGCTCGAAGGCCTGCTCCTCCAGCACGCGGAGCACTTTGGCCTGAGTCTTGAGGCTCATGTCCGCGATCTCGTCGAGGAAGAGCGTGCCGCCATCGGCCAGCTCGAACTTGCCCCGGCGGCGCGCCACCGCGCCCGTGAAGGCGCCCCGCTCATGGCCGAAGAGCTCCGACTCGATCAGCTCCTCGGGGACGGCGGCGCAGTTGACCTCCACGAAGGAGCCTTCGGCGCGGGTGGACCGCGCGTGGATGGCCCGGGCCACCAGCTCCTTGCCCGAGCCGCTGTCGCCGTGGATGAGCACGCGGCCCGTGGTGGGCGCGGCGATGCTGATCTGCTGGCGCAGCTCCTCGATGGCCGCGCTCTTGCCGACGATCTCCTGTCCCCGCTCCACGCGCTCGCGCAGCTGCCGGTGTTCCTGGCGCAGGCGGGCGTGCTCGAGGGTGCGCGCGACCACGAGCAGGGTCTTCTCGAGCGAGAGGGGCTTCTCGATGAAGTCGTAGGCGCCCAGCTTGGTCGCCTTGACGGCGGTCTCGATAGTGGCGTGACCCGAGATCATCACCACGGCCGTCTCGGGCCGCCGATGCTTCATCTCGGCCAGCGCCTCGAGCCCGTCCATGCCGGGCATCCAGATGTCGAGGAAGACCAGATCGGGCGCGTCGTCGATCAGCCGCGCCAGCGCTTCCTCCCCTGTGCCCGCCGATGTGACGCGATAACCCTCGTCCTCGAGCACGCCACGCAGGGTGCTCTGGATGAGCTTCTCGTCGTCCACGATCAGGATGTGCTCGCCCGCCATCTATCCGGCCTTCACCGGGGCGGGCGGCTCGACGGGAATGGCGGCGAGGCGGCCTACGGGCAGCTCGACCACGAAGCGCGTGCCCTGCGGTACCACGTCTTCGACCCAGATGGTCCCCCCGTGGTCGGTGACGATCTGGTGCACGATAGACAGGCCGAGCCCCGTGCCGTTGGACTTCGTGGAGAAGTAGGGGAGGAAGAGACGCTCCTTGTCCTCCGCCTGGATGCCCGGACCGTCGTCGGCCACGATGATGCGGGCGCGGCGGCTCTCCGGCATCCAGATCGTCTCGAGCGTGACCTGGCCCGAGCCGCCCACCGCCTCCACCGCATTGTCCACGAGATTCAGGACCGCCCGCTTGATCTGGTCGGGGTCCACGTCCACCTGTGGCATGTCGGGAGAGAAGCTCACCTTGATGTCGAGGGCGGCGTGCGACTCGCGGTAGAGGACGACCACGCCTTCGAGCAGACGCCCGAGGTCCGTGGCCCGCGGCTGGAGGGAGGGCATGCGCGCGAAGCGGGAGAACTCGTCCACGAGCTGCTTCAGTCCCTCCACCTCCTGGACGATGGTAGCGGTCGCCTCCTCGAGGAGGCGCTTTTCCTCCGGGCTCCGGTCCGTGGACAGGCGGCGGCGCAGGCGCTGGGCCGAGAGCTGGATGGGGGTGAGCGGGTTCTTGATCTCGTGCGCGATGCGCTGGGCCACCTCGCGCCAGGCGGCGAGGCGCTGAGCCTTGAGAAGCTCGGTCAGGTCGTCGAAGACGAGGACCATGCCGAGATAGGCGTCTTCGGGTCCTTTGAGCGCAGGAGCGTCACGGAGTGGCCTTCGCGACGGAGGTGCACCTCGCGCTCGAGGGCGTTCTCGCGCAGGCGGTTCATGCGCTGGATCAGCGCGGCGAGCTCGGAGTGGACGGGCGGCCGCAGGACGGCCGTGGAGGGCTGTCCCAGCGCCTCGCTCGCGGACACGCCCAGCATGCGCTCGGCCGCGCCGTTGACGGTGGTGATGCGTCCCGACGCGTCGAGCGAGAGCACGCCCGTGGCCACCGCGTCGAGCACCGTCTCCGTGTAACGGCGCCGCTGCTCCACCTCCTCGTGCTTGGCCTGAAGGTCCCGATACGTATGCTCGAGCCGCGTCTGAGAGAGGGCGAGATCGCCCGTCATGCGGTTGAACGAGTCCACGAGCACGCCCAGCTCGTCGTCGGCGCGCACCTGGACCTTGTAGTTGAGATTGCCCGCGGCCACCGCCCGCGTGCCCTCGGCGAGCATCTGCACGGGCTCGGTGATGCCCCGGGCGAGGTAGAGACCGAACCACGTGGCGGAGAAGACGATGACGAGGGTCATGAGGAGGAAGAGCAGGATGTAGATGCCCTTGAGCGGCTGCCGGAGAAGGCGCAGCTGCTTGTACTCCTGGAAGGACTGGCTGATGCCGCGAAGTCGCGTCTCCAGCCGTTGCGGCACGTAGCTGCCGACCACGATCGCTCCCAGGAGGGTGCGCTCGCCCGACTTGATGGGCACGATGGCCTGGATCATGTCGCCGTCGTCGAGCTCGTGGACGGTGGTCACTTCCTGGCCGGCGAGGCCGCGGCGCAGTTGCTCCTTGTTCACCGACCGCGTGGGCACGGTGGCGAGGGCCACGTCCTTGGCATGAAGCACGGGCTGGCCGGCGCGGTTGAACACCGTGATGGCGGCGAGACCCAGCCGCTCCTGCTGCCCGGTGAGATAGGTGGACAGCACGGCGCGCTGGGCGGGGGCCATGAACCCCTCGCGGGCCAGCACGTCGGCCATGTAGCGCGCGTGGCGCAGGGCCATCGCTTCCTGGCCCTGGTAGTAGGTCTGCGCGACCTCCAGCGCCTGATCGAGCGGCCGCTCCACCTGCGGCTTGAACCATCCCTCGATGGACGTGTTGATGAAGTTCGAGGCGATGATGAAGATGAGAATGGCCGGGGTCAGAGCGAGGGAGAGAAAGGCCAGCACGAGCTTGGTCTTGAAGCGGGCGCCCAGCACCTTCTGCCGGCGCTCGAAGGCGAGCTTGACGAGGTTGCGGAAGAGGAGGACGACGAGGAGGAGGAAGACGATCAGGTTCAGATTGAAGAGGGCGAAGACGGCCAGGTTGGAGGCGAGGGGGACCTGGGGCGAGTGAATCCAGACCTTGAATCCCCACCAGGCGAGGGCGAGGAGGGCGAGCCCGCCGGAGACGATGAGCAGATTGCGCCGGTAGTGGCTCTTCTGTTCGGCCGGGCCGTCGGTCAGCGGGCTCACTGCCGTCTCGTGGGTGTGAGAAGGGGGGACTGGACCCAGCCCGTCTCCGCCGCCTCGCCGCTGAAGCGCGCGATCCAGGAGTTGACGCCGTTGAGCGAGACATCGGCGCGCACCCGCACGAAATAGAGCTCGTGCGGGTCGAGGGCGGCGTCGGGGGCGATCTTCCCCGCCCGCAGCTCGGACAGCACCCGCTGCGCGTCGCGAAGCTGCTTGGTCATGAATGCCTCGCGGTCTTCTCCGTTCAGCGACACGACCTTGTATTCCTTGGTGGCCGGGTTGTAGGTCAGCTGGCGTTCGATAATGCGCGACTGGAGGAGCTTGTCCCGGAAGCGCTGCTGCCAGAGCTCGACCACGAACCGCACGTGCACGGGTACGCCGCTCTGCAGGCTCTCGGTGAGCGAAGAGGGCACGGCCCCCAGGAGCACTCCCTGGACGGTGACGTCGTAGTCGTTGAGGAAGACGGAGAGATTGCTGATGCGAAGCTCGGTGTCGGCCCGGGCCACCGGGGCCACCGGGCAGACCATGACCAGGGCGATCAGGATGATCGCACCGACGCTAGCCCGGCGGCTCACAGCTGGAGGGTCCCCACGGGTACGACATTATAGCGTCCGGTGGGTCCGGGAGCCCGGAGAAGTCCGGGCGGACCGCAGAGACTAGAGGGCGGCGATACCGGGCTGGGACGACAAACCACCCGGCACGAGGTGCTCGAGGCGGTCGGCGAGGCTGCCCACGGCCTTGACCTGCGGCCGCACGGCGCGATGGCGGCGCTCGGTGGCGAAGGCGGTCTTCACTGCGGCCACCAGCTCGTGATTGAGCGCGTGACCGCCATTGTGCGCGGTGATGTGGCCCTGGACGGGACGTCCGAGCAGCCAGAGGTCACCCACCAGATCGAGCATCTTGTGCCGGACGAACTCGTCCTGGAAGCGCAGGCTGTCGTTGAGCACCGAGCGCTTGCCCACCACCACCGCGTTCTCGAGCGAGCCGCCGCGCGCGAGGCCGTTCTTCCGCATCACCGCGACATCTCTCAAGAAGCCGTAGGTGCGGGCGGGCGCCAGCTCCTCGACGAACGTGCTCTCGCTCACCTCGAGGGAGGCGACCTGAAGTCCGACCGCCGGGTGGGGATTGTCCAGGGTATACGTGATGCGGAATGTGTCCGAGGGTGCGATCTCGAGCCAGCGGCTGTTGTCGCCGACGCGAAGCGGCTCGCGAACCGCCAGCGGGCGGCGCGGAACCGGGAGGGTGACGGCCCCCGCCGAATAGAGCAGGTCGACGAAGGGCTTGGAGCTGCCATCGAGCGCCGGCACTTCCTCGGCGCTGATATCAGCCACCAGATTGTCGATGCCGAGAGCGGCTGCCGCGGCCATGAGGTGCTCAATAGTCCGGACCCGGACACCGAAAGCTCCCAAGGTGGTCGCGCCGCGACCGTCGACTACATGGTCGATATCGGCTGGTACCAGGGTGCCGTCCACCGCCCTGAAGAGAATCCCTGTATCGGCTGCAGCGGGAGAGAGAGTCAGCTTGACGGGGTCACCAGAGTGGAGCCCGATTCCCTCCACTGAAACCTGTCGCCGGATGGTCCGTTGGTTACCCATTCCGTGCCGCATAGGTAGCAAGGGGGGTGCCATATTTGCGTAGCTCTGATAAGCTACTGTTTAAATTGGGTATTACTACAATGACCGAGACAAGTGAGGAGCTTTCGATGTCTCATCGACACGCCGTAGCGTCCTCACTGTCTCATTTTGGTGACGAATTAAATGCGCCATCGCTGCGTGTGATGGCTCGGGCTTCAAAGCCTCCGCTACCCTCAGTGACGGTTGCGCCGCCGGTGGAGAATGCGTCAAAGGGCAGCCTGGAGACGTGACGGGCAGGTTCGGCCTCCTCGCCGTGAAGGAGGCAGTGAAGACGCAGGGGTTCTCCTCCGAGGGCCGAACCATTGAGGACGAAGGCGACGAACTCGACTCGGCGGGCCACGAATCCCTCGACGTCGAGAACGTAGAGACACTCGTTGAGCCAATTGACCAGGAGATCGACGGGATCGACACCGTGGGCTCGGACGGCGCGTGTCTCCCGCTCCTCGACTGAGGCCGGATCCACGGCCAGGGCAAGGACTCCCAGGCCGACCTGGGCGAATGCTTCCTGGAGGGTGGCGCCCCTGCCGATAACCCCCCTGCCGTCATCCGCGTCGAAGTAGGCGAAGCCCGTGCTCAGGACCCGCCTCCGCCGAGATCGCCATAGCGCGCCTGAAGGATGGCGAGCCCCGCCGGCCCTGCCGTCTCGGTTCTGAGTATCCTCGTGCCAAAGTTGCCCACGACCGCGCCGGCCTTGCCCAGCGCCTCGGCTTCCACCGCTTCCAGCCCGCCCTCCGGCCCGACCACGAGGGTGACCTGAGCGATGGGAGGCTGCGGAAGCTGTGGAACCAGGGAAGAATGCGCGCTCTCCCAGAGGCAGACCAACAGGCCTCCGCTCTCTCGCGCGGCCAGCCACCCATCGAGCGGCTGAGGCAGGGCAATCTCGGGGATGACGGCGCGGCCGCTCTGCTTGGCCGCCTCCTGAGCGACGCGCTGCCAGCGGGTCACCCGGGTTCCCTTTCGTCCCGGCTCCATCTTTACTACCGCCCGGGCCGTGGCGAGCGGCACGACGTGAGTGACACCGAGCTCCGTCGCCATCCGGATGATGGTCTCCATCTTGTCGCCCTTGGCTATTCCCTGGGCGAGGGTGAGGCGGAGGGGGGACTCCGTCCGATGCGCGGCGCGGGAGAGCACGGAGCCCTCGGCTCCCCGCGTGCCGACCAACTCGATTCTGACCGTGAGCATGGTGCCCGCGCCGTCCAGCGCTTCAACGATGTCGCCCGTCCCGAGTCGCAGCACACGCCTGAGATGGCGCGTCTCTTCGGGATCGAAGGTCACGTGGTCGCCCACGATGTCCTCGGGCCGGACGCGGAAGCGTCTCATGCGCCGGTCGCGTCCAGCAGGAGAGAGGACCAGCCCTCGATCACGAGCTGCTCGCGGAGCGCGAAGCCCGCCCGCTCGAGGGCCGCGACCACGTCCGGGGCCTCGGGCTCGAGTATCCCGCCCAGGATCAGCGTGCCGCCCCGCGCGACGACATGGGCGTAACGGGACGAAAGCGCGAGGTGGGTGTGGGCGAGCAGATTGGCCAGGACGAGCGGAAAGAGTGCGACGTCGCGTAGCGACTCGAGGCCCTCCATACGGACCTCGATGCGTGGGTCGCAGCCGTTGCGCGTGGCATTGATCCTCGCCGCAGCCACGGCGTCGGGATCCACGTCGAGCCCGAGCACGGAGGCGACTCCGAGCTTGATCGCGGCCACGGCGAGGATGCCCGTACCGATGCCGACATCGAGGGCCCGCGGAGGCGGCGGATCGCCCACGACCCGGTCGAGAAGCTCGAGGCAGCCTTCGGTGCTGCCGTGATGCCCCGTGCCGAAAGCGCGCCCCGGCTCGATCACGACCGACATCCGGCCTGCGGCCTCCGCCGTCTCCCAGGGGGGCTTGACCCAGAGCCGCCGTCCCACGGCGCGAGGCGGAAAGGATTGCTGCCAGGCGCTGGCCCACGCCTCTTCGAGAAGAGGTGTGATCTCCACGCCGCCCCGGGCCGTGCGGAAGCCGAGGACGCCCAGGCCGGCCACGTAGGATTCCGTCGAGCTCACGAGCGCGGTGGACGAGGCGCTGTCGGGGAAGAACGCCCGGAGGAGGGGCGGGGCGGCCGGGCCTTCTTCCTCGACGACGCCCAGGGCGCCCTGCTCCCAGAGAAAATTGGTCAGGCCTTCCGAGGTGTCGGGGGAGCTGGGGACGGTGAGCTGCCAGAAAGCCATCAACTGCCGAAGAGCTTCTTCATCCGATCGACGAAGGAGGAGAGGAGCGGACCCGATGACTCCTTCGACACCTCGTGGAGCTCGCCGAGCAGCTCGCGCTCCCGCGGCGAGAGCTTCTTCGGCACCTCGAGAATCACCTCGTAGACGGCATTGCCGTGTCCGCGTCCCCGCAGGTGTGGCATGCCCTTGCCCTTGAGCACGAGCCGCTGCCCCGGCTGCGTCCCCGCCGGAACGGTGAGCCTCGCCTTGCCGTCGAGGACGGGCACGTCCACCTCGTCACCGAGGCACACCTGCGGATAGGTGAGGGGCAGGGCACAGACCAGATCGGCGCCGTGTCGCTCGAAGATCTCGTGGGGGCGAATCTGGACGAGGACATAGAGATCGCCCGGGGGAGCGCCGTGGAGTCCGCCTTCGCCCTCGCCGGTGAGGCGGAGTTGATTCCCGTCCGCGATGCCCGCGGGAATGGTCACGGTGAGCATCCGCTCGCGCGCCACGCGTCCTTCGCCGCGGCAGGCGCTGCACGGATAGCGGTTGACGCTTCCCGCGCCGCCGCAGGCCGGACACGGACGCGCGACGGTGAGGAAGCCCTGGGAGAAGCGCACCTGGCCCTGGCCGCGGCAGGTCCCGCAGGTCTCCGGCGTCGTCCCTTCCTGCTGGCCCGTCCCGCGACAGGTCTCGCAGCTCTCATGGCGGGGAATCTGGAGCTTGGTCTCCAAGCCCCGGGCCGCCTCTTCGAGAGAGATCTCCAGTCGATACTGAAGATCCTCACCTCGCCGTGACCGCCCGCGTCGGCCGCCACCCCCGCCGCCGAAGAAGCCCTCGAAGAGATCTTCGAAGATGGTGCCGAAGCCCGCGTCTCCCGGCCCGCCCGGACCCGAGACCGTGCCGAATCGGTCGTACTGGGCGCGCTTGTCGGGATCCGCGAGCACGGCGTAGGCCTCGCTGATTTCCTTGAAGCGCTCTTCCGCGCGGGCATCTCCAGGGTTTTTGTCGGGGTGGTGTTGCCGGGCGAGGGTGCGGTAGGCCTTCTTCAGCGCGGCGTCGTCGGCACCGCGGGGGACCCCGAGGACGGCGTAGTAGTCTTTGGACGCCACGCTACGAGTCGGCGCTTGCGTCGGGCAGCGTGGCCACGGTGACCATGGCGGGGCGAAGCACCCGCCCATTGAGCATGTAGCCGCGCGCGGTCTCGTTCACCACGGTGCCCTCGCGCTGGCCCATGGCGGGCACCCGCGCGATCGCCTCGTGCCGCTCGGGATCGAAGGGCTGGCCGAGCGAGTCGAAGGGCGTGACACCGAACTTCTCGAGCACGCGCAGGAGCTCCCGCTGGATCAGCTCCACTCCGGCCGTCACGGCCGCCGCCCCCGGCTCGCTCCGGGCGGCCTGGAGGGCGCGGCCGAAGTTGTCGAGCACGGGCAGGAGCTCGCGCAGAAGGGACTCGTTGGCGTAGCGCGTGTAGTCCTCGCGCTCGCGCGCGGCGCGCTTGCGCGCATTGTCGAACTCGGCGGCCCCGCGGATATAGCGCTCCCGTTGCTCCTCGGCCTCCTGGGTCTTCGCCTGGAGGGCCTCGCGGAGGCGCTGGATCTCTTCCTCGGGCTCGAGGGGCAGGGCGCCGTTATCGGTGCTCAAAAGGTCGTCAGCCATGATCACTCAAAGTATAGCAGACGGATTCGAAGGGACCGCGGGTGGTCGAGGCGAGGACGAGTGGTCAGCCGGGAAGGTACAGCTCTCTCTGGACCCGCGAGAGTGAATTCGAGACGAGGCGGGCCGTCTCGTCCACGATCGAGATGACATCGCCGTAGGCCATGCGACGAGGGCCCACCACGCCGAGCACTCCCAGGATCTGGCCGCGATAGGTATACGTCGAGGTGATGAGGCTGCACTCGCGCATCTCCTCCACCGGGTTTTCTCCGCCGATCATGACCTGCACGCCGCGCTCCTCGGCCATGCGGGTCAGGAGGTCGACGAGCCTCGCCTTGTCCTCGAAGGCCTTGAGGAGACCCCGCATGGTGGAGACATCGCTGAAGTCCGGATGGTCGAGCACGTTGATGGCCCCACTGATGTAGAGGTTGCGGTCGCGCAGGAGCCCGCCGATCTGCTCGAGCAGGCCGCGATGGCGCGTCCACAGGGGATCCAGGGGATCGGCCGGGTGCTCCACGTCGTCGAGGATGGCCTGGAAGGTCTTGCCGCGATAGCGCCGGGTCAGCGTGCGGCCGATCTCGCGCAGTTCCTCCACGCCGGGCCGAGGCAAGGGGCTGATCGCGCGCGCCGTCACCCAGCCCGTCTCGGTCACCACCACCGCGAGCGCGCGATCCTCGCCCAGGCCGACCAGCTCGATGCGGTCGAGCGCGGTGCGCCGGAGCGGCGGAGCGAGGAGCATCCCCGTCATGTGCGTGCCGTCCGAGAGCAGCCCGGGCGTTCCCGCCATGAGGCGCTCCGCGGCGTCCGCGGACGGGGTCGCGGACTCGGAGGTAGGCCCCCCGACTTCGACGGGCTTCCACGGCACCTGCCGGAGCGCGTCCACGTAGAAGCGATAGGCCCGGTCGGTGGGCACCCGGCCGGCCGAGGTGTGCGGGTGCGTCAGGTAGCCCATGTCCTCGAGGTCGGCCATGGCGTTGCGGATCGTCGCGGGCGACAAGCCCTGAATGTGGCGGCGCGAGATGGAGCGGGAGCCCACGGGCTGGGCGGTCTCCACGTATTCCGCGATGACCGCGAGCAGAACCTGACGCAGGCGCTGGTCGAGATTGGGCAAAGACATGTTACTCGTATCGTAACCGATTAAAGGACCTCGATGAAGAGCGCGTCGGAGAGGAGGAAACCGGCTTCCGTCAGCCACAGGCGCCCCCCGCCTTCCACGAGCAGCTCGCGCTCGCGCCACGCGTCGAGCACGGCGCGCAGGCGTCCGGGCTCGGCCGCCACGCGCTCCTCGATCCACTCCACGGGCACGCCATCGCGGAGCCGAAGCCCCAGGATGAGACGCTCGGCCAGGCGCTGGCGCGGCGTCAGTGTCTCGTGCGTTCCCACGGGCGCGACCCCTCCGGCGATCATGGCGCCGTAACGCTCCACGGGCTTCACGTTGCCGTAGCGCACGTCGCCGAGATAGCCGCAGGCGCCCGGACCCAGGCCCAGATACTCTTCGGCGTGCCAGTAGATCTGGTTGTGCGTGGAGCGGTGTCCCGGGCGCGCGTAGTTGGACACTTCGTAGTGCTCGAAGCCCGCCTCCCCCGCGAGCTCGGCGAGCCGCCGGTACTGCGCGGTGGTCGTCTCCTCGGCAGGTATGCCCGTCACGCCGGCGGCGTGCCAGAGGCTGCCCTCGTCGAGGGTGAGGGCATAGGCCGAGAGATGGTCCGGCCTCCAGCCGAGTGCCGCCTTGACGGTAGCGTCCCAGGTGGACAGGTCGAGGCCGGGCAGCCCGTAGATCAGGTCGAGGCTGACGTCCTCGAAGCCGGCGGCGCGGGCCGCATCGAAGGCCCCCCGCGCCTGGGCTGCCGTGTGGAGCCGGTCAAGGGTGGGGAGAATGCGGTCGTCCAGGCTCTGCACACCGAGGCTGATCCGCGTGACCCCCGCCCGCCGGTACCCTTCCAGCCGCTCGCCGCTCACGCTCTCAGGATTGCACTCGACGGTGATCTCGGCCCCCGCCCGGACGCCGAAGCGGTCTCGCAGCCGCTCGAGGATCCGCTCCATGGCCTCGGTCGGGAGCAGCGACGGTGTGCCCCCTCCCAGAAAGATGCTGCGCAGGTCAACCGCTCCCACCCAGGGCGCCTGAGCGACGAGATCCATCTCGCCGAGCAGAGCAGGAAGAAACCGCTCGACGGCACCTGGAGCATCGGGCGCCGTGTTGAACGAGCAGTACCCGCACCGCTGCGTACAAAAAGGAATATGCAGATACGCACCGAGCAATCCGGAGCGGGGAGTCCAACCGTCAAGCAGATTCACGAGAGGATTTTCCCAGGGTTCCTGAGGACCACTCAGAAGCGCGAGTAGGCGGCCGAGAAGGGTCCAGATGCGAGGCGGCGCCCGAAGGCAGCCCGCGAGGCGTACTTCCTGTACGTTGAGCGGGCTGCCGAGGGCGCCAACGAAGCAGATGGGCCCTTATCGGCCGCCTACGGCAGCCAGGCGCCGATTCGAGCCCAGCGCGGCCAGTGACTCTCCCCATTCCACGACCAGTAGATGAGGAAGGCCTTGCCGCGGATCTTCTCGCGCCGCACGAAGCCCCAGTAGCGGCTGTCCTGGGAATTGTCGCGGTTGTCGCCCATGACGAAGTACGCGCCCTGCGGCACCACCGTCGCCTCGCAGCCATAGAGGTAGCCGCAGTGGGACGAGGGCACGGCGGGGATGGAGCCCGGTCGGATATACGGCTCGTCGATCGGGCGGCCGTTGAGCACGACGCGGTTGTCCACCACCTGCACGGTATCGCCTCCCACGGCCACGATGCGCTTGATGAAGTCCCGCGTCTCGTCATTGGGATACTTGAAGACGACGATGTCCCCGCGCTCGGGCTTGCGCAGGCCGGGCAGGTGCGTGTCCGTGAAGGGCAGCTCGGCGCCATAGAGGAACTTGTTGACGAGGATGTAGTCGCCCACGAGCAGGGTGTCCATCATGGAGCCCGAGGGAATGGTGAAGGCCTGCACGCCGCACTGGCGGATGACGAGGGCGAGGAGGACGGCGATGAAGATCGCCTCCGCGTACTCGCGGAAGAGGGACTTCCGCCGGACGGGAGCGACCACCTCGACGGGGGCGGGCGCTTCGGGTTGAGTCTCGGTGTGGTTCATGGGCTGCGCTCAGCTCTTGAGGACCGACAGGAAGGCTTCCTGGGGCACCTCGACCTTGCCGACCTGCTTCATGCGCTTCTTCCCCTCCTTCTGCTTCTCGAGGAGCTTTCGCTTGCGCGAAATGTCGCCGCCGTAGCACTTGGCGGTCACGTTCTTGCCCATGGCCTTGACCGTCTCGCGGGCGATGACCCGGCTGCCCACCGCCGCCTGAATGGCGACCTCGTAGAGCTGGCGCGGGATGACGCCGCGGAGCTTCTCGGTCAGGGTCTTGCCTTTCTCGTAGGCCTTGTCGCGGTGGACGATGACGGACAGCGCGTCCACGGGGTCACCGTTCAAGAGGATGTCGAGCTTGACCATGTCCGACTCGCGGAACTCGAGGAAGTCATAGTCGAACGACGCGTAGCCCTTGGAGATGGACTTGAGCCGGTCGTAGAAGTCGACCACGATCTCGGAGAGGGGGAAGTCGAGCTGGATGTGGCAGCGCTTGCCCACGTACTCGAGCGACTTGTGCTCGCCGCGCTTCTCCTGGGCGAGCTTGTAGATCTCGCTCATGAACTCCGTGGGCACGAAGACGGAGCCGCGCACGTAGGGTTCCTCGATGCGCTCGATCTTGTCGGGGGGCGGCAGCTTCGACGGATTGTCGATCTCGATGGTCTCGCCCTGCGGGGTCACGATCCGGAAGCGCACGGAGGGCGCGGTCACGATCAGGGAGAGATTGAACTCGCGCTCGAGGCGCTCCTGAACGATCTCGAGGTGGAGCATGCCGAGAAAGCCGCAGCGGAAGCCGTAACCGAGGGCGAGCGAGGTCTCCGGCTCGAAGTTGAAGGCCGAGTCGTTCAGGCGCAGCTTCTCGAGGGCGTCGCGGAGTCCCTCGTAGTCGGTGTCTTCGATCGGGTACAGACCGGCGAACACCATGGGCTTGGCGTCGCGGTAGCCCGGACAGGGTTCGGCGGTCGGGTGGAGTACGTCGGTGATCGTCTCGCCCATCTTGGCGTCGGCCACGCGCTTGATCGACGCGGTGAGGAAGCCGACCTGGCCCGCGCTGAGCTCCTCCACCGGCCGCATGTCGGGGGCGAAGACTCCGATCTGCTGCACCTCGTACGTCTTGCCGTTGGACATGAGGAGGATACGCTGGCCCGCGCGAACGCGCCCGTCGACGAGGCGGACGTACACTACCACCCCTTGGTAGGAGTCGTAGAAGGAGTCGAAGACGAGCGCCTTGAGCGGCGCGTCGGGATCGCCCTTCGGCGGCGGCACGCGCTCGACGATGGCCTCCAGCACCTCGGGCACGCCCGTGCCGTGCTTGGCGGAGATGGTAAGAGCCTCGTCGCCGTCGAGCCCGAGGATGTCGGTGATCTGGGTCCGCGTGCCTTCCACGTCGGCCGCGGGCAGGTCGATCTTGTTGATGACGGGGACGATCTCGAGGCCACCATCGAGGGCGAGATAGAAGTTGGCCAGGGTCTGGGCCTCGACGCCCTGGCCCGCATCCACGATGAGCACGGCGCCCTCGCAGGCAGCGAGGGAGCGGGAGACCTCGTAGGAGAAGTCCACGTGACCCGGCGTGTCGATGAGATTGAGGGTGTACTCGTGCCCATCGCGCGCCGTGTACATGAGGCGCACGGTGTGGGCCTTGATGGTGATGCCCCGCTCCTTCTCGAGATCCATGGAGTCGAGGACCTGGCCCACCGCCTTCTTGGCATCCATGGTGCCCGTCAGCGACAGCAGTCGGTCCGCCAGGGTGGACTTGCCGTGATCGATGTGGGCGACGATGGAGAAGTTGCGGATACGCTCGATGGCCATCGTGCTCAGGATATCACGCGGGGAGTTGCGATGCGTCGGAGGGAAGACGGGCGCGTCAGCCCACGACGGCGCCGTCCTCGAGGACGGTTCCCGGGGCGACCTGGGCATGCGGAGCGACGCGGACCCCGGCGCCTACGATGCAGTCGCGCAGCACCGCTCCGGAGCCGACGGACACGTTCTCCCAGAGGACGGTGCCCTCCACCACCGCCCCCGCTCCGACGTGGCAGCCCGGCCCGAGAACGGTCGACGGGCCCACGCGGGCATCCTCCTCGATCCGGCAGGCCGCGCCGACGACGACAGGCGCCGTGACCTGGGCCCGGGCGCCCACGGCCGCATCGTCGGCGATCGAGCGCCGATCGCCGGACGCCCCCGTGAGGCCGAGATCAGTCTTCACACCACCGGCCAGCAGATCCAGATGAGCCTGCCGGTACTTGGCCGGGCTGCCGATATCGATCCAGTAGCAGTCGCCGACCCAGCCGAAGCACGGCACGGCGTCGACGAGGAGGCCGGGAAAAAACTCGCGCTCCATCGAGGCCACGCGGCCGGCCGGGATACGGCCGAGGAGCGCTGCGTCGAGCACGTAGATGCCGGCATTGATGGTGTCGGTGGTGCGGTCGGCCGGGCTCGGCTTCTCGACGAAGCGGCGTACGCGGCCGTCCACCAACTCCACGAGGCCGTAGGGGCTCGTGTCTTCGACCCGGGTGAGGAAAATCGTGGCGCGCGAGCCCCGCTCCGCGTGGAAACGGAGCATGGCGGACACATCGGCATCGGTCAGGATGTCACCGTTGAGGACGACCACGAGCCCGCGCACGAGATCGGCGGCGTTCCGCACGCCCCCCGCCGTCCCCAGCGGCTCTGCCTCGACCACGTACTCGAGGGAGACGCCCCATCGACGGCCATCGCCCATCGCCTGCCGGATCTCGTCCACGAGATAGGAGCAAGACAGCACGACGCGGGCCACCCCGTGCCGGCGCAGCAGCGTCAGCTGATAGGCGAGGAACGGGATGTTGAGGAGCGGGACAACGGGCTTGGGGCGGGAGTTGGTCAGGGGGCGCAGCCGGGTGCCCTGGCCGCCCGCCAGGATGACCGCGGTTATGCTCCCGGCGTCCAGGGCTGCGCCTCGCTGATGAGCATCACAGGGATGCCGTCGCGGATGGGATAGGCCTTGCGGCACCGCTCGCAGATGATGCGCGCCTCTTCGAAAATGAGATCGCCCTTGCAGGCAGGGCAGGCGAGGATAGCCCGCAGCTCTTCGTCGATCATCGGTTGATCTCCTTCTTGAAGAAGTCATAGGTCGCGGCCAGGCCGTCGCGCAGGGGAACCCCCGGCTGCCAGGAGAGCGCGCGCCCTGCCCGCGACGGATCGAGGCAGCTCCGCCGCTGCTCACCAGGGCGCGCCGGCCCGTGCACGGGTGGCCGGCGCGAGCCGGCGGCGGCGGAGAGCGCCTCGGCGATCTCCGTTACCGACGTCTCGACGCCCGTACCGATGTTGACGGCGCCCGTCACGTCGTCACGCTCGAGAGCCAACACATTGGCGCGCGCCACGTCCTTCACGTGGACGAAGTCGCGCGTCTGCCCTCCGTCGCCGTTGATGATCAACGGCTGCCCCGAGAGGAGGCGATGGCAGAAGATGGCGATGACGCCCGCTTCTCCCTGCGGGTTCTGGCGCGGACCGTAGATATTGGCGTAGCGGAGGGAGATGCCGCGCATCCCCCATAGTGGGCCAAGCGCTTCGACGTACCGCTCGACGGCGACCTTGGTCGTGCCATAGGGCGAGACGGGCCAGCTCGCATGCTCCTCCGGCGTGGGGATGACGTCGGTATCGCCGTAGCCCGCGCCGCCACTCGAGGAGTAGATCATCCGCCGCACCCCGAAGCGCCGGCAGCAGTCGAGCAGGTTGAGGCCGCCTCCGATGTTCACCGATGCGTCGAAGGCGGGGTCGACCACGGAACGGCCCACCGCGGCCTGGGCGGCCAGATGCGCCACGGCCTCCGGACGTTCGGCGGCGAAGACCTCGTCGAGCCGAGCGCTCCGGAGATCCACGGCGTGGAAGCTCGCCTTGGGATTGAGCCACGTACGGCTGCCCGTGGAGAGATTGTCCACCACGGCCACCGCATGTCCCGCCGCCACGAAGGCGTCCACGACGTGGGAGCCGATGAAACCGGCCCCGCCCGTGACGAGAATCTTCACGTGCGCTGCTCCACGGTGCGGCACCACTCCACGGTGCGCGCGAGCCCCTCCTCGAGCTCCACGGCAGGCGCCCACCCGAGCAGCCGCTTGGCCTTGCCGATATCGGGCTGGCGCACCTTGGGATCGTCCGTGGGCAGGGGGCGGAAAACGATCTCGCTCTTGGACCCGGTGGCCCGCAGCACGTGCTTGGCCAGCTCCAGGAGCGTCATCTCGCGCGGGTTGCCGATATTGACGGGATCGTTCACGGGCGCGTGCATGAGCCTCCAGATGCCTTCGATGAGATCGGACACGTAGGTGAACGAGCGCGTCTGGGAGCCGTCCCCGTACATGGTCAGGGGCTCACCCCGGAGCGCCTGGCGGATGAAGGTCGGGATGGCGCGCCCGTCCGTGAGTCGCATGCGGCTCCCGTACGTGTTGAAGATCCGCACGATGCGGGAGTCGACCTGATGGAAGCGATGGTAGGCCATGGTTATCGCCTCGGCGAAGCGCTTGGCTTCGTCGTAGACGCCGCGCGGGCCCACCGGATTGACGTTGCCCCAGTAGTCCTCCCGCTGCGGATGCACGAGCGGATCGCCGTAGACCTCCGAGGTCGAGGCGAGGAGGAACCGGGCCCCCCGGGCCTTGGCGAGGCCGAGGGCTCGGTAGGTCCCGAGCGAGCCCACCTTGAGGGTCTGGATGGGCAGCTCGAGGTAGTCGATGGGCGAGGCGGGGCTCGCGAAATGCAGGACGTAGTCGAGATCGCCTTTGATCGAGATGAAGTTGGTCACGTCGTACTCGACAAAGATGAAGCGTGGGTCCTGGATGTGGGCGATGTTGTCGAGGGAGCCCGTGAGGAGGTTGTCGATGCAGACGACCTCGCAGTCGTGTCCGAGGAGGAAGTCGCAGAGGTGGGAGCCGAGGAATCCGGCTCCGCCCGTGACGAGGACGCGCACGCGGGCGGCTCAGGCGGGCAGGACGGACTTCCGTCCGACCGAATGGTACTCGAAGCCGAGACGGCGCATGCGCTCCGGCTCCCACAGATTGCGCCCGTCGAAGATGGCGGGGCGCTTGAGCTGCCCGCGCAGTCGCTCGAGGTTCAGGTATCGAAACTCGTTCCACTCCGTCACGAGCACCACGGCGTGCGCGCCGTCCGCCGCCGCATAGGGCGAATCACTGAAGGTGACGAAGGGGGGAAGGAGGCGCCGCGCATTGTCCATGGCCGCCGGATCGTACACGCGCACGCGCGCCCCCGCCGCGTGCAGGAGCTGAATCACCTCGAGGCTCTTGGCCTCGCGCATATCGTCGGTATTGGGCTTGAAGGCCAGGCCGAGCACGGCCACCGTCTTGTCGTCGAGGGGGCCCAAGGCCTTGGCGATGCTCTCCACGAGGTGGGCGGCGCGCTCGCGGTTGATCTCGACCACCGAGCGCAGGAGCTTGAAGTCATAGCCGAGCCGCCCCGCGGTGTGAATGAGCGAGTCCACGTCCTTGGGAAAGCAGGAGCCGCCGTAGCCTAGCCCCGCCTGGAGGAACGCCCCCCCGATACGCGGATCGAGCCCCATGCCCTTCATGACCTGGCTCACGTCGGCTCCCGCCGCCTCGCAGATATTCGAGATGGCGTTGATGAAGGAGATCTTGGCGGCGAGGAAGGCATTGGAGGCGTACTTGATCACCTCCGCCGACGGCAGATCAGTGATGATCATGGGCCGCTCGAGCGGCGCGTAGAGCTCCACGAGGATCATGGCCACGTGCTGGGTGGGCGCCCCGATGACGATGCGGTCGGGCCGGAGGGTGTCCTCGATGGCCGAGCCCTCGCGAAGGAACTCGGGATTCGACACCACATCGAATTCGATCGCGCGGGGCTGGTGGCGGGCTATGACCTCGCGCACGAGCTCGCCCGTGCCCACGGGGACGGTGGACTTGTTGACCACCACCTTGTAGCGGTCCATGGAGCGGCCGATCTCCGCGGCCACCGTTTCGACCTGGGAGAGATCCGTCTCGCCCGTGTCCTTGGGGGGAGTGCCGACCGCGATGAAGATCACGTCGGCGTGGCGGATGCCCACCCCGAGATCGCTCGTGAAGGAGAGGCGGCTGTCCCCGGCATTGCGCGCGACCATCTCCTCGAGCCCGGGCTCGTAGATGGGCATGCGCCCGGCCTTGAGCGCGGCGATCTTGTCGCGGTCTTTGTCCACGCAGACGACGTCGTTCCCGAGGTCGGCGAAGACCGCCCCGGTGACGAGCCCGACATATCCAGTGCCGACCACGCAGATGTTCATGGGTTCATAGACGCAAGGGCTTTAGGATACCAAACGGTGGGGGTCAGGTCTTGCATTCCTGCATTGACGCTCCGCCGCACGGATGCCAAACGGTGGGGGGTCAGGTCTTGCATTCCTGCATTGACGTTCCGCCGCAGTGTATCTGCGAGTGCAGCCAATGCAGGAATGCAAGACCTGACCCCCGTTACACCTTACAGGAGGCGCCAGAGAAGACGTTCGGCGACCATCCCGGCGAAAAGCAGGAGGAGGTAGAAGTTCGAGAAGAGAAAGAGCGACAGCCAGCCGCGCTGATCGTGGGGCTCGCGGGCGAACTTGACGGCAAGCCACATGAGCCGCCCACCGAGGAGGGCGGCCAAGACGAACGAGAGAGGTCCGCCCACGCCGAAGGTGGGCGCAGCCAGCGACCACGCGGTCAGCCCCCACGCATAGAGGAGGATCAGCCGCGCCGTGCCCTCGACACCGACGACGTCGCTCACCATGGGGAATCCACCCGACGCGTAGTCCGCACGGTAGCGAAGGGCCAGAGCCCAAAAGTGCGGCATCTGCCAGAGAAACAGGATGCCGAAGAGAATGATGGCGCCGGCATCGGTGAGCCCGCCACCCGCAGCGACCCAGCCGATCACCGGCGGGATCGAGCCCGGGATGGCCCCCGGCACGGCGGCGAACGCGGAGGTCGGCTTGAGCCACGGCGTGTATACGGCGTTGTAGAAGACGGCGGCGATCAGACCGAGGATACCCGCGGTACGGCCAATGCCGATCCACAGCACCACCGCGCCCGCCGCCGTGGCGACCATGGCGAACGTCAGGCCCTGGGCGTGAGTGATCCGCCCGGATGGCAGCGGCCGGCCGGCGGTGCGGGCCATGAGGGCGTCGCGGTCGCGCTCTTGCACCTGGTTCAGCGCCGAGGCGCCGGAGGAAAGGAGCATCACGCCCAAGAGCACCACCAGCCCGTGCCCCCAGGGAAAGTCGGCGCCCAAGGGAGCGCGGAGCATGAAGCCGGCCGCCGCAGAGACGAGCACGAGCAGGACGATGCCGAACTTCGAGAGCTCCGCGTACGTGCCGGCGCGCTCCACGAAGGCTGAGGTCCCCAGGGCTCGGGCCACCGCGCCGTCGGCTCTAGGAGGCACGGGCCGCTCCCCCGACACGGGTGCGGGCGGGCACTGCCGCGCCACGCCCCACCATGCTCCAGCACCCCGCGTGCACCGAGAGCCAGACGAGCATGGCCCACAGCGCGTAGGCGATCACCGCGTGGGTGGCGCGGACAGGCGTCGCGAGCCCTCCCACCACGGTGGCGATGCCGAGCGCCACCTGCAACAGCGCCAGGCCCATCACGAGAGCGGCGGGCTTCGCCAGCGCAGTCCGTCGAGCCGCCAGGGCCAGGTGGACGAAGAGGCCGAGGAGCGCTACCCCGAGCCAGCGGTGGACCCAGTGCACGGTGCTCTCCCAGTGATGGGGCAGCAGGCTGCCGCTGCAGAGCGGGAAGTCCGGGCAGGCCAGCCCCGCGCCCGCGTGGCGCACATAACCGCCGAGGGCGAGTTGGGCGAGGAGCACCCACAGGCCGGCCCGGGCCAGGCGCTTGAGTTTTCCCGGAACGGCGGGATGCGTGCGATTGCCCTCGGCCAGTATCAGGAGGCCGGCGAGGATCAGGAGCGCGTTCACGAGATGGGCCGTGCTCACGAGGTCGGGCAGCTTGAAGAGCACCGTGATGCCGCCGAGGACGATCTGCACCGCGACCAGGCCGAGCAGGATCAGACTCAGGCGCCGCGGCGCGCGCTCCTTGGTCCGCCGCCACGTCAGGACCACGGTGACGAGGAGGAGAAGGGTGAAGGGAATGGCCTTCAGGCGGTGGCTGAACTCGATGAGCACCTCCGTCTGCGCGGGAGGAAGCAGGTGCCCGTGGCAGAGCGGCCAGTCGGGGCAGCCCAGACCGGAGCCGGTGGCGCTCACGATGTTGCCCATGGACATGAGCAGGAAGAGGGCGACGAGGGTCGCCCACGCCCAGCCCCGCGGCGGACTACCCGCCATGCGACGCTCCGAGCGGCGCCACCGCCACGTCGTCGCCGCCCGCGGCCTGCCAGCGGAAGAAGACCACGGTGATGGCGAGGAGAAAGACCAGACCGCCGGGGATCCACATGATGAGGCCGCCCAGATGCTGGTCGGCGTGCGGGGTGAGAACCGTCCAGACGCGTGGCGCGGCCGCGTAGTACGGGTACAGCACGCTCCCGGCCATGGAGATGAAGATCGAGACGACGACCATGGGCAGGCCGACCACGAAAAGATAGAGCATCTGCACCGGGTAGGGAGCGCGCGGCAGCTCCGGCGAGGGCGAGAGCACGGGCCACCACAAGATGACGGCGGCGACCATGATCATGAGGTGCTGGACGATGTGCACGCCGTGATGGTCCATGGCCAGATTGTAGAGGGGTGGCAGATGCCAGGCGACCAGCACGAGGTTGAAGCAGGCGAAGGCGCCCGACGGCCGCGTCAGCCGGCGTCCGAGCGCCCGCACGAGGGGAGGGCGGAGGAAGGGGGAGAGCATGAAGCCCGGCGTGCCGTAGAGGAGGAGGGGCGGCATGGCGAAGGCGAGCAGGAGATGCTGGATCATGTGGGCGCTGAAGAGGTAGTAGTCCGACAGATCGTGGAGGGGGCCCGTGAGCGATCCCAGGAGCACGGCGAGGCCCGCGAAGAAGCAGAAGACTTTGGCCGGCCTGACCGTCCGGCCCTCGGCGCGGCCGCGGCGAAGCGCGGCCAGGTAGAGCCCGCCCAGGGCGGCGATGCCCACCACCACCGTCGGATCGGGGTGCCAGGCCGCCCAGATAAAGCCGTCGGGCCCGAGGGGCGGCGGCCCCGCGGGCCCGGGCCCGACGTGCGCCATCGTTCTATCCGCGCGCGAGGAGGAGGAAGGCGCTGAAGAGCGCCATGATGGCGAGGATGATGATAGTGGCGATGAGGAGCGGGCCCACGAAGAGTGCGGTGAGGACCTTGTTGTCGTAGCGCAGGTGCATGAAGAACCCCACCACCAGCGCGAACTTCATCGTTCCGAAGATGAGGATCAGCGTGACGAGGACGTGCTTGGGAAGCCCGGGCACGTACAGGGCGCCGATCTCGATGCAGGTGAGGATGGCGAGGACCACGGCCACGCGAATGTACGTCTGGACGGAGGCGTGGCCCTCGTCGTGGGCGGCGGGTGCGTGAGCGGCGGGGCTCGAATCCATGCCTCGGCCTCCTACGGGATCAGGTAGATCAGGGCGAAGATGACGATCCACACGATGTCGACGAAGTGCCAGTAGAGACCGCAGATCTCGACCTTGAGCGAGTCCTGCGGGCCGAGCTTGCCCCGCACGGCCAGCCCCCACATGACGAGCAGCCAGATCACGCCGCCCGTCACGTGGGCGCCGTGGAAGCCCGTGAGCACGAAGAAGGTGGAGCCGAAGAGGTTGGTCTGCAGGGTCAGGCCCAGGTGGACGAAGTGGGTGAACTCGAAGATCTGAAAGCCCACGAAGCCCGCGCCGAACACCGCGGTCAGGAAGAGCCAGATCTTGCCCCACTTCATGTCGTTGCGCTGCACGGCGGCGAGGGCCAGCACCATGAGCAGCGAGGACATGAGGAGCACGAAGGCGCTCACCGACGTGAGGGGGATGTTCAGGATCTCGTGGGGCCCCGGCCCGTTGATGCTCTTGCCCTTGTAGGCGAGGTACGTGCCGATCAGCGAGCCGAAGAACATGCACTCGGAGCCGAGGAATGCCCACATGCCCATCTTGCGATGGTCGAGGCCCGTGGTGCCGATATTCGGGTTGTGCGCCAGCGCCGCGTGCTCGGCGGTCATCAGTGATGACCTCCCGCGGCCGGCCCCACGTCCGTTTGATGGTGATACTCGAGCATGAACCGGGCCATGCAGAACAGGGTCAGGAACCCGCCGAGGACCACCTGGTAGATGCTCACGAGCGCCCCCGACACCATGAAGAGAAAGGCCCCGGCGAGGAGTATGGGCCAGTACGAAGGCGGCGGCATGTGGATGGACGACGTGTCGACGTGGGCGGGCGGCGAGGGCTTCCGGGGCGGGATGCCGTGGCCATCGCCGTACTTCTGCACCCAGAAATCGTCACGATCGTGGACGAGGGGCTCGACGGCGAAGTTGTACACGGGAGGAGGCGAGGGAATCGTCCACTCGAGGGTGCGCCCGTCCCACGGATCGGCGGGAGCAGGCGCGCCCGAGCGGGTGGTCTTGACGACGTTGCCGAGGAAGACGAGCAAGGACAGCGCGATGATGAAGGCGCCGATGGTGGCCACGAGGTTCCAGAAGTTCCAGCCCAGATCAGGCGCGTAGGTGTAGATCCGCCTCGGCATGCCGATCAGACCGAGGAAGTGCATGGGGAAGAACGTCACGTTGAACCCGATCATCATGAGCCAGAAGTGCAGCTTGCCCAGCCGCTCGTCGAGGAGCTTGCCGAAGATCTTCGGCCACCAGTAGTACACGCCCGAGAAGAGCCCGAAGATCGAGCCTCCGAAGAGCACATAGTGAAAGTGGGCGACGATGAAGTACGAGTCGGTCTGCTGCAGGTCCACGGGGGGGGAGGCGTGCATGACGCCGGAGAGCCCGCCCAGAGTGAACATGGCGATGAAGCCCAGGGAGAAATAGAGCGGGGTCCTGAACTGGATCCGGCCGCCCCAGAGGGTGCCGATCCAGTTCAGGATCTTCACCCCCGTGGGCACCGCGATGAGCATGGTGGCGATGGAAAATGCGGAGTCGGCCACGGGACCCATGCCCACCGAGAACATGTGGTGGCTCCACACCCCGAATCCGAAGAAGCCGATCATGATGCCCGAGTAGATGACCACGGGCGCCCCGAAGAGGGGCTTGCGGGAGAACGTGGGCAGCACCTCGGAGACGATGCCCATGGCGGGCAGGATGAGGATGTAGACCTCGGGATGACCGAAGATCCAGAAGAGGTGTTGCCAGAGCAGGGGGTCGCCGCCTCCGGAGGGAGCGTAGAACAGCGTGCCGAAGAAGCGATCGAACATCAGGAGGATGAGGGCCACCGTGATGGCGGGGAAGGCCAGCACCACCAGAAACTGCACCACGAAGCTCATCCACACGAACAGCGGCATGCGCATGAGGGTCATGCCGGGCGCCCGCATATTGATGATGGTCACGATGAAATTGAAGCCGGCCATGAGCGAGGAGATGCCGAGCACCTGCAGTCCGAGCATCCAGAAGTCGATGCTGTGGGTGGGCGAGAACTGGTGGGAGGTCAGGTTCGCGTAGCCGAACCATCCGCCGTCCGGCACGGCGCCCGCGAGGAAGCTCAGGTGGAGGAGGAGGGCCCCCGAGAAGAAGATCCAGTACGACAGGGCATTCAGCCGCGGGAAGGCGACGTCGCGCGCGCCGATCATGAGCGGGATCATGAAATTGAAGAAGGCGGCGCTCATGGGCATGATGGCGAGGAACACCATGGTGGTCCCGTGCATGGTGAACAGCTCGTTGAAGCGCTGGGCGGTGACGAGGGTGCCGTCGGGGTGCGCGAGCTGCAGACGCATGATGAGCGCTTCGATGCCGCCCACGAAGAAGAAGAAGAAAGCCGACACGCCGTACAGGATGCCGACGCGCTTGTGGTCCACGGTGGTGATCCAGGACCAGATGACGCTCCCGGCGCTGACCTTCGTACCGGGCATGAATGCCGCGTGTGTCGCCATGAGGGTCCTCTTATTTCAGGCTCAGGAGATAGGCGGCGAGAGCCTTCGTCTGCTCGCCCCGCATGCCCAGGTCCGGCATGAGGGCGCCGGGCTTCATGTGGCCGGGATTCTCGATCCACTTCGCCACGTTGTCCGGCGTGCTGGCCATCAGATTGGCCCCCAGCGTCTTGCGGCTCGCGAAGTGCGTCAGGTTTGGGCCAAGGACGCCGCCGGAGACCCCCGTGATGGTGTGGCAGCCGACACAGGTGCTCTGGCTGAAGAGCTCGAGGCCCTTCTGCGCGAGGGGATCGGTGGGCTGAACGGCGGGCTTCTGCTGGTCCGCCGCCCACTTGTCGAAATCGGCCTTGCTCTGCACGATGACGCGGAAGCGCATGTTCGCGTGCGACATCCCGCAGTACTCGGCGCACTGGCCGGGAAACTCGCCGGGCCCGTCCGGCGCCAGCATGATGCGATTCACGCGTCCCGGGACCACGTCGCGCTTGCCCCCCAGCTGCGGCATCCAGAAGGAGTGGATGACGTCGGGGGCGTGCAGGTTGAAGGCGAGGAGCTGTCCCGCGGGAAGATGCAGCTCGTTGGCCGTGACGACCTTGAGCTCGGGGTACTTGAACTCCCACCACCATTGCCGCCCGGAGACGTCGATCCGCATGGCCTGGGCCGGCGTCGCCGCCTGGGTCTCGAAGATCACGGGAATGGTGGGCACGGCGAAGATGAGGAGGATGACCGCGAAGGCGACGGTCCAGGACACCTCGAGGAGCGTGTGGCCGTGCACCTGCGGGGGTATGGGTTGCCCCGGCTTCTCACGAAAGCGGTAGCAGGCCCAGAGCAGCCCGGCCTCGACCGCGATCCCGATCCCGAGCGTCCACCACGAGATCAGCATGAAGATCTGGTGGGTGAGGCGGCCAAAGTCCGACTTGGGCCGGACCGTGGTCATGGGCGAGTCCCACAGCGACCAGCCGCACGACCCCAAGAGCAGCACCACGGCGAGGAGGAGCAGCGCGGTGGGTACGCGGGCGAGCAGGCTCTTGCGCATAGGCTCCTTTACCTGGGTAATGCGCCCGGGCTCGGGGCGGTGGCCGAGACGGCGGCCGCGGCCGCCGCGCGCTGCAGGTCGAACACGGTCACCCAGCTGCGGGCGGCCAGCGCGAGCACGA
>WNGE01003083.1_pt1 | contig 26917 bp, 30 predicted proteins | sample 5400651 | NCBI WGS metagenome assembly WNGE01 (sample SAMN13153370, study PRJNA577476) | soil metagenome | isolation source: 60 cm soil or saprolite under grassland replicate 2 | place: USA:California | collected 2016-06-15 | reverse complement strand
CCCAGATGGCGCATGAAGAACCCGTCGCCCGGGTCGTGTTTGGGTGGATTCGGGCGGCCGGGCGACGGCACGGTGCCGACCGGCGCGGCGCTGACCACGACGATGCGCCGCACGCCGGTGGCCTGCATCGCGGCCACGACGCCGCCGGTCGCCGCGAAGATCGTGAGTTTCATCCGGTGGCTCCTGCCCTTTTGATCAGTTCCCGAAGGCGTCGGCGTGGTCGGCGACCCACTCGGCGTACGTGCGCGCTGGCCGGCCGAGGATCTTCTCCACCTCGCTGGTGGTGATAGCCGGTTGCCCGACGCCCCTGGCGTACCTGGCCATCAGGGCCTGGACGAACGGCTGGGGGAAACCCTGCGCGACCATGCCCTGCGTCGCCGCCTCCGGCGGGATCTCCTGGTATCGCAGCGGCCGGCCGATCACGTCGCCGATGATGGCGATCATCGCCTCGTGGGTCAGCGACTGCGGGCCGGTCAACGGCACCCGCTGGCCCACCAGGTCATCAGTGAGCAGCGCGCGAACGCCGACTGCGGCCAGATCCCGTTCATGGATCGGCGATTCGGCGAAGCTCGCATAGGGGCCGCGGACGACGTCACCGGCGCGGATCTGGGCGCCCCACGCGCGCAGGGTATTGATGGCAAAGGAGCTGGCCCGAAGGCTCACCCACTCCAGGCCGCTTCCGACGGCGGCGTCCTCGACCTCCTTGTTCCTGTCCCCTCGATGGCGCGACGGCTGCTCGTCGAGGTCGTCGTCGACGTTCATCGCCGACAGCGCCACCACCCGCTTCACCCCCCGTTCCCGGGCCAGCGCCAGCAGGTCGCCGGCGGCGAGTCCGACAGCCGCCGGGTTGAGGAACAGGGCCGTGACGCCCCGCAATGACGAGGCAATCGTGTCGGGCCGTGACAGGTCGCCCTCGACGACCTCGACACCCGCCGGTAGGCCGGCGGCCAACGGGGTGCGGGTGACGGCGCGGACCTCGACACTCTCGGCATCGAGCTGGTCGATCAGGGGGCGCCCGATGGTGCCGGTCGCTCCGGCAATCATGATCATAAGGCAGTCCTTCCGAATCTCGTATTATATGGATCTCATGCTACCCGCATCCGGAAACCATACAATATGATTGACGTAACATCTCGGGACATGGATGCACAACGGCATCGACGGAGGTTGACCGCCGCGGTCTACGAATCACTGCGAGACCTGCGCAGCCAAATGTCGCTGTTCAACCGCCGGATCGGCGCGAACTTTGATCTCAAAGACGTGGACGTGGACTGCCTGGACCTGATCAACCGCCATGGTCTGCTCAGCCCAGGCGCCCTGGCCCGAAACGCCGGGCTGCACCCCGCCACCGTGACCGGTGCCGGGCTGCACCCCGCCACCGTGACCGGCATCCTCGACCCACTCGAGCGCGCCGGCTGGGTCGCCTGCGAGCGCCGCTCGTCCGACCGCCGCGCGGTAGTCGTCCGCGCCCTGCGCGACCGTAATTCCGAGGTGCACCGCCTCCTTTCCGGGATGAACACCTCGATGGACCAGATCTGTGCCGGATACCCGACTCGCGCAGACCAGGACCGCGCTGGCCGAGCTGCTGGCCCGGGACCCGTCCGGGCTAGACGTCAACGGTGCTGATGATCGACGGGGAGCACATCGCCGAGCACTGCTGCGCGGGGGCGCTGGCGATCACCGCCGACGGCACGAAGGTGTGCCGGTCGGGCTGTGGGAGGGCTCGATGGAGAACAAGACCGTGGTGCGTCACCTGCTCGCGGACCTGGTCGGCCGCGGGCTGGACGCCGCTGCGCGAGGGTGCCCGAGCTGTTCACCGTCGCCCGCCTCGGCATCACCGGCGCCCTGGCCAGGACGCTGACCACGTCAAACCCGATCGTTCGATGATCTCCATCGCTCGCACCACGAACCGCACGTCACCCGCTGGCGTGACGGGTAGATGGTGCTGCGCTGGATCGCCGCCGGCATGATCAACGCACAACGGTCGTTCCGCCGGCTCAAGGGCTACCCGCCTGTCGTAGGTCGTCGCGGTCGCGCCGGGGCCGACGTTGACCAGCTGTAGAGGTGTTCCGGCCGTCCAGTCATGCCGTACCGAAGGCTGACCTTGACCCGGCCGTCCGCCGCAAGGTCGGACAGGTACCGCTGCGCGGTTGCCCGCGACAGTCCCAAGTGGGCGGCGACATCGGCCGCGGTGACGGGCGCGGGTGCCGTGCGTACCGCCTCGACGACGAGCCGGGCCGTCTGGCTGGACCGGCCCTTGCGCAGCGCCGCGTCGACCCGATCACCCTCGTGGAGTATTCGGATCGCCCGGTCGATTTCGGCCTGGTCGAGGGTGCGGTCGCCGCCCACCCGCGCGCGGAATCGCGCGTAGGCCCGTAGCCGCTCGGCCAGGTCCGCCTCGGAGAACGGCTTGATCAGATAGTTGACGACGCCGCGGCCGAGCGCCTCCCGAACGACATCGCCCTCCGCGGCGGCGGTCAACATGATGACATCGCAGCCGAGCTGCGGGGCGACGGAGGTGCCTTTCGCGTCGGGCAGGTACTGGTCGAGCAGCGCCAGATCAGGCTCCAGCCGCTTCGCCAGCTCGACCGCGTCGAAGGCCGTATGCGCGACGCCGACGACCTCGAAGTCCGGTACGCGGCCCACGAACTGGGCGTGCAGACCGGCCACGCGGAAGTCGTCGTCGACGACCAAGACGCGGATCATGGCGCGCCGGCCAGTTCGGCCGGTTGAACGTCAGCGCGCCGACCTCCATCGGTGTCCACCGCACCCGGTAGCCGGGCGACGAACACCGCCCCGCAGTCGGTCCCCGATGCCCGCGTCAGCTCCAACTCGCCGCCGGGTCGGCGCGCAAGCTGGCGGGCGAGCGGAAGCCCGATCCCGTGGGGACGCCCGTCGTCGCCGGCCGTCGTATAACCCTGGTCGAACAACCGGTCGACCGCGTCGGGCGGAACGCCGGCCCCGCTGTCCACGACGACGAGGTGCAACGTGTCCGCCTCGGCGATGATGGAGACCTCCACCCACGCGGGGCGCCGTGAACCCCTGCGCGCCGCTTCGACCGCGTTGTCGAGGAGGTTGCCGAGCACCGTCACGACGTCCAGCGGGGCGGACAGCCGGCTCGCCAGGTTCGACTCCGGGGACAGGCGGAGATCGACCCCGCGTTCCGAGGCAACCGCCGTCTTCGCGGCGAGCAGCCCCCGCAGATATGGGTCCCGCAGCCGGCCGCCTTCTGCGTACTCGGTGGCCAGTGGGTCGTCCGCAAGTTCGCGCAGGTACGCCGCCGCCTCGTCGTGGTGTCCGAGGCTGAGCAGCCCAGAGAGCGTATGCAGCCGGTTGGTGTACTCGTGCGCCTGCGCGCGCAGCGCATCCGACAGCGCGCGGACCACGTCGAGTTCGTTGGCCAGCTCATCGACGTCGGTACGGTCCAACAAGGTGAGCACATGGCCGAGGTCATGGTCGCTGCGCCGCACCGGCGCGGCCGACACGACGAGCGTGCGCTCCCCGGCCACGACGAGCGCCCCGCGCACCACGCGCCGGTCGGCGAGCAGGCGGTGCAGACCCGGCGGCAGGTCGGCCTCGGCGGCGGGAGTGCCGGATGCGGGCCGGCCGCCGATCAGGCCGGCCGCCGCGTCGTTGCAGATCGTGATCCGTCCTGCTGCGTCGACCGCGAGCACACCCTCGCCGATGCCGTGCAGCACGGCTTCCTGCTCGCGTAGCAGGTCCGGGAGGTCCGCCGGCTCGAGCCCGAGTGTCTGGCGCTTGAGTCGGCGGGCGAACAACGCCGCGGCGACCACGCCGAGGAGCAGTGCCACCCCGGTGAAGCCGGCCGCGGCGCGCACCAGAACGCTGACGCGACCGGCCACTTCGTCGGCCGCCACGCCGACGCTGACCTGGCCCACCACCCGGCCGTCCGAGTCGCGCACCGGCGCCTTGCCGCTCGCCCGGGGTCCAAGGGTTCCGGTCTCGAACGACACGACGTCGTGGCCGCTCAAGGCGTCCGGCGGGGTGCTGACCCGCTTCCCGATCAGCGCCTGGTCCGGGTGGGAGTAGCGGATCCCGTGATCGTCGGCCACGACGACGAACAGCGCGTGCGTGCGCAAGCGCACGGCTTCCGCGCGCTGCTGCACCTCCGGCGCTGGATCGTGCGCGGCGAGATCCCGGATGATCATCGGATCGGCCGCCACCGACTGCGCGACGGCGAGCACACGCTGCTCGTACTGCTTCTCCAGCTCGACCCGCAGGAGCACGGCGACGAGGCCGAAGCCCGCTCCCACGATGAGCAACAGCACCGCGACCTGCGCGAGCATGGCCTGCGTCGCGAAGCGGGGATGCGGCCGGCGGTCGCGCCACGACATACGACGACGATACGTCCAAGCCTCGCGTGAGCAGAACGCGCAGAAGGCGTAGTACGCGACTTGCTCGGACAACGTGCACAAGGATGGTGGCCCGACCGCGCCATCCATAACGTTCCGCGACATGACTACGCACACACAGTCGCGGACCGCGCCAGTGTCCCACCCGGCGATCGAGCTCCGCGGCGTCACGAAACGCTTCCCCACCCGGGACGGTGGGGACTACACCGCGACCCGCGACGTGTCCTTCACCGTACGACAGGGCGAGTTCGTCAGCGTGGTGGGGCCGACCGGGTGCGGGAAATCCACGAGCCTGTCGCTGATCTCCGGACTCGCCCCCGCCAGCGAGGGTGCTGTGCTCGTGCAGGACACGCCGGTCACCGGCATCCCCGGCGGCCTCGGCTACATGTTCCAGCAGGACGCCGTCCTACCTTGGCGCACCGTGCTGGACAACGTGGCCACCGGCCCCCGCTACCGGGGTACGCCCAAACACGAGGCCCGCGAGCAGGCCCGGGACTGGGTGGCGCGGGTTGGCCTGGCCGGGTTCGAGCGGTATTACCCGCACCAGCTCTCCGGCGGCATGCGCAAGCGCGTCGCCCTCGCCCAGACGCTGATCAATGAGCCGTCGATTCTGCTCATGGATGAGCCGTTCGGCGCGCTGGACGTGCAGACCCGCGAGCACATGCAGGACCTGCTGCTGGAGCTGTGGTCCGGCACCGGCGCCGCGGTCGTGTTCGTCACCCACGACCTGACCGAGGCCATCGCCTTGTCCGACCGCGTGATCGTCATGACCGCCGCCCCGGCGACGATCAAGTCCGTCGTCCCGGTCGGCCTCGACCGCCCCCGCCTGGTCGAGGAGATCCGTCTCGAGGAGGCCTTCCTCGAGATCTATCGGCAGGTGTGGGACTCACTGCGCGAAGAGGTCGAGATCACCCGAGCCCGAGGAGCCAGCCGTGTCGCATAACCTGAGCACCACTCCCATCGCGGCCGCACCGATCGAGGTCGCTCAATCTGCTGCCGAGCCCACCGGGACCGCCCCGACGGCAGCTTCCACCACACGCTCCCGACGCCGCTCCTGGGCACCCAGGATCACCGCGACCCGGCTCCTGCTGGTGGTTCTGTGGTTGGGCAGCTGGCAGCTCGCCGCCTCCGGATTCCTGGACCCGTTCTACTACTCCAAGCCGACGGCGATCTGGACCCGACTCGTGGACTGGTTCTCCGGTGGGACCGCCTTCGGCTCGATCTGGCAGCAGATCGCGGTGACCCTCCAGGAGGCGGTCCTCGGGTTCGTGATCGGATCGGTGGCCGGCATCATCCTCGGCGTCCTGCTCGGCCGCAGCCGGTTCCTCGCCGAGGTGTGCGCGCCATTCATCAAGGCCGCCAACGCCATCCCGCGCATCGTCCTCGCCTCACTGTTCGTCATCTGGTTCGGCCTGGGCACGTCGTCAAAGGTCGCGACCGCGGTGGTCCTCGTCTTCTTCGCCGTCTTCTTCAACGCCTTCCAGGGCGCCCGCGAGGTCGACAAGACCCTCGTCGACAACGCCCGCATCCTCGGCGCGGGCCCGCGCCAGATCCTCGGCACGATCGTGCTGCCCAGCGCGACGTCCTGGATCCTGGCCAGCCTGCATGTCGCCTTCGGCTTCGCGCTGATCGGCGCGATCGTCGGCGAGTACACCGGCGCGGACAAGGGCCTCGGCCTGCTGATCAACCACGCCCAAGGCACCTTCGACTCCGCCGGCATCTACGCCGGAATGATCATCATTACCGTCATCGCGCTGCTCGCCGAGTCACTGCTGACCCTCCTCGAACGCCGGCTGCTCGCCTGGCGCCCGCCGTCGATCACCACCGAAGCACGGATCTGATCGGAGCACCCCATGAAAACATCCCGATTCCTCGCCACCGCGGTCGCCGGCCTGGCCGTAGTAGCCGCGCTCGGCGCCTGCCGCGACTCCCGCACCAGCGCGGCCTCCAGCAGCGGCGCCCCCCAGGTCAAGATCATGGTCGGTGGACTCGATAAGATCATCTATCTACCGGCCAAGCTCACCGAACAGCTCGGGTACTTCAAGGAAGAAGGCGTCGACGTCCAACTGCTCACCGAGCCTTCCGGCGCGCAGGCCGAGAACGTCCTCATCAGCGGCGACGTCCAGGGCGTCGTCGGGTTCTACGACCACGCCATCGACCTGCAGGCCAAGGGCAAGTGCATCGAAAGCGTCGTCCAGTTCGCCAACGTTCCGGGCGAGGCGGAAGTGGTCGCCACCGGCAAGGCCGCGCAGATCAGCTCGGCCAAGGACTTCAAGGGTAAGCGGCTGGGTATCACCAGCCCGGGCTCCTCCACCGACTTCCTCACCCAGGCTCTCGCCACCCGGGGCGGCGTGTCCACTGTGGACGTCACCCGCGTCAAGGCCGGCGCAGGCCCGACCTTCATCGCCGCGATGACCAACGGCGGCATCGACGCCGGCATGACCACCGATCCCACCATCGCCCAGCTCACTTCGACCGGGCAGGGGAAGGTCATGCTCGACCTGCGCACCGAAGAGGGCACCAGGGCCGCGCTCGGCGGGCTCTACCCGGCCAGCTCGCTCTACATGGACTGCGCGTGGGTCAAGGCCAACAAGCCGACCGTACAGAAGATCGCCAACGCCCTGGTCCGGACGCTGAAGTTCATCGACAGCCACCCCGCGCCGGAGATCGCGGCGAAGATGCCGGCCAACTACGCCGGTGGCGACCCCCAGCTCTACGCCAAGGCGGTCAACGACACCAAGGGCATCTTCAACACCGACGGCGTGATGCCCGCGGACGGCGCCAAGAACGTCCTCGACGTGCTGGCCTCCTTTTCCCCGAGCGTGCAGGGCAAGAAGGACAGCATCGATTTGTCCAAGACCTACACCACCGAGTTCGTCAAGGCCGCCACCGCGAAGAGCTGACCCGGTCGCGACCGAAACCAACAGACGTGCTGCCTGCCGCGGGCCTACCGCGGCAGGCACGCTCACCAAAAGGAGGAATCGTGGCACCTACGAGCACCGGTCCGCTGACCGGCCTACGCGTCCTGGACCTCGGAACCGTGTACGCGGCGCCGATCACCGCCATGCTGCTCGGCGACTACGGCGCTGAGGTGATCAAAGTGGAGCATCCGCGCGGCGACCCCGCCCGTACCCATGGCTGGAACCGCGAGGGGCACGGCTTGTGGTGGAAGGTCATCGCCCGCAACAAGCGGACAGTCACGCTGAACTTCAGCAAGCCCGACGGCCAGGACATCCTGCGCCGACTCGTCGCCGACGCCGACGTGCTGATCGAGAACTTCCGGCCGGGAGTCATGGAGAAGTGGAACCTGGGCCCCGACGACCTGCTCGACGTCAACCCGCGGCTGGTGATGCTGCGGGTAACCGGCTTCGGCCAGTCCGGGCCATACGCGCACCGCCGTGCATTCGGGACGCTCGCCGAGGCGATGAGCGGCTTCGCGCACCAGACCGGCCAGGAGGACGGCCCGCCGACCCTGCCCCCGTTCGGCCTCGCCGATGGTGTCGCCGGCATCACCGGCGCGCTCGCAGTGATGCTCGCCCTGTACCACCGGGACACCGACGAGCGGTCCGGGCAGGTCATCGACCTTTCCCTGCTGGAGCCGCTGCTCGGGATCCTGGGACCCGGCCCGACCGTCTTCGACCAGCTAGGCATCATCGCGGGCCGGCACGGCAACCGCTCGCCGAACAACGCCCCCCGCAACGCGTACCTGACCCGCGACGGCCGGTGGGTCGCCATTTCGGCCAGCGCCACCTCCGTGGCCGAGCGGGTCATGCGGCTGGTCGAGCGGCCGGACATCACGGAGAAGCCGTGGTTCGCCAGCGCCGGCGAGCGCAGCCGCCGCAGTGAGCTGCTCGACGGAGCGGTCTCCAAGTGGATCCTCGCCCGGGACTTCGACACGGTGGTCAGGGCATTCGACGAGGCGGGAGCTGCTCTCGCCCCGATCTACGACGTCGAGCAGCTCATGAACGACCCTCACGTGATCGCGCGGGACGCGATCACGACGGTGGACGACGAGGACCTCGGTGCGATGAAGATGCAGAACCTCATGTTCCACCTGGGCGAGACCCCCGGCCGGATCCGCCACCCCGGCCGCCGGTTGGGCCAGGACAACGACGAGGTGTACGCCGAACTGCTCGGCCTCCACCCCGACAAGCTCGACCGGCTACGCGAAGAAGGTGTCATCTGATGCACCGCAGTTACCTGTTCGCACCCGGGCACAACGCGAAGCTGCTGGGCAAGGTGTTCGGCGCGGGCGCCGACGCCGTCATGCTCGACCTCGAGGACGCGGTGCCGCCGGACGCCAAGCAGACCGCGCGGACAATGGTCGCCGAGGCCCTGCGGGACCGCCCCGCCTGGGTCCGCGTCAACGCCGCCCGCAGCGCGCACTGCGCGGCCGACCTCGACGCGGTCGCCGACCGCGCCGCCGGAATCCGGATCCCCAAGACCGAATCCGCGCAAGACGTGCGGTGGGTCGCCAAGCGCGCCCCGGGCCTGCCACTCATCTGCGCGATCGAGAGCGCGCGCGGCGTGCTCGCCGCGGCGGAGATCGCCTCGGTGCCGGGAGTTCGGCACCTGGCCATCGGCGGCGTGGATCTGCAACGCGACCTCAACTGCGGCACCGGCAACCTGCCCACCCTGTACGCCCGCTCGCAACTGGTCCTTGCCTCCCGGGCCGCCGGCATCGCACCACCGATCGACAGCGTCTACCCATACCTCGAGGACGAGCTTGGGCTCCGTGAACAGACGCAGTTCGCCCGCTCCCTCGGATTCTTCGGCAAGTCCGCTATCCACCCCCGCCAGTTGCCGGTACTCCACGCGGTTTTCACCCCGTCCGAGCCGGAGCTGCGGTGGGCGCGGGGCGTTGTGGCCGCATTCGAGGCTGGGGGTGGTGCGGCGCTCCAACTGCCGGACGGCGAGTTCGTCGACCTGCCCGTGGCCAACCGCGCGAAGCGCCTGCTCGAATTAGCCGCGAACTCGGGGCCTCCGCCGACGTTGACCCGCCCGAGCACCTGATCGTGCGCCAGGATCGTCGCAACGGCGGTGTTGAGGCTGCTCGGCTCGGCGTTCCTGACCGCCGCCATCGTCATCGCCGCTCATCGCCATGATCGGTTGACCCGGATTCGTTGACCACCGGACCGCGATGCTCGTTGAACATGTCGCGCCTCGTCACCGGCGGCGTCATGGCAGTGATGGCTCGTCGGTGGTGAGGAACAGGCGGATCTCGTCGATCGCCGGTCGGTAGGCGGGCACTACGAAGTGGCCGTTTGTTCGGGTACAGGCGCACCCGGACTGCATCTTGATCGGAGAGGCCAACCATCAGGCGCTGTTCCAGCGGGTCGCCGCCGTCGTGCACCACGGCGGCGCGGGCACCACCACCGCGGTCGCGCGAGCCGGAACCCCCAGGTCGTGATCCCCAGAGGTACGACCAGCACTACTGGGCACAACGCGTCGGCCACCTCGGGATCCGAGTCACGCACCCGCAGGGCATGCCGACCACCGACTCGCTGGCCACCGCCCTCAGCTACGCCCCCCAGCCCGACGTCGCAGCCCGAGCACGGTCCATCGCCGCCACAGTGCGCACCGACGGCGCACAGACCGCCGCGCAACGCCTGACGGCCTCGGACCCGCAGGAATCACCCTGAAACCAGCTCTAACCTCGGCTGGCCAAGGGGTGAGATTCCCCTGGGCCACCCGACCCAACAACTGGAGGCGTACCTCGAACCGGAGAAGAGAGCGTCGTTGTCGCAGCAGAAGTCCCGGCAGGAGTCCTTGCCGCGGTCCGTTCCGACCACAGGGTCCGCGACCGTCACCGTGTTTGCCTCCGCCGGGAGCTGGATCGAGTCGGATGCCGTCGAGCAGTGTCACCAGGTGGCGGCCCTCGACGGCATGATTCAGATCGCCGCCATGCCGGACCTGCACCCTGGCAAGGGCGCCCCCATCGGCGCCGCTATGGCGTCGACCGTGTTGTACCCACACTTGGTGGGGTCTGATATCGGGTGCGGCATCGCCGTATTCCCCATCGACCTGAAACGCGCCGTATCCGAGCATCTTGCCCGCCGGTTCCCCAGCCTCGACCGCGCTCTGGACCCGGATCGGGACGCGGACGACCCGGCCTGGGCGTTCGTGGATGCCGATGTTCCCGGCGGTTACGTCGAGGGTCTGGGGACGGTAGGCCGGGGCAACCACTTCGTGGAACTGGCGCGGATCCAGGCTGTCCTCGACCCGGGCCACGCGACCCGTCTCGGGCTCGCCGCCGGTGACCTTGGGCTCATCGTCCACAGCGGTTCCCGGGGTCTGGGCGAGCGTATCCTGCGGGCGCACACCGAGCGGCCCGGCGCAGGCCCCGCTACCGATCCCGCGGCTTACCTGGCCATGCATGATGCCGCCGTGCGCTGGGGATCCCTCAACCGCCGGCTCATGGCCGCCCGGGTCGCGCACGCCCTGGGGGCCGAGCCCCGCGAGCCAATCGTCGATCAGAGCCACAACCTGGTCGAGACCCGCGACGGAGTGTATCTGCACCGCAAGGGCGCAGCACCGGGGTGACGGCCGCGACGTCCTCATCGCCGGCACCAGAGGAACCTGCTCCTACCTCGTGGCCGCCCACGCCGGGCCGGACGCCAACTTGTCAGTGGCCCACGGAGCGGGCCGCAAGATGTCCCGTGCCGACGCCCTGCGCCGGGCCGGGCCAAGCACACGGTCGAGGAACTGCGCCGCACGCCGCTGGGGTCGCTCGTGGTGTGCGGCGACCGCCAGCTGCTGTTCGAAGAGGCACCGACGGCGCACAAGCGGATCGAGCAGGTGATCTCCGACCTCGTCAACCACGGCCTGGCCACCCCCGTCGCTACCACGGTCCCGCTGGTCACCTACAAGACACGCGACAGGCCCAATGGCAACGCCGGGCACGCGCCCCGGCGGGACCGCGACAAACACCGCCGTAGTCGAGGCCGGTCGTGAGCACGGCAGAGGACCACGTCCACCTGCTCACGTCAGCCGGACGCGGCCCGCAGGAGTGCGCCTGGGCGGTCGCCCAGCTACTGCGCCGTCTGGAAGCCGACGCCACCCGGCAGGGTCTGGCGACCCATCGGGTCCAGACGGTCCCCGGCGCCCGATACGGCACTTACCGGTCGGTCCGGTTGCAGATCTCTGGAGACGGCGCCGAGGAGTTCGTCGGCTTGTGGACCGGAACCCTGTGCTGGCAGGCACCCAGCCCCTACCGTGCGAGAACCGGCCGCAAGAACTGATACGTCATCGCCCAATCTTGCCAAGTCGACGCCCCACGCACGTCTTTCGCGGAGGCGGACATCGACATCGTCGCGTGCCGTACCGGCGGTCCCGGCGGGCAGCACCGGAACAAGACCAGCACAGCGGCGCGGGCGACCCACCGTCCCTCGGTGATCGTCGTCGTGGTCGACGCCGAGCGGCAGTTCAGCCAGAACCGCCGCCTCGCCCTGGAGCGATTCCGGCAGCGCGTCGAACATGACGACAGGGCCGCAGGCCGCGCCGTTACCAAAGCCTCCTGGCGCATCCACGACGAGCTCGTACGAGGCAACCCCACTCGCATCGAACTGCCCGACACCCAGCCTGGCTCAGACCCGCCGACGCACGAGTGAGCTTGCCCATCCACAGTTCGGCTGCCGGCGCGTAGCCTCTGCACATGCGGATAGCGCGCTCTGGGAGCGATCTCGGTGGCTGACGCCGACGATGTACGCCGCCTGGCGCTGGCCCTGCCTCACGCTGTGGAGATCGAGAGTGACGGTTTCGACTTTCGGGTGGCCGACAAGGGGTTCGTCTGGTCCTATCCCGAGCGCAGGCCGGGGAAGCCGCGCCTGATCCGAACCGACATCGCGGTGCTCTTCGTCGGCGACGAAGCCGAAAAACAGGCTCTCCTGCTCGGCGAGCCTGACGTCTTTTTCACCACGCCAAGCTACGACGGCTTGCCCCTGGTGATGCTGCGTCTGACAGAAGTCAAGGTCGAACGTCTGCGGGAGCTCGTGACCGACGCGTGGCGGATGCGTGCGCCGGACGCACTCGTAAGCGACCTCGATGAGGCCGGCACGTCGTCCAGCGCAGATCCGGGCTGAACGACGGCGACCGGTGGAAGGGCACTGCGGCGACGGTCCTTCGGACCGGTCGGAAAGGCACGCAGGCATTGACCCGCTCGGGCCGGCACGCCGTCGGTTTCTGGGACACAGTCATCGACGGGGAGATGCGGTATTTCGGCGAGGGCCAGTTCGACAAGCGGGTCTACGGTCCGGCTGACCGCGTCTACGTCGGTCCTGGCCAGGCTCGCGGCATGAACTTCACCGACGGCGTGTGGGCGGTGGGGTACGCGCGCGGGCCGCTGCCGCTGTCGGTGCCCTTCGGCGTGGCCGACGAGCTGCTGAGCACCCTCGACTTCGTCACCGCCGGGCAGACGCTGAGTGTCTACATGTCGCTGATCGGCCACCATTGGCGGCTCCCGCACGCGGACGGCTCGACGCCGTCGTTGGCGCGCCGAACCGTGGGCGGCGTGCTTGCCACGGTCGGCCCGGCGATCACCCGTCTCCTGCGGCCGGCGGAGCCCGACGACGAGATTCCGTCGGGGCGGGCGGGTACATCGCGCGGGTCGACGCCGACACGAGTGCGACGGCTGACCGTCGCGGGAGGAGGCGCTGCGTCGCGAAGGCGGCGACGCGGTTCAGCAGGCCCGGGATGACGACCGGCCGGCGGCCCAGCCCAGCGAGGGCCTCGCGGACGACCGGTTGTGGCGCCATGACCGGTGGAGCGAGCCGGCCGGGTGCGCCCGGCGCTCGTACGTCGGGGTGCGCACCCGGCCGGGGCAGCAGGCGACCACGTCGACGCCGAGCGGCGCGAGTTCCGTCCACAGCCCCTCCGCGAGTACCCGCAGGTACGCCTTGGTCGCCGCGTAGTGCGCGACCCGGGCCGAGCCCTGCAGCCCAGCCATGGAGCTGAGCAGGACGATGCCGCCCCGGCCGCGCTCGGCGAGGCGGCGGCCGAAGGTATGGGCGAGGTGCGCGACGAGCCGGCAGTTGAGGTCGAGCATGCCGTCGAGTTCGGCCGGCGTGAGATCGACGAAGGCGCCGGCCGGCGCGTTTGCGGCGTTGCAGACGACGAGTCCGACGTCGAGGTCGGCGGTGGACCGGGCGATGGCCACCGCGGCATCCGCGGCCGCGGCATCTGTCGCCATCGCCCTCACTGCGACACCGTGGGTGCGGCGGATCCGGTCCGCGGCGTCGTCGAGTACCGCCCGGCGCCGCGCCACGAGCACGAGGTCGAGCCCACGGGCCGCCAGTTCGTCGGCGAACGCGGCGCCCAGCCCGTCGGAGCCGCCGACCACGAGCGCCCACGGCCCGTACCGGTGCCGGAAGCTCGTCACCGACCGACCGACCTGCCGTAGTAGGGCGACAGCCGCAGGATCGCCGCGCGGGCCAGCGGTGCGGCCAGCGGAACCAGGCGGCGGCGCCAGCCGAGGCCGGCCGCGACGGCGGCGGCGATGTCGTCGAAGGTGTGCCGCTGGTAGCGCAGCAGCCGCTGGCTCTCCTGCGTGTCGAGCCAGTCGGTGGCGTACTCCTTGTCGCTGAACGCCTCCTCCGGCAATGCGTCGACGCCCATCGCCGCCAACAGCCTCGTCAGGTAATCCCGGTAGGTCAGCTGGCAGGACGGGCCACCGCCGACGAACAGGACCCGACCCCACACCTCGGGCGTGCGCAGCGCGTTGGCGATGGCGACAGCCGCGTCGTCGGCGTGCAGCGTCTCGATCCGGTTGTCCAGCCCGATCTCGAACATGATCGGGTGCGGGTCGCGGATGCCGAGGACGGGCACGTCGGCAAGGCGCAGCACGCACCAGGTCAACTCCGAGTCGCCGACCAGGGCCTCGCAGGCGATCTTGTACGACGTGTAGGCATCCGTGGCGACGAGCGGGTCGTCGACGTGGCGCGGGGGTGGCTTGTGCCTCGTGTACCCGTGCACGTCGAACGTGGAGGTGAACAGCAGTCGCGGCGCGACCGGCTGGGCCCGGCAGGCCGCGACAACATTGCGGGTACCGTCCACATTGGTCTCCCGGGCCAGCGCCGGGTGCTCCTCGCTGGCTGGCGGGATGATCGCCGCGAGGTGGACGACGGCGTCGACGCCGGCCGTAGCCGCGGTCACGGCACCGGCGTCGCGGATGTCACCCCAGACGACCTCCGCGCCCGGTGGCAGGCTCCGGGTGCGGCGCCGACTGGCGGGGCTGGGCCGGGCAAAGCAGCGCACGAGATGGCCCTGGCGCAGCAGCTCCGGCAGCGTGTGTGACCCGACATTGCCGAATGCGCCGGTGAGCAGGACCTTCATGGCGACCTCCGGCCGTTAGACAACCCCGGGGATGAGCGCACGCCGCCGGGACGGATAGTTCGGAAACTGGTCGCGGTACCAGGCGTGGTGCGACAGCGCACGCGGCGCGAGGTTCGCGATCGTGAACAGCGCGAAGGCGAGCCCTGCCGGCGACCAGGTGGCCAGCGCCCAGCCGGTCCACTCCACGATCTCTCCCAGGTAGTTCGGGCACGAGACCCATTCGAAAGCGCCGCCCCTGGGTATCCGGTAACCGGTTTCGCCGGTCCCGCGCAACCGGCGCAGCGCGCGGTCGGAGGTGATGTGCAGGACAAACCCGGCACCGAACAACACGATGCCGGCGAGGAACCGCGGATCGGTGAACCAGGACGGCGGATAGTGGCCGAGCGTCGCGACCCAGCGCGCGTTTATCCAGGCGTTGAGTGTGTTGAAGGCGATGGCGAGCATGACCAGCACCAGCGGCACCCGGGCGCCGCGCCGCAGCAGCAGCGGGTACACGAACGCCCGGTAGACGTAGTGGGTCTCCCAGAACCCGAGCAGCGCGAGCGGGACCGGCTCGGCCCGGTGGGTCCCGGCCGCGAACACGGCGGCGAATACCACCGCCGCCGGAAGCTCCATGACCAGCCAACCGACCGGGGCCGCGACCGTCGGCCCCCACCCGCTGCGGTTGTGCCGGCCGTATGGGGCGCTGATGCGGCGCAGCGCCACGAAGGTCGGGACCGTGAGTGCGAGCTCCAACAGCACGAGCGCGCGGAACGGGCCGGAGGCGGACACTGGCGGAGTCTAAACCGATTCGGCTCGTAGGCTGGGTCCGACAGGACGGGGCGGCGTGCATGCGCTTTCCTTCGTGGCACGGCGCATGGACAGCGAGCCCATCACCCTGCTGGTGGGCGTACGGGCAGCGGACCCTCTGCCCGGGCTCGACAGGAGATTCAAGCGCCTCGCCCTCGGCCCGCTGAGCGGCCAGGCGGCGAACCGGTTGCTCGACCTGCAGCCGGCTCCGCCCAGCGGCCGCACCCGAGTTCGGATCTTGGAGGAGGCAGCCCCGGCAACCCGCTGGCTCTGGTGGAACTCTCCCGCGCCGCGGCGCTTCGGGCGGCCGAGGGCGAAATTCCGGAAGGACCGCTGCCGATCACTGACCGACTGGAGCGGATCTACACCCGACAGGTGGCGGACCTGCCCGAAGTCACCCGCCGTTCCCTGCTGTTGCTGGCGGCCGCCGACGCTGCGGACGCGTCCGCGGTGTCGCTGGGCCTGCCCGAGGCGGACGACAAGGCGTGGATCCCTGCAGAGGAGGCCGGCCTGGTACGCCGGGACGGCCCCGGGATCTCGTTCCGCCACCCGCTCATCCGCTCGGCCGTCTACCATGCCGAGTCGTTCGAGGCCCGGCGGGAAGCACATCTTGCCCTGGCCGAGCGGCTGCGCGAGGAACCGGACCGGCGTGCCTGGCATCTCGCCGCCGCGACGCCGCACCCCGACGAGAGTGTGTCGGCCGCGCTGCAGGAGACCGCGGAGCGGGCCCGGCGCCGCGGTGGCTATGCGACCGCTGCCGCTGCGCTGGAACGCGCCGCTGACCTTACCTCGACGCGCGAGAACCGGGCACGGCTCCTGACGGACGCCGCCGACATGGCCGTCTTCTCTGGCCAGCTCACGTGGGTGGAGCAACTGGCCGCCCGGGTTCGCACGGCCACTGACGACCCGTCACTCATCGGCAGAGCCTGGCTGGCCACACCCGCCGCGCCGGCAACGGCCGATACCTGCCGTCCCCAGTTCGCTGGCCAACTCGTCCAGCAGCCGGGTCACCCCGTACTGCTCGACCTGGTCCAGGGTCGTCTTGTCGATGCCCGGCGCGCCGTCGTTGCGGCGCACCGCCACCCACGCCCGCCACAACACGTCTCTGCGGAAGACCTTGTCTCGCAGCGCGTGGAACCGACGTTCGGGATCAGCCTCGGCCGCCCAGTACAGCGCATGCTGCCAAGCACGAACGCCGCCGACACCACCCAAAACTGACCAGGACCCGCGCACGCCCCAGTGGTCGGCGGGCTGGCGCAGGCGACCGAAACGGGTCAGTCCGGTCAACCGTCCCTCGGGGTAGGGAGAAGTACGAGAACGGATCGATATGCGCATCTTGCTCGGCCTTAAGTGCAACGTACCGGCTGCCGCCTGGGTCGATGCGATCGAGCAGCATCGGTTGTGGAAAGGCAAGCATTCGGGTACAGGAGATGCACTACGACGCGAAAGGAAACGGTCGCAATAGAGCCGTAACGGAAGAGATGAGCCGATGTCCGAACCTGCCCCTGCCAGGCGCCTTTCCCCCGAAAGCCCCGTCGCCGTCGGGTCCGTCGTGGCCGGCGCTGTCGTGCTCATCATCCTGCTTCTGCTGCTCCCGACGTACTGCTCCTCGAACGATGGCGGCAACCGCAACGTCGCGCCCGGCCCGGCGCGCTCGACCTCGGCGAACCCGGCGTTACCCAGCGCCTCGTCACCGGCGAACAGGCAACCGTTGCCATCCGCCCGCCCGGAAGGGCCTGCCAGCCCGGCCGGTTCGCCCCCGGCCACCCGGGTGGAGCCGTCGGGGTCGGCCCGGCCCCGCTCCACGGGTCCGGGATCGACCGCGACGCCAGGCTCAACCGCTGCTCCGGGCTCGACTGCCACACCCACGTCAGCTCCCACCCTGGAGGGGCCAACATGGGCGGGAGCCGGCCCGACTCCGATCGGCGCACCGCGTACGGGTGGCGGCAGCGGACCCGGCATGCGCAGCCCGCTCCTGCTCGCCGCTGGGATCTTGCTCGTGGTAGCCGCGGCCGCGTTGGTCCTGTTCCGCGCGTGGCCGCCGGACATGGAGCTCTGACCGCAATGGCAATGCGTCCACGCCGCCTGGCTCTCGACACGTTGAGCGCCCTGCTCGCGGTCACCGGCGTGATCCTGATCATGATCGGCGGCCAACCAGCGGCCCAACGGTCCGCCGCGGCCAGCGGTATTGCCCGCGAAGGCCCACCTGCACCACCGGCCGCAGACCGGACGCATCCGGACGGTGGGAAGATGGTCGGCCGGGAAAGGGTGGTCCACTCCGGTGCCGGACCCGCACCGCTCGGCCCGTCCGTACCGGTGCATCTCGACATCCCGGCGATCGGGGTCAGCACGTCGCTGATGGCACTCGGGCTCAACGCCGACGGCACCATCGCCGTTCCGCCGTTGCGTCGCGACGCGCCAGCCGGGTGGTACCGGCACCTGCCGACACCGGGCGAGATTGGCCCTGCTGTGATCCTCGGCCACGTGGACACGGCGCAGGACGGACCCGCCGTCTTCTACCGCCTGCGGGAGCTACACCCCGGCGACACCGTCACGGTGCGCCGGCTCGACGGCAGCAGCGCCGTCTTCACCCTCAGTCAGGTCGCCGCGTATCCGAAAAGCGCGTTCCCGACGGAAGCGGTATACGGGCCGCTCGATCACCCCGGGCTGCGGGTGATCAGTTGCGGTGGCACCTTCGACCCCATCCGCCGCGAGTACCGCGGCAACGTCGTCGCGTACGCGACGCTCACCGCCACAACGCCCGGCTGACCGTGGCGGTCACCCGCAGGAAGTAACTACATGTCCGCACCGGCGGCGCCGGCGCTCCCGGCTGGTCATCCAGCGGGTAGGGCTCGAGAAGTCGGTTCAGCTACTGTGACGTGCGGCTTTGTGCGAGGTGCGGCGAGCGATAACGACGACGATCCGGGGGATGAGTTCCTCGCTGGTTTACCTGCTGCCGCGTCCGGTGCTGCAGATGTTGGCCCAACTGGCCCCGTGACGGCGGCGCCAAGGACGTCGAACTCCTCGTGCTCCGGCCGACCACCCGTGGTCCGACAGATCCGGCAACCCTCCACAGTGGGCGGGGTGCAGTTCGGCGCTGCAGAACACTGCATGACGTGGCGCGGAACGGCCCTGTTCGGTGGCGGCGTCCCAGCCGGCGCCACACCTGGTACGTATCGCATCGATGGACGGCTGGCCGGTGGTCGCATCCGGCGGCGCCGTATCCAGAACCCGCGGAACATCGCGCGGTCGCGTCCGGATTCGGCGTCCCAGCCATCAGTGATGGCGTAACCGGTGGCGCTATGTTGAGCTAATGGCGGCGGGCAGGAGCAAGATCCCGGCGGTTGAGCTGGACGTTGGCGATTACACCGTTCGTGTCTCCAGCCCGGACCGGGTTTACTTCGCTGCGCGTGGCGAGACCAAGCTCGACCTCGCTCGGTATTACCTGAGCGTCGGGGACGGGATCGTTCGCGCGCTGAGTGAGCGGCCGTGCATGATGCACCGCTTCCCGGACGGCGTCAGCGGTGAGAAGGTGCATCAGAAGCGGGTTCCGCACGGCGCACCGCCATGGCTGGAGACGGTGCGGGTGCACTTCCCTCGGTACGGCCGTCACGCCGACGAGTTATGCGTCACAAAGCTCGCGGACGTGATCTGGGCGGTGCAGATGTCGACCGTGGAGTTCCACCCGTGGAACTCGCGTCGGGCCGACACCGAGCGGCCCGACGAGTGGCGGATCGATCTCGACCCGATGCCGCAATGCCGGTTCGAGACGGTGCGCAGGGTCGCGCACGTGGCGCACGAGGTACTCGACGAGCTGGGCGCCACCGGGTGGCCGAAGACGTCTGGCGGCCGTGGCCTACACGTGTACGTCCGGATCAAGCCGGAATGGAGCTTCGGCGACGTGCGCCGGGCCGCGCTGGCCTTCGCCCGCGAGGTGGAGCGCCGCGCGCCGGACGACGTGACGACGACCTGGTGGCGCAGGGACCGCGACCCGCGCATGCTGTTCGTCGACTACAACCAGAACGCCCGCGACCACACGATCGCCAGCGCATACTCCGTCCGCGGCGTGCCTGAGGCGACGGTGTCCACCCCGATCACCTGGGACGAAATCGACCAGGTCGACCCCCGCGACTTCACCATAGCGACCGTGCCTGCCCGGTTCGCCGAGCTTGGTGACCTGCACGGGCGGACCGCGACGAGCGATCCGGCGTCCTCGACCCTGGCGACACGGATCCCGATTGACCCTCGCGCGCTGCTGCGAGGGTGAAACGGCGGTTGTGGCCGGCTAGCGTAGACCCGGTGCGGGTAGCGACCTGGAACGTAAACTCGATCAGGCAGCGGGTGCCACGGCTGCTGCCGTGGCTGGATCAGCGTCAGCCCGATGTCCTCTGCGTACAGGAGACCAAGCTCACCGACGACGCGTTCACGGAGCTCCTCGGTGAGCAATTCGCGGGCCGCGGCTATGCGGTCGCCCACCACGGTGAGGCGCGGTGGAACGGGGTGGCGATCCTCTCCCGCATCGGGCTGGACGAGGTGGTGAACGGGGTCGCCGAGGCGCCCGGATTCCCGCATCCCGAGGCGCGGGCGGTGGCCGCGACCTGCGGCGGGATTCGGGTGCACTCGGTGTATGTGCCGAACGGGCGGGTGCCGCACTCCGACCACTACCGCTACAAGCTGGCCTGGCTGGCCGCGCTGCGCGAGGTGCTCGGCTCTGGCCCGGAGGCGGCGATCGTCTGCGGGGACATGAACATCGCGCCGACCGATGCTGACGTGTTCGACCCGGACGCTTACGTTGGGCAGACCCACGTCACGCCGCAAGAACGGGCGGCCCTGGCCGAGCTACAGGCGCTCGGCCTGCACGACGTTGTGCGTGATCGCTGGCCGGCCGAGCGGGTGTTCACGTACTGGGACTACCGGGCCGGCATGTTCCCCAAGGATCTCGGCATGCGGATCGACCTGGTGCTCGCCACCGGCCCAGTCGCCGGCAGGGTACGGGCGGCTTGGGTCGACCGGCACGCCCGCAAGGGCACCGGACCGAGTGACCACGCCCCGGTCATCGTCGACCTGGACGAAGCACCGGATGGTGATATCGGGCCGGTCGTACCGCCGCCGTCCGCGCCCGCCGCCCGACGGAGCTCGGTCAAACTGCCCCAATCCCCGTGACGCCGCTGACGGGTCTCGTCGGCACGGTATAGCTCGCGTCTCCCAATCCGCGGGTTCACGGTTCGAGTTCCCCGCGGCCCAGCGGACGCACCGGTACCGACGGGGCCGGCCGCGACCGTCGCCGACACCGCAGAAGCACTACGCGTGCTGCACGTGGCGGTCACGCGCGCCAGACAGCTTCGGCGCTGTCCCTCCCCGCCCTCCATCTCGAACCGCTCGCCAATTTCTTGGGAGGTCCGCACCACCCTGCAGCGGCTCGTGCAGGTTCTCAAGTGGCACTGCATGCGGCGCTTCGCCACCGACCCGGACAACCGGCCCGTCCATCCTGATCACCACGCTGGCCGCCCGGGCGTACCGCGGGGAGGTGGACCTGTTCACCGCGACCCGGAACGCGCTCGCCGGCATGGGTGACTTCATCGAGAACCGCCAGGGCAGGTGGTGGGTGCCCAATCCCGCGCACGAGGAGGAGAACTTCGCCGACAAGTGGAACGAGGAGCCGGACGTGATGGACGAGAAGGCCGCCGGCCGGGGCAGCGTGGCCACCAGGACCCGGGATAGCAGCAGCCATCCGCCGAGGATGGCCAGCAGCGCGGCGTCGCCGCCGGGCCAGGTCAGGCTTCTGCCGCCGTGCAGCAGGCCCAGCCCTTCGACGGCCCAGAACGTGCCGTAGGTGGCCAGGAGCAGCCCGACCGCGTACTTCAAGGTGTTCTCCGGTACGGCCGACAGCGGCCGGCTGGCCGGCACCCCCAGGGTGGTCACGACCAGCCCGGTCAGTACCGCCGAGACGGCCGCGACCGGGACGTTACCGGCATTGAGGCCGAAGGTGATCACGACGAACACCACCTCGACGCCCTCCAGGAACACGCCCTTGAACGAGACTACGAAGCCGAACCAGTCCAGCCCGAACCGGTGCCGCTGGCCGGCGGCGCGGGCGGCCCGCGTCTGTTCGTCGAACTCCTGCGTCTCGTCGTGGCGTGCCTTGAGCCCGGCGCTGCGCAGGATCGCCTTGCGCAGCCACTGCAGGCCGAAGATGAGCAGCAGCACCCCGACCACCAGTTGCAGCGCCGAACGCGGCAGCCAGGCGGCCAGCGAGTAACCAACGACGGCGGTGAACCCGCAAAGCGCCACCAGCGCGGCGAGGGTGCCGGCCAGCGCGGAGCGCCAGCCCCGGGTCAGCCCCATCGCCAACACGATGGTCAGCGCCTCGACGAACTCGACGAAGGCCGCGACGAACGTGGCGGCCACCAGCCCCCAGACGGCGTGCTCGACCAACCTGTTTGACCTCCCTTGTTCCGGTCGCGGTCTTCCCGGACCGGCAACTGGCCAGCACCTGGGACGAGCGCGCGGTAGCTGCGGCGGGGCCTGTCCCGCAGCGGAACTATGCCAGGCCGTACGGCAGTGGTTGGCTGGCTTCGATCTCGATGAGCCGGTTGTACTTGGCGACCCGCTCGCCGCGTGCCGGCGCGCCGGTCTTGAGCTGCCCACAGCCGGTGCCGGTGGCCAGGTCGGCGATGAAAGTGTCCTCGGTCTCGCCCGAGCGGTGGGAGACCATCTGCGCCCAGCCGGCCTGGTGGCAGATCGCCATGGTCTGCAGGGTTTCGGTGACGGTGCCGATCTGGTTGACCTTGATCAGCGCCGCGTTGGCGATCTTGCGGTCGATAGCTTCGGTGACGATGGTCGGGTTGGTGACCAGGATGTCGTCGCCGACCAGCTGCACCCGGTGGCCGAGGCGTTCGCTCAGTGCTACCCAGCCGTCCCAGTCGGATTCGGCGAGGCCGTCCTCGATGCTCCACACCGGGTACCGGGTGGCAATCTCCTCATAGCGGGTGATCATGTCGTCGCTGGTCAGGGCCTGCCCGGCGACGTGGTAGCGGCCGTCGCGGTAGAACTCGCTGGCGGCCGGGTCCAGGGCGATCGCGACCCCGCCGCGGCCCGGGGTGTAGCCAGCGTCGGTGATCGCGGCCACCAGTTCGGTCAGCACGTCTTCGGGGGCGGCGATGTCCGGGGCGAAGCCGCCCTCGTCGCCCAGGCCGGTGGCGTGACCGGCGCCGGCCAGCCGGGCGCGTAGCGCGGCGTAGACCTCGGCACCGGCCCGGACCGCTTCGGCGATGCTGGGCGCCCCGACCGGGGCGATCATGAACTCCTGGAAGTCGAGATTGTGTATCCGAATGCCTGCGCCGACGGGCGAGGCAGCCAGCCCTGGACATCCGCGAGCCGGAGGATCGGGAACCCATCCTCATCTGCCGAATTGCGTGCGATGTCCACGGTCAGCCGGTGGTTCGCTCGAGTGCCGTTGCGAGGAGTAGGACGGCGGCGGTGAGTGCGGCGCGCGGGTTGTCCTGCCATTGCGGGGCGAGCGGTTCGAGCCCGGTCGACAGTGGGTATCGCCGACATAGGTCGGGGATCCGCTTCATGGTTGCCTCCGCACGCCCGCGCCACTCGATCATCCCCTGCTGGTCCATCCGTCGGTACGCGGCAATCGTTTCGGCGGTGGCGCGAACGGTGGCATACAGCATGGTGACCGCCGGCGGACGAGCACTAGGCAAGATGTCCCACCTGTGGAGGATCTGCAGTAGCCGTTCGAGCCAGTCCTGCTCATTGGGCCCTTGGGTGGCCTTCGACCAGGGCCGTTCCGTCAGCCACGGATGGGAGAGGTACACCTCGAACAGGGCCAGCGCCCACGCCTGGAGCGCGTCGGCCAGGCTCGTGACGGGGTCCTCCCACGAGGGCATGGCTGAGGCGTGATCCTGCATCAGGGCGAGCAGGTTTTCCTTGGTCCCGACGTAGGGATAGATAACCATGCTGCTCTTGTCGAACTTTGCCGCGACCGCCCGGGTCGACACCGCCGCCAAGCCCTCAGCGTCCGCGATCGCGATGCCGGCTTGAAGGATCTCATCCAGGTCGAGCTGTTGCCGCGGGCCCCGGCGTGGGGTGGGCAGCGTCGTACCGCGGTGCCGCCACAGTCGGCGGACGTGCGCGTCCACGTCCGGGTTGGGTTCGACCGTCATAGCTCTTGCAGTGTATAGTGTTTCTACTCCTTACACTGCATAGTGTTTCCCTTCGCTCCTTACGGAGGTTCACATGGCCACGGCGCGCCTTCATGACGGCTCACCCCTGCAAGTGGCGGTACTCGGCGACGGACCAGCGGTCCTGTTGCCGGTCAGCACGACCGCGATCGACGGCGAGGCGGCGGAGCAGATGCGCGCCTGGGGCGCCGACCCAAACCTCGGGCACACCCTCGCCACTAGCCTCGCAGAGGCTGGCCTGCGGGTGCTCGCCGCCGACTACGAGGGCCACCTCGCCCAACAGCCCAAACCCCGCACCCTGAGCGCCGCCACCGTCGCGACCGACCTGCTCGCGATCGCGGACGCAGCCGGCGCGGACCGGTTCGCCTACTACGGCTACTCCTGGCTGGCGCTGGCCGGCCTCCAACTCGCGATCCGCACCGACCGGCTCACCGCCCTCGCCATGGGCGGATTCCCTCCCTTGGGTGGCCCCTACGGTCCAATGTTGACGGTCACTCGGGCCGCCCACCGCATGGCCCTCGCCAATCGCGACAAACAGCCCGACGCCACCACCGAAGTGCAGCCCGGTGACTGGGACGCGGTCGAGGTCACCCAGACTCCCGACCAGACGCAGCAGTACGTCACCCTCTACGAATCCCTTCGGGACTTCGACGAACGAGCCGCCCTCGATCGACTTCACGTCCCACGGCTCGCGTTCGCCGGCGCGAAGGACAACATCACCTACGGCCCGAAGTGGGACAACGCTTACGTCCCCATCGCCGACTCCCTGCAAAGGCACCGGGACCAACTCACGACGCGGGGCTGGACTGTCGAACTCATCCCGGACACCGACCACATCGGCGCCATGCAGGCAGCCAAGGCCCTCCCGATCCTGACCCCATGGCTGAAGACCAACGTCACACCCTGACGACGCTCCCGTCCGCCAGGAGGGCTCGCGGAGTACCACATCGGCTGCGGAACTCCGCGAGCCAACGCACGCATCTGCCGCGTACGGCGCGCGGTCCCGCCGAGATGAGTGCGGCTGCCCTCAAACGGTGAGGCCGAGGCCTGCTCCGGTGTCAGTACACGATCTTGGCGTTATCGTTGCGGCATGCAGGAACTGATCGCGCCCACCACCCGCCTGCACACCGCCTCGCGCTGCGGCACGGTAGCAGCGACTACGTGCGGTGGGTCGGCCACATCGGTTACGGCATCCGGCCGTCCGCGCGCCGGCGCGGGCTGGCCACCTGGGCGGTGGGCCGGATGCTCGACGAGGCGCGGGTGCACGGCCTGGATCGGGTGCTGGCCGTCTGCGCGGTCGACAATGTCGCCTCGGTGAAGACGATCGAGCGGTGCGGCGGCGTCTTCGAGGGCATCCGGGACACCAAATTCGGCCCCGCCCGGCGTTACTTGACCGAGCTCTAGCGATGGGGTCAGGTGCGCGTTTCTGCCGCTGTTCGAGTGGCTTGCGAGTGTCGGCGGTCGAGTTGTGCCGTGCTGCGCACGGGGCCATGGAGTGCCCTGCCGTGGCGAAGATTGGTCAGCGGTTCACTGCGCGGCGCTGTGGTTGAATGCCGGTCGTGACGGACTCGCCCGAGGATCCCCGTGAGATGCGGGCTACTGGCCCAGCACGGGGCGAAGCGGCTCCGGGAGCCGTCATGGCCGCGGCCATTCTGCTTTACGTCGGCGGTGCACTGACCACGCTGTACGCCGTGGCAGGGGTGGACACCGATGGCTTGCTGGGCGAACTGCTGCCACCGTGGGCATACGCGCTGTACGGACTGTCGTATCTGGTGCTCGGGTGGGCTGTACGTCGAGGGCGGCCCTGGGCCCGACGCACGGTGCTGGTGCTGTGCGGGATCGGGCTCGCGCTCGGGCTGGTCCGCCTCTTTGCGGTCGGCCTGACGGCGGCGGTACCCGACTTCGCCTGGCCAGCGGTCTATGCGGTGCTGCTCAACACCGCCGGCGCACGGTCATGGTTCCGCGCCACGCGGGGAACATCGACTCATCCGTAGTCCGGTGCCGTAGTCGGTTCGCGACCATTCCGACCGGAACATCAATATGTCCCGTACTCAACTGCCGCGAGTCGCGCGGTCATGCCGAGTTGAGGACATGGGAGGTACGTGCCAAGCTGCGGCAGTGGCTGATCGTTTTCCCCTGCCATGGCCGCGATTCGAGCTCGTGTCCGCCTCCGGCGAGCACCTGCCGAGCCCGTGGGCTGAGCGGTATCCGACGGTCGAGGTGCCCGGGGAGCTGTCGGTCTGCGGCTGCCGCCCTGTGGCGTTGAAGCTCGTCACCATGCCGGACGGTCGGGACCTTATCCAGTTTGGCAAACTGTCCTACGGCGCGTTGTGCTTCGACGCCATCGACGGACGGGTGGTCGACATCGTCACCGACCCCGCAGGCAATGTTGCCCGCGGTCCACTACTGGTCAACTCCGGCCTGCGGCAGTATGTCGCTACGGTGCGCGAGGCGACCGCTCGCTTCCCTTACGACAACGGCTCCGAAGACGCAGACTTCGACGCCATCGCTGAGCTCGCGTTGCTTGCGCGCCAACGACCCGACCCCGCCGCCGAACTGTTCGATGCCCTCGGTGTGGACCGCGCCGAGGTTCGCCGACGCCTGCGGGAGACGTCATGACCATCGATCCCGGCGACCACCACCGGACCACCACCACAGAAGTACTCCTGCGTTGTGGGATGCTCGCCGGCCCCCTGTTCATCGTCACGTTCCTGATCGAGGGACTCGCGCGGCCCGACTACAACCCGCTGCGCCATCCGGTCAGCTCGCTGGCACTGGGGCCCAACGGATGGATCCAAATGGCCAACTTCATGGTCGCCGGCGTGTTGTACCTTGCCCTCGCCACGGGCGTGCTGCTGGCGCGACGAGAACAAACCGTGGGCCCTCGTAGCGGCGCCATCCTCATCGGTGCAGTCGGTGTCGGCCTGCTCGGTTCTGGAGCCTTCATCACCGACCCGGTCAGTGGCTACCCACCAGGTACGCCCGACCTTCTCACCTCGTACACCACTTCCGGGGCCCTACACGACGCGTTCTCCGTCCCCGTCTTCCTCGGACTCCCCGCCGCCGCCATGGCCTACGCATGGTGGTTCCTGCGCCACGGCAACCGCGGATGGGCCGGGTACTCGCTCGCCTCGGGGCTGGCCTTCCTCGTCGCCTTCGGTCTGACCAACACAGCCTTCAGCCAGGCTCCCCAACTCGTGGACTACGGAGGACTCCTTCAGCGCACCACGATCACCA
>WNGE01004751.1_pt1 | contig 26924 bp, 24 predicted proteins | sample 5400651 | NCBI WGS metagenome assembly WNGE01 (sample SAMN13153370, study PRJNA577476) | soil metagenome | isolation source: 60 cm soil or saprolite under grassland replicate 2 | place: USA:California | collected 2016-06-15 | reverse complement strand
ATCTTGCCGAGCACCTGCGGGCCATGCGTGTGCCTGACGAGTGAGTGAATCTGCCGCTTGAGCTTGTTACCAAGATCGACATCCACGCCCGCATGCGCGTAAGCTTTTTTCACAAAGATACGTTGTAGGGCAACCGCTCCGGTTGCCAATCGTTTTCCGCAAGCGCAACCGCGCTTGAGCTCGTGATGCGGCGGGGCCGCGAAATTTCCTGAAACTTTTTGGCCGTAATCTGGAGAGGAGAAAGTGAACGGCCCGAAATGATTTCTCACGATGAGAGGCTCAAAGAAGGCCAAAACAAGAAAAACCCAAACAGAAAGAGAAACAATAACTATGAAAACAAAATTAACTAAAACAATAATGAGCTCCCTGGCCTTCACCTGTGCGTTGGTCTGCCTGGTCGCGGTAATCGCAGTGGGCACGTCCGGTAGGGCGGGGCCGGCACCCGACCCGCAGGTTTGCAGTGTGGGCATGGTAAACGGCTTGTATCTGTGGACCTTCGACGGGTACGCAAACTTCGGTGGGAACCTGGTACCGAAAGCCGTTATGCAAGGCACCCGGTTCAACGGAGATGGTACGACGTTCAATGCCTTCGGCACGGTGAACATCGGGGGCACGATTATCATCGACGCCACCGGAGGGGTAGGAACCTATACGGTCGCAGCGGACTGCACGGGCACACTGTCAATCACCAACGGCCCAAGCTTTAACATGTACGTCGGACCGGGTGCACAGCAGCTTTGGATCACCCAGATTGTAGGTGCTGGCGCCACGGGATTAGGTGTAGGAACGGCGACACGTCTGCCAGGGCGGTAAAAGCTCCTCGGCTGTTACGACGACATCGAACGTTTGAACGACTATGGGTTTGGCGCGTTCCATCCGCGCCAACCCCGTTTACCACAAACAAACGTAGTTGTAGCCGCGGTCGTTGACCGCGGCGGCCGGAGTCACCGACTCCGGCTACAGATCGCCGCTTTTCAAGATAATCGCGCCAGCTCGTTTCATTTGTTCAAGCACTCGATCAACATCGGCTGCCACCTTCATCTGCGCCGTTGCGGGGCTACGGCGTGCCAGGGGAAGCCGATGCCAGTTCTCCCGTGATCACTATCTCCGGATTCTCAGACAAGCTTGTCACGACTTCAGATTTATGCGTAAGATGCGGACATGGTCCCACCCAGTGTGTCCGACGCAACGGACGAGCGTTTTACGGAAACCGCTTGGAGCGTCGTCCTCGCCGCCGGAGCAGCGACCCCGGCGCGTGCGCACACGGCAATGGCGGAGTTATGCCGAATCTATTGGCGACCCATTTACGCTTACCTGCGCCGCAGCGGCCACCCGAGACACGACGCCGAGGATTTAACGCAATCATTTTTCCAGCACCTGCTGGAGAACGAGACGCTCCAGCGCGCTTCGCGGGAGAGGGGGCGCTTCCGCAGTTTCCTCCTCGGAGCGCTGAAGCGCTGCCTGGCAGACGAGCACATGCAGCAGCACAGCTTGAAACGCGGAGGGGGGGCACAACTCATCTCGACGGACGAACTCGAGGCCGAGGAGATCCATCACCTGCGCGCAGATCACGAAGCTGCGCCGGACGAAATCCTGGATGTTCGTTGGGCGGGCGTGGTGCTGGAGCGCGCGCTCGACAAGGTCCGCGCAGAATGCGCCGCGGAAGGTAAGGCGAATCTGTTCGAAGCGCTGTCGCCTTTTCTCGGAGGAATTAAACCGCACGCCAGTTATCAGGAGGTGGCGGACCGGATGAACCTCGGTCTGGGCGCAGTGAAGACGCTGATCTACCGCTTGCGGCAGCAATTCGCGAGCGCGGTTCGGCGCGAGATCATACAGACCGTGAGCGCACCGCACGAGGTGGATGATGAACTGCGCCGGCTGCGCAGCGTCTTCGCGCGCGCGGGCCAACAGGCGTTTTGATTATGGCGACGGGTGCAGCACGCGAAATTTGTGAAACTTGCGGTGCGACTTTGCACGCAGAATCGCCGGCCGGCTTGTGCCCGGCATGTTTGTTGACGACGGCGATCGAAGAAGGCGATTCCGAAGAATTCGTCAGCGGCAGTCGCATTCAAGATTACGAGTTGCTGAATGAAGTGGCACGTGGCGGGATGGGAATTGTCTATCGGGCACGGCAGCGTGTCCCCCCGCGCGTTGTTGCGTTGAAAATGATTCTGCCGGCGCATGTCGGCTCTGCGGACGCGATGAAACGGTTCCGCGCCGAAACGGAAGCTGCCGCGAGCCTAGAGCACGAAGGCATTCTGCCGATCTACGCGGTGGGCGAGCACGACGGCGCGCCGTTCTACAGTATGAAATTCGCTGAGGGCGGGACGCTCTCCGCGCAGATCGAAAATTATCGCGACAAAGCTCGCGAAGCAGCAGCACTGATCGCGAAGCTTGCCCGCGCGGTCGCATTTGCCCACGAACACGGAATCCTGCATCGCGATTTGAAACCCGGAAATGTCCTGTTCGATTCCGCAGGCAAACCGTACGTGAGCGATTTCGGTCTCGCCAAGTGGCTCGCACGCGAAAGCGATCTAACCCAGACGTTCGCGGTATTGGGCACGCCGTTCTATATGGCGCCGGAGCAGGCCGTCTCGTCGAATCTTGTGACAGAGGCCGCGGATATCTACAGCCTGGGCGCAATCCTTTATCACCTGCTCACGGGCCATCCGCCATTCACCGGCGAAACACCGATGGAAGTGCTGCGCCGCGCCGAGAACCAGCCAGCGCCGCGTCCGCGCCTGACGAACCGTAGCATTCCAGCCGATCTCGAGACGATCTGCCTGAAATGCCTCGAAAAAGATCCCGCCTGGCGCTATCCCTCTGCCACTGCGCTTGCCAACGACCTCGACCGCTTCTGCACCGGGCGTAGCATTCAAGCGCGACCCGCCGGAATTTTTGTGCGGGGAAAGAAATGGGTGCAACGCAATCCCGCCAGTGCGCTGCTGGCAGGATCACTGGTGGCGTTAGCAGCGGCCGTTGGTTGGAATATCTGGAAGAGCGAACTGATCAGCCGTCCCATAACAAAGGGAATCGCCGTGCTTCCGTTTGCAAATTTGAGCCAGGATCCCGACAGCGCTTATTTTGCCGACGGCGTCCAGAATGAGATTCTGACGAGATTAGCAGCGCTGCGTGATCTCAAGGTGATCTCACGCACTTCGACGGCGAAGTATCAGAGCAAGCCGGACAACTTAAAGACGGTGGCGCAGGAGCTCGGCGTATCCACTATCCTCGAGGGAGCAGTGCAGAAGGCTGGCGAGAAAGTTCGCGTAAACGTGCAGTTGATCGATGGACGCGCCGATACCCATCTTTGGGCGAAAAGTTACGACCGCGACTTTAAAGATGTCTTCGCGGTTGAGAGCGAAGTTTCGCAAGAAATTGCGGAAGCGTTGCAAGCGAACCTTTCGCCAAGTGAATCTCATGCTCTGGCCGCAGCGGGGACGCGTGATGCGGAGGCTTACGATCTTTTTTTGAGAGGGGAGTATGAGTTTGACCAGGCCCTAGTCAATGCGTCCAGCGACGCTTTCGATCGTGCTGAGGCGTTTTACCGTCAAGCGCTGGCACGGGATCCGAATTTCGCCGATGCCTCCGCCGCGCTCGCACGCAGTCGTCTAGAACGGCACTGGTGGATCTCTCCTTTGACGGCAACGGAATTACAGGAGGTAAAGTCGATTATCGACCGCGCTCTAGCGCTGGCTCCGAATTCGCCCGAAGCGCACTGGGCGCTGGGGCAATTCTTTTATCGGGGTCGTCGCCAGTACGAGAACGCGCTGAATGAGTTTAGCCGCACGCTCGAGTTGCAGCCTAATAATTTTTTGGTCCGATTCTACCGCGCGGCCGTTTACCGTCGACTCGGTCAATGGGAGCGCTCGCTGGCCGATTTCCAACGGGCGCAGGAACTAAACCCACGCGACTCCAGTGTCCCGCAGGATCTCGGAGGGACTTACCTGCATTTGCGTCTGTGGAAAGATGCGGAGCGCGCTGAATTGCGAGCTCTCGCCGCCAATCCGCACGACTGGGTCCCAGCAGAGTATCTTCTCAACATTCGCCTCAGTGCGACGGGCGATGTCGATTATGTCCGGCGAACTTTTGATGGTTTTCCAGAGGACATAAAGAGTAGGCTCACGCCCCTTGACCCGGGCGGCACCGGAGGCCGCACCGTTGTGGATATCATCGGGGGGTGGCCGGGTCGTCTCGACGTCTTGCAAAGACATTTCTCCCGTGCTTTCCAAGCTCTCGAGAAAGAAGGGGTCAATACAGATCGTGGGCGTCTCGCGCAGCTTGCTGGCCGCGTCGCCCTTCGCGTGCTCGCAGGACAGCCGGATGCGGCCAAATCAGCGGGAGAACAAGTGCTGCCCTTACTCGAGGCCAGAGTTCGAGAGCGGCCTGACGATTTTTTCTCAATAACGGGACTATCCTGGGTTTACCTGGCCCTCGGACGGAATGCTGATGCTTTGCGCCTTTCCAGGCAGGCGGCGGATTCAATCTCGATTGAGAAAGACGCTTTTTCTGGTTCAACTTTCCAAACCGCGCTTGCGGAAATCGAGGCGCGTGCAGGCGCACCTGAGGAAGCTGTTAAAAGACTTCGACGTTTGCTCTCCATCCCGGCGGGCCACAAAGTTTCCATAGGTCTTTTGAAGATTGACCCAGTCTGGGATCCGATCCGTAATCGTCCGGATTTCCAGCAGCTGCTCTCAGGACCTGAACAGATCGGACCTAACAAGTAACAGGAACTGAATCTTCGGGACTTCTTCGCCGAGCAATCCGTGGTTGCTGCGCTTCAACCGACTGCCAAGATCGACATCGACGCCCGCGCGCGCGTACGCTTTTTGTTTCTTTGTCATTCCGAGCGAAGTCGAGGAATCTCTGTTTTTAATCTAAACAGCAAAAGATTTCTCGACTCCGCTGCGCTTCGCTCGAAATGACAAGCTATTACTATTTCAAATCGGCGAACAACGTCGGCTGCGTTTCCTGATCGGCGAGCGCTTTGGCGCGTTGCTCGCGTTTTTCCATGATGAATTTGTCCAGCGCAGGATCGACGGGCAGGGGATAATCGCCGGTGAAACAGGCCAGACAGAAGGTGTTCAACGGCTTTCCCGTCGCTCGCACCATGCCTTCCACATCGAGGTAGCCCAGGCTATCCACACCAAGATATTTGCAGATGTCTTCCATCGACATCTGATTTGCGATCAATTTTTCAGGATCAGGAAAATCGATGCCGTAATGACAGGCGAAACGGTGCGGCGGACAGCTCACACGCATGTGCACCTCCGTCGCTCCAGCCTCGCGCAGGTTCACCACACGCGCCCGTGATGTTGTGCCACGAACAATTGAGTCGTCAACAACCACGACCCGTTTTCCGGCAACCATTTCCTTGATCAAATTCAGTTTCACGCGCACGTCGAAGTCGCGGATCAGCTGACTCGGCTGCAAAAATGTGCGGCCGATGTAGTGATTGCGGACGAAAGCGTGAGCGTAAGGAATCTTTAGTTCCTGAGCGAAACCCAGCGCAGCGTAATTTCCGGAGTCGGGCACCGGCACGACAATATCGGCTTCGACGGGAAATTTTCTCGCGAGTTCGCGTCCCATCTCCATGCGCACTTTTCCGACGTTTACCCCGCCGATCATGCTGTCCGGGCGTGCGAAATAAACGTATTCGAACATGCAAAATGCGGGGCGCTCATCCGGGAATGGACGTTCCGAGCGCAATCCGTTTTCGTCGATGATCAGCACTTCGCCAGGTTCAATTTCGCGAATGAACTCCGCGTGAATGAGATCAAACGCGCAGGTTTCGGACGCGACGACGTAAGCACCGTCAAGTCTCCCGAGCGCGAGCGGTCGCCAGCCGAACGGGTCGCGCACCGCAATCAGCTCCCGTTCGCTCATGATCAGCAGCGAAAACGCGCCCTCAATCCGGCGCAACGCAGCGAGCACATTGGCGCCATTGTCCGCTGGCTGCGCGAGCAAATGCAAAATGATCTCGCTATCGGCTGTTGTTTGGAAGATGGAGCCTTTCCGCTCCAGTTCATCGCGCAAAAGATCCGCATTAATCAAATTACCATTGTGCGCAATGGCCATCTGACCCCGCACACAATCCACCACGAAGGGTTGCGCATTTTTGACCGTACTCGTCCCAGTCGTTGAATAGCGTGTGTGCCCGATCGCACGCGTGCCCTTGAGCTTGGCCAGTTCTTCTTGACCGAACACTTGCGACACGAGGCCCATGTCTTTGTGAAACAGAAAGGTCGTGCCCGGCCCGTTGCTCGTTACAATTCCAGCGCTTTCCTGGCCGCGATGCTGTAGCGCGAACAGACCGTAATATGTCAGCACCGCCGCCTTCGGATGGCCGAACACACCGAACAGGCCGCACTCATGCTGCGGAATGGCGGCGGAATCCGCCACCTCGTCGATGTCGAATTTCTCCGGGGGAGCAATCACAATAGATAATCCATCAAGTTGTGCTGCGATTCAATCTCATGTTCGGGTGCGGCCTTCACAAGCTGGGAATTCTTTCCGTTTGGTCTTCAACCGCACGACGAATTGCATTCCACCAATCGTTATAAAGATCGGTAATCGGCCAGCGCAAAGTTTCATCGTTTACTCGGATACAAAGTTCTTCGGCGCCGACTTTGCCTAATTGCTCAAACGGAATGCCGGTCTCGTGCAACGTCGACATCGTTTTTTCCAAGTCGGCAGGCGCTACGGAAACGACGATGCGGGACTGCGATTCGCTAAATAAAATTGTAGCCGCTTCGCTGTGCGAAGCGCTCCTTTGAAGTGTTTCCTGCGCCCTCGTCGCGTCGCCCGCAGGGTGACGGCTACAATCGATCTCTGCGCCAAAAAGTTTTTCCGGATGAAAGCAACATTCCGCCACGGCTACGGCGAGCCCGCCTTCGGAACAATCGTGCGCGCTTTTCACTAAACCTTCGCGGATCAAATTGCGAACGGCGTTTTGAACTTTGATCTCGTGCGCGAGATCGACATGCGGCGGCGGACCAATTTTCAGGCCGTGACAAACTTTCAGATAGCTGGAACCGCCAAGTTCGTTTCCGATTTGGCCGACGAGAATGATCACGTCCCCGGCTTCTTTGAACCACTGCGTAGTGACGTGCTTTTCGTCGTCAATTAATCCGACCATCCCGATGGTCGGCGTCGGATCGACAACGCCGGCGGGGCTTTCGTTATACAAAGAAACGTTTCCGCCAGTGACCGGTGTGCCAAAGGCGCGGCAGGCTTCTGCGACGCCGTCAACAGCTTCGCGCAGTTGCCAGAAGTTTTCCGGTTTGTAGGGATTGCCGAAATTCAGGCAATCCGTCACCGCCAGTAGCCTTGCGCCGGAGCAGGTGAGATTGCGTGCAGCTTCGGCAACAGCGATCTTGCCGCCCTGGCGCGGATCAAGAGCACAGTAGAGCGAATTGCAATCGGTCGTCGCGGCCAGGATTTTATTTGCGTAGCGGACGAAGAATACGGCGGCGTCGGATCCTGGCTTGACGAGCGTGCCGGTGCGCACGGTGTGATCGTACTGGCGATAGACCCAGTTTTTTGAGGCGATCGTCGGATCACGCAGCAGTTGTCGTAATGATTCAACCACAGAGGACGCGGAGATCGCAGAGATTTTGTTGAGTAACTCTGTGGTCTCTGTGATCTCTGTGGTTGGTTTTCGCGCTTTGCGCGAGTACAGTGGCGCTTCTTGGGCGAGAGGTTTTGCTGGAATTTCCGCGGCGATCGTGCCGTCGTTGCGCACACGCATCATGCCATCCTGAGTCACGCGTCCGATTTCTGCGCATGGCACATCCCATTTCTCGAAAACTTCGCAGACCAGACTTTCTTTTCCGCGCTTGGCGATGATCAACATGCGTTCCTGTGATTCGCTTAACATGATTTCATACGGCGTCATGCCAGGCTCACGCTTTGGAACTTTCGCCAGATCAATTTCGATTCCACTTCCGGCGCGGCTGGCCGTTTCGCACGTGGAACAAGTCAGGCCGGCCGCGCCCATATCTTGAATTCCTGCCACGGCATCACGAGCCAGCAGTTCGAGACATGCTTCGAGCAAAAGTTTTTCCTTGAACGGATCGCCCACCTGCACGGCGGGACGATCCTCGCGTGATTGCTCGGTCAACTCGCGCGATGCAAAAGCTGCGCCCGCGAGACCGTCACGACCGGTTTCGGCGCCGACGTAAAAAACAGGATTGCCCTCGCCCTGTGCCGTGCCACGGGCGAGCTGTTCGTGACGCAATACGCCAAGGCAAAAAACATTTATCAGGGGATTACCCTCGAAACTTTCATCGAAATAAATTTCGCCGCCGATCGTTGGGATTCCGACGCAGTTTCCGTAGTGCGCGATGCCGGAAACGACGCCGGTAAAAAGACGACGATTCGCCGCGACGTTCTGGCTGTTGCCGGTGATCGGCCCGAAGCGCAGCGAGTTCAGGCAAAACTCCGGGCGCGCGCCCATGGTGAAAATGTCGCGAATGATTCCGCCTACTCCGGTGGCCGCACCTTGGAATGGTTCAATCGCGCTGGGATGATTGTGGCTCTCCATCTTGAACGCGATGGCCCAGCCGTCACCGATATCCACCACACCTGCGTTTTCTTCGCCCGCCTTGACCAGAATATTTGGCCCGGTGGTAGGAAACTTCTTCAGTTCTCTCTTCGAATTTTTGTACGAGCAATGCTCGCTCCACATGACCGAGAAAATTCCCAGCTCGGTAAAGTTCGGTTCGCGACCGAGGATTTTTTTGATCCGCTCGAACTCCTCCCCAGTGAGGCCGTGCCGCTTCACGAGTTCGGCTGTAACAACTGGATCGGCAGGCGGCGTTTTATGGCTCATCGGCGTGCTACGTTAATGAATTCGCAAGAGTCACTCAACGACGCAAATAGCAAATAATTCGAATAGCGTCTTCGGGAAGCCGGTCAAAACATGAAACGGACGGGGAGCGTCCGCTCAACCCATGAGTCACGAACTAATGGGTAAAATTAACCATAAACAGGAGGGATAAGAGTGAAGAAAGCAATCATTGGTTTCATCTGCGCGCTGGTTGCACCGTTAGCTTTTGCGCAAACCAGCACGACGACGACCGAAGAAACGACAACGACCAAACCAGCAACGACAACAGAAACGACTACTTCCACAACGTATACCGCCGGGACCGTAACGACCTATGAGCCGGGCAAGACCGTTGTGGTCAAGAGCGATCAGGGACCTGTTAGTTTCGCGCTAGGCACAGCTGCACGAGTGGTTAACACTGCTGGCAAAGTAGTCACAGCTCCGCTGCGAGCTGGTCAAAAGGTACGTGTTTATTACACGGGGCCAACTGAGAGTCGCGTAGTCGAGAGAGTGGTCGTCGAGGAATAAGCCAAAGTTAGTTCGCAAACGCAAGAGTCGCAGGGTTCTTGTGAATCCTGCGACTTTTTGCGTCGCGGTATTCGAAGCGTCCGAAACAGGCACACGCCGCGAAACAGTTAGGGAAGGTCAATTCAATGAAAGGAACCGTATGAGACGAATAATTATTGTTTTTGTGTGTGCGATGATTGCGCCTTTGGCGTTCGCGCAAACAAAGAAGACGAAGGTTCAACAAACGACCGCAGCACAACCGGCAGCGACCACGGAGACTGCCACAAGTTATACTGCTGGGACGGTGAGGAAATATGAGCCTGGCAGGAGAATTCTAATCGACAGTACCCAGGGATCGCTCAGCTTCGCGCTTGGCGCAAGCGCGCGAATCGTGAATAACGCTGGCAACGTGGTCACGTCGGAGCTCAAGCCCGGTCAACGCGTGCGCGTTTACTACACCGGCGCCGGCGAAAAGCGGATGGTTGAGCGCGTGGTCGCTGAAGATTAACCGAAAATTAGTTCGCAAGCGCAAAATCTCAGGGTCGTTGTAAATCCTGCGACTTTTTGGAGCAGGGCTATTTGAGGCATCCGAAAGGAGCGCGCCCCGCGAAATAGCTACGTAAGTCGATTGAATGAAAGGAACTTATGAAACGAATCATTGTTGGTTTTGTTTGCGCGATGATTGCGCCCCTGGCGTTCGGGCAAACCGTGGCAAAGACTTCGGCTGTTGAACACACAGGCCAGATCCAGAAGGCGCCGACGCAGATCACCACCGGCGCAGTTAAAATCGGGACGGTGACCGCGTTCAATCCCGGCCAAAGACCCATTGAGCCTGCTTCGCCGATCGTTGTGCAATCCTCCCCCGACACCAAGCCGGTGTCCTACATGCTCGGAAAGAAGGTCCGCTTTGTCGATAAGGACGGCCGAGCAGTTGACCCGCGCCTTGTCCGGCCGGGGACTCGCGTGCAACTTGGTTTCGACCGCAGAGGCAGGGTCGCTCGCGTTACGGTAGTCGAAAAAGGATAAACGAAGCTAATTCGCGGAAAGCTCAAGGCCGCAGGGAATATGGCCTGCGGTCACGGTAGGGACATCGCGCTGCGACGTCTCGCTCGCGGTGACTGCTGCGCGGGGTTCCTAGCTATTTGCGTTTGGCAGGCAAATCGCGGAAAATTGCCCGATGTCTTTGGATCTAAAGGAAATTATCGCCGCGCGACTGGGTGAGAATTATCAACTTCACGAAAGGCATGTGAACCGCACGCTGGTGGCCGCGCAGCGCGTGATTGGGTTCGACAAGGTCTATGCGCGGGCAGAAGGCGCGTACCTCTACGATATGGATAACCAGCCGTATCTCGATTTCCTGAGTGGGTACAGCGTTTTCAACATTGGACGGAATCATCCCGTCGTGAAGCAGGCGATCCGCGATGTGCTCGACCTCGATCTGCCAAACATGGTGCAGATGGATTGCTCGCTTCTGAGCGGATTGCTAGCGGAAGCGATCGTCAAACGGACGCCGCCGCATCTGGACGCCGTTTTCTTTTGCAACTCAGGCACGGAAGCAATGGAAGGCGCGCTCAAATTTGCGCGTGCGGCGACGGGGAGGAATCGCGCGGTTTCGTTAGCGAGCGCATTTCACGGACTCAGTCTTGGGTCGCTTTCGCTGATGGGCTGCGAAAGTTTCACGGAAGGTTTTGGATCTTTGATGGAGGGATTCGATGCGCGCGTGCCGCTGGACGACATCGAAGAGTTAGACCGACAACTCCGTTCCCACGATGTGGCGGCCTTCGTGATTGAAACCGTTCAAGGAAAAGGCTGTCAGACTTCCAAGAACGATTTCTTCGTTCGCGCTCAGGAGCTTTGCCGCAAATACGGAACTCTCTTGATTTCAGACGAAGTGCAGACCGGCCTTGGCCGCACTGGAAAGATGTTCGGATTCCAACATTGGAATCTGGAGCCCGACATCATTACGCTGGCGAAAACTTTGAGCGGCGGTTATGTGCCGTGCGGTGCAATCGTGGCGCGACGCGATATTTACCAAAAAACGTTTTCGCGGATGGACCGTTGCGTTGTTCACTCGACGACCTTCGGACGCAATAATCTGGCAATGGCCTGCGGCTTGGCTGCGCTGGAAATAATCGATCAGGAGAATCTAATTGAGAACGCGGCGAAATTGGGCGCGCTGCTCATGGAAAAGATCGATGCACTGCGCGCGAAACATTCGTTCATCAAAGAAGTTCGCGGCAGAGGCTTGATGATCGGGATCGAGTTTCACGAGCCGAGCGAGTTCAAGCTCAAGATGGCGTGGAAACTTCTGCACAAGATCGACAAGGTGCTGTTCGCACAAATGATCGTGACCCAAATGTTGAGCAAACATCGCATTCTCACGCAGGTGGCCGGTCACGCGATGGACGTGATGAAAATTCTCCCGCCGCTGATCATCGGCGAAAAAGAAATCGACATGTTCGTGAACGCGCTGGACGACGCGCTGACCGAATGCCGCAAATTCCCCGGCCCGATGTGGGAGCTTGGAAACAATTTCGTCAAAGCAGCGCTCGGTTCAAAGCGACCTGTTCAATCCCGGCCGGCTGTTTCTGCCAAACTGTAGCGGCCGTCGCGGCTCTCTGTGAGCAGAGAGCAGGACGCACTCAACGGTCACAGGCTGCCGCTACAGTTCAATTTGCCATTGTCCATCCTTAGCTGGGGCGTACGTTGTCGAAAGAAGGAGCAAAAGATTATGAGTACCACTGTTACCGAAGAGCGAGAAACTGAAACGAAACTGAATCAGCTCGAGCAGCTGAAGAAGTTTACCAAAGTCGTCGCAGACACGGCCGACTTTGAATCGATCAAGGATTTTAAACCGCAGGATGCGACGACGAACCCAAGCTTGGTTTATGCCGCTACTCAAAAGCAGCAATACGGGCATTTGCTGGATGAAGTTTTGAAGGATCGGAAGGATTCGGGATTGAGTGGCCAGGCGCAGATCGAAGACATCTGCGATCATCTACTGGTTCAATTCGGTTCCGACATTCTCGAGATTGTGCCTGGACGCGTCTCGACCGAGACGGACGCCCGATTGTCATTCGACGTCGAAGGCTCGATCAAAAAAGCGCGGCGACTGGTTCAACTTTACGAGGAGCGCAAGATTCCGCGCGAACGGGTGTTGATTAAAATCGCGTCGACTTGGGAAGGACTTCTTGCGGCCGAGCAACTGCAAAAGGAAGGGATTCGCTGCAACCTGACGCTGATGTTTTCACTTCCGCAGGCGGTCCGTGCAGCGGAAGCGAAAGTGCAGCTCATCTCGCCCTTCGTTGGGAGAATTTACGACTGGTACAAGGCTGCGAACAAGCGGGATTATGTCGGACCAGAAGATCCAGGAGTGCAGTCAGTTAATGAAATTTATACGTATTACAAGAAGTTCGACATCCCGACCGAGGTCATGGGCGCGAGCTTCCGCAACATCGGTCAAATCCGCGAGCTGGCGGGGTGCGATTGCCTGACGATCAGCCCCGAACTGATGACAGAACTTTCCGAATCGACCGAGCCGCTCGAACGCAAACTTAATCCCGAAAAAGCGAAATCGGCGAAGATTGAGAAGCTCGAGTTGGGCGAAAAGAAATTCCGCTGGTTGCTAAACGAGAATGCGATGGCGTACGAGAAAACTGGCGAGGGCATTCGCAAGTTCGCGGCTGATGTGGTGAAGCTGGAGAAGTTCGTCGCCAGCAAAATCAACTGACCGCGGATTACGCGGATCGGAGAAATCTGGTAGCCAGGAGTCCAGGAAGTCCGAGCCGGACAGGCAGTATCAAAAACAATTTCATGGCTTCCTGATTTCCAGATTAAATTTTTTGTGTTCAACGTTGTCTTAATTGAGCCGGAGATTCCGCCGAACACGGGCAACATCGGTCGGCTTTGTGTCGCAACGCGATCAACCCTGCATCTGATCAAACCGCTCGGCTTTTCGCTCGATGATCGAGAATTGCGCCGAGCAGGCTTGGATTACTGGGAGGAAGTGCGTCTGCAGTTGTGGGATTCTTTCGACGCGTTGTCCCGCGCGCAGCCGTCGGGGACGCGCTATTTTTTTCTGACGACGAAAAGCAAACGCCCGTACTACGACGTAAAATTTCAGAACGATGATTTCCTCGTGTTTGGCCGCGAGACAAAGGGGCTTCCGGAAGATTTACTCGCTGCCAACCTTGATAACTGCATCACTATCCCCATGCATGGAGCGCGAAGTCTGAACCTCGCTACAGTGGTTGCAATTGTGTTGTTTGAGGCCATGCGCCAACAGCGCTGAGGAGTCGCGGGTCGAGTGCAATCGGCGAGGTTTTGTGGCAGCGAAGGCATCCGAAAGAGATCGCTCCAACGTTGAATAAATTAGAACCTCAAAAGGTCAAAGAATCCAAAAGGAAAAATCTTATGAGAATATTTGTTGTTCTAATTTGCAGTCTTGGGCTCGTGAGTGGCGCGCACGGCGCGCAACAAGAAGAAAACAAACAGAAGAAAAAGCAGCCGCAAACGGTGCAGCACGCGCCTCCATCCACGACCGGACATGCGACCGGCGCTGGAGCTGGCCCAAAGAAAACCTCAATGGGGGCTTATCAGGGTAAGAAGGGCCAAACCTCAATGGGAGCTTATGAAGGGCAGAAGGGCAAGAAAGGTCAGACCTCAGCAGAAGCTTATCAGGGGCACAGGGGCAACAAGGGGCAAACCTCAGTGGGAGGCTACCAGGGGGAGAAGGGCAAGAAGGGCCAAGGCTCAATGGGAGCTTATGAGGGACAGAAAGGAAAAAAGGGCCACACCTCAGTAGAAGCTTATCAAGGCCAAAAGGGCAAGAAAGGCCAAACCTCAATGGGAGCTTATGAGGGGCAGAAAGGCAAGGCAGCGAAGGGTGGAAAAGTAACGGGAGTAGGCAAGCCGAGCGAGGCAGCGGCAACGACCACAGCCGGAAAGACAGCAGCAATCGGCAAGGCAGCAACGGGGAAGCCACCTAAGGTGCAGCACTTCGATCTTCCAAAACAGCCAAACATCGCAAAGGCCCCGCCTGTGAAGTTCCAGCAGGGTAACCGGATTGAAGGCAGCCAGAATTGGCAGGGCCAACAATATACTGTTTTCCGCAACTATAGATCAGAGTGGCACGACCAGAACTGGTGGCATAGTCGTTACCATAACAATATCGTTTTTGTATTCGGCGCCCCGTATTATTGGAACGCCGGTTACTGGTTCCCCGCCTGGGGCTACTCTCCGAACGCCTATTATGCCTGGGACGGCCCCATCTACGGGTATAATCACCTCCCGCCCGATCAGGTTATTGCCAATGCGCAGGCGGCGCTGCAACAGCAAGGTTATTATCACGGAGAGGTGGACGGTCTTATTGGACCGCTGACGCGCGAGGCACTCGCGAATTACCAACGCGACCACGGACTTTACGAGACCGCATCGATAGATCAGCCGACGCTGCAATCGTTGGGAATGACATAAGAACAATTTTGACCGCGTAACCCGTCGTGTGTAGGGGAAGCCTTCGGCTTCCCCTACAATTTGTGATAGCGTTGCACGATGTCGATCTTAGCGGGAGATAGTTGCTTGTGCAGGCACCGCAATTAATCGCCCGCGATATTTACCAGTCGTTTCGAATGGGCGCGCGCCGGATCGAAGTCTTACGCGGCATCTCGATGGACATTGCGCATAACGAAGCCGTCTTCCTTTCGGGTGCGTCCGGCGCGGGCAAGACGACGCTCCTCTACACATTAGCGGGGCTGGAGCGTCCTGAGTCAGGAAGCGTGGAATTCGAAGGACGCCGACTGTATTGCGGCAGCTCCTCCGTCGAGGCGCGTCTTCGGAACCAGAAGATGGGCTTTGTTTTCCAGGGTTATTTTCTCTTACCTGAACTTACGGCCTTGGAAAACGTGCTGCTGCCTGGATTAATCGGGTCGCGGGCAACAATGGACGAGGCTGCGCAGAGCCTCGCCGCGGTCGGACTTGCTGATCGCATGCATCATTTGCCGGCGGAGCTTTCAGGCGGAGAACAGCAGCGCGTCGCCATCGCCCGAGCCAAAAACAGGCGATGCGATTATGGATCTTCTGCTAAATCTCGCGCGCGATCGGAAGAAGACGCTCCTTGTCGTGACGCACGACACTCGTCTGGCAACGCGCGGCGACCGGCAGTTGCACATCAAGGATGGAGTGTTGCAATGAGCGAAACGTTAAACCGCTGAAGAGTCGAAACCTTCTGTAGCCGCGTCTCTGTGAGACGCGCAGGTAGCGGTCGTTGCGAATACCTCGGACCGGATTATGAAAACCACTGACGCTGCGGTATTAGACGAACCTAAAATTCATGAGCCTACTGCGGATGCAGTAGTTGAACCGGCAATCGAAGGTCGCCCACGGCCCACCACAGTGGGTATCAAGGACGCGAAGATTTACGTCGACGGAAAATTTTACACCGAAGCGGACGCGAAGGTCTCCGTGTTCGATCATGGTCTCCTGTACGGCGACGGAATTTTCGAGGGGATTCGTTTTTATAATGGGCGTGTTTTCCGGCTTGGAGACCATCTCGATCGTTTGTGGGATTCGGCTCGCTCAATCTGCCTGGAGATTCCAATGACCAAGCAGGGCATGACGGAAGCGCTCCTCGAGACAATCCGGCAAAATCACGTCCGGGACGGTTACGTCCGGCTGGTGGTGACGCGCGGGATTGGCAATCTGGGTTTAAATCCGACGCAATGTAAATGGCCGAGCGTGATTATTATTGTGGCAGCAATCACCCTCTATCACGAGAACCTTTATCGAAAGGGATTAACGATCGTGACATGCGCAACGCGCCGCTGCAATGCCGGTGCGCTCAATCCGGCAGTGAAGTCGCTCAACTACTTGAACAATGTGATGGCACGGCTAGAGGCGAATTTGGCTGACGCGGACGAAGCGTTGATGTTGAATGATGCAGGCAACGTTGCCGAATGCACAGCGGACAACGTTTTCGTCGTCAAGCGCGGTCAAATTGTTACGCCACCTGTGACTGCAGGGGCGCTTCGCGGCATCACACGGTCCGTAGCGTTTGAGATTGCGGCGGAACTCGGCTTCAAAACTTTAAAGGCGGATATTACCCGCCACGATGTTTACGTCGCGGACGAGTGTTTCCTCACCGGGACGGCTGCAGAGATCGTTCCCGTGGTCAAAGCTGACGGGCGCGTGATCGGTAACGGAAAACCAGGCCCCATCACTACGCGCATTATTGCGCGCTTCCGGGAAATGACACGCGAAACGGGCACACCGATTTTCGCCTAGCATTGAGCAAAGCCGCTCCTGATGGAGAACCTCCGGAAATATTCGGGGTTGAATGTTTCCAAGATATCAGGGTCTAATTAACGGAGATGTTGTGCGACGTTTGCAAATGTAATGATGCGACGGTTTTCCTGACGCAGATTCTGGAAGGCAAAATGCACAAGGTGAATCTGTGCGAAGCGTGCTCCAAAGAAAAAGGTGTACAGGACCCCACCAGCTTCGCGCTTGCCGATCTGCTGCTCGGCCTGGGCGCAACAGACGAGATTGAGAAGGGAGGATCGACCCAAAAATGCGCGATGTGTGGTTTTAGCCACGCTGATTTAAAAAAAACTGGGCGCCTCGGATGCAGCGAATGTTACGTCACATTTGCAGAGGGCCTGGGCTCGCTTTTGAAAGCAATGCATAAAGGGACCGAACATGTTGGGAAACTGCCGGAACGCGCGCAGCGCTCAATTGCGCTCAGTCACCGAATGCGCGCGCTGACCGAAAATCTACAGAAAGCCGTGGCAGATGAGAACTACGAGACGGCCGCCTCGCTGCGCGATCAAATTAAACAGCTTGAAAGCGAGCTCTCCAATTCACCATGAAATTTTCAAACATGCTTTCCACTGCGGGAGAGTGGCTGCGCGGTGAAGGGCCGCACCACCAGATTGTAATCAGTAGCCGGGTGCGGCTCGCGCGCAATCTGCGCCACCGTCCGTTTCCGGGCTGGGCGAAGAAAGCGGAACGCGGTTCAATTCTCGAACTGATCAGGTCGCATGTGGAAGCGCTTCCGGAAATGCAGGAATCGTTCTCTGAAAGCTTGCAGGACCTTTCGGCCTTGGACAGGCAGGTGCTTGTGGAGCGACACCTGATCAGTCGCGAGCATGCCGCCAAGGGCGCGGGGAGCGCGGTGGTAGTGAATCGGCGGCAAACTCTTAGCATTATGATCAACGAAGAAGATCATCTGCGGATGCAATCGATTCGCTCCGGCCTGCAGTTGAAACAGGCATTTAAGCTGGTGGACAAGATCGACAGCGCACTTGAAAGCAAACTGGACTTCGCTTTCGATCCGCGGCTGGGATACCTGACTGCGTGCCCCACGAACGTCGGCACTGGTATGCGTGCCTCCGCTATGCTCCACTTGCCGGGGCTTGTCCTGAGCGATCTGATCAATCAAGTCATTCAAGCAGTGAGCAAAATCGGTCTCGCGGTGCGCGGTCTTTACGGTGAAGGGACCGAAGCGATGGGCAACCTATTCCAAATTTCAAATCAGACCACGCTCGGCGAGAAGGAGGAAGAGATCATCAATCGTCTGAGCAAAGTCATTGAAACAATCATCGAAAAGGAACACGATGCGCGGCAAATTTTGCTCCAGAAAAAACCGAACACACTCTGCGACCAGATCGGTCGCGCCTATGGCGTTTTGACCTACGCGCACGCCATGCCGTCGAAGGAAGCGCTCAACCTGCTGTCGATCATCAAACTTGGCATGGACTTGGGCGCGTTTCCCGAAGACCAGCGCCTGCAGGTCGATGAATTATTTATCGAGACGCAGCCGGCGCATTTGCAAAAAAGCTCGCAACAAAAACTGAATGCCGAAGAGCGCGATCATCTACGCGCCCAAATTATCCGCGACCGTTTGAAACTCTTTCCCAAACCTGATATTAGTAAGATGGCGAGAGAGTCGGGCAATGGCCTGACTAAGGCGCCATCGAATAATGAATAATTTCACCCCGCGAGCTCAACAGGTTTTGGCGCTTGCCAGGAAGGAAGCGGACCGATTTAACCACAACTACGTCGGCACAGAGCATCTGCTTTTGGGACTCATCAAGCTGGGCCAGGGAGTGGCGGTGAACGTTTTGCAAAAGATGGGTCTCGATCTTGAGACTGTGCGGATGGAGGTGGAGAAACAAGTCGGCTCGGGGCCGGAGACCAAGATAGTCGGCAACGTTCCCTACACGCCCCGGGTCAAGAAAGTGTTGGCGCTCGCGGGCAAGGAAGCCAAGGCGCTCAATCATTCCTACGTCGGCACCGAACACATTTTGCTCGGGCTTTTGCGCGAAGGCGAGGGGGTCGCTGCGAGAGTACTGAAGAGTCTCGAACTCGACATCGAACGCACGCGCAACGAGATTCTTAAAGAGCTTGATCCAAACTTCACGCCCTCTGAATCCGAGCAGGAAGGCGGCGAGCCGACGAGAAAAGACGTCAAGACCCCAGCCCTTCGCGCATTTGGCCGCGACCTGACGGAGCTGGCGAGGAAGGGCGAACTCGATCCTGTAATTGGCCGGCACAACGAGATCGAGCGGGTGATTCAGGTGCTTTGCCGACGGACAAAGAACAATCCGGTCCTGATCGGCGAAGCAGGCGTCGGCAAAACGGCCATCGCGGAAGGATTGGCGCAGGAGATTGCAAACGGCAACGTGCCTGAATTGTTGCGCGACAGGCGGGTAATCACACTCGATCTGGCGTTGATGGTGGCCGGCACAAAATACCGTGGCCAGTTTGAAGAACGCATCAAAGCCGTGATGGACGAAATTCGCCGTTCCAAGAACGTGATTCTTTTCATCGACGAGTTGCACACCATTGTCGGGGCAGGTTCGGCCGAAGGCGCGATGGACGCATCGAACATCATCAAGCCCGCGCTGAGTCGTGGTGAATTGCAATGCGTCGGCGCGACCACGATGAACGAATACCGCAAGTACATCGAGAAAGACGCAGCGCTGGAACGCCGGTTCCAGACGATAAAGGTGGATGCTCCGACAGTGGATGAAGCCATTCAAATCTTGAAAGGCCTTCGACCAAAGTACGAGGCGCACCACAAAGCAAAACTCACCGATGAGGCGCTGGAGACGGCTGTCAGATTTTCCGAGCGCTATATCACCGGCCGGTTTCTTCCCGACAAGGCGATCGATGTCATGGATGAGGCCGGCGCGCGTGCCCGCATCAACTCCATGACGCGGCCGCCTGATGTGAAAGACATCGAGAAAGAAATCGAAGAGATCCGCCTGGAAAAAGAAGGCGCAATCAAGGCGCAGGATTTTGAAAAGGCCGCCGCGCTTCGCGATAAGGAGAAACAAACCAAGGAAAAACTCGATGCCATTCTCAACAAATGGCGTGAGGAGCGAGAGGAGAAAGAAGTCGTGGTGACGGCGGACGACATGATGCACATCATCTCGAAGGTCACCGGCGTTCCACTCCAGCGAATGGAGCAGGAGGAAACACAAAAGCTCCTCATGATGGAAGCCGAGATGAAGCAGCGCGTCATCGGCCAGGACGAAGCAGTCACCGCGATCAGCAAAGCTTTGCGCCGCTCACGCGCGGACTTAAAAGATCCGAAGCGCCCGATCGGTTCGTTTGTCTTTCTCGGTCCCACGGGCGTCGGCAAAACGTATCTCGCACGCACGCTCGCTGAGTTCATGTTCGGTGACGCCGACGCATTGATTCAAATCGACATGTCGGAGTACATGGAAAAATTTACCGCGTCGCGTTTGATCGGTTCGCCACCAGGTTACGTCGGTTACGAGGAGGGAGGACAACTTTCCGAAGCCGTTCGACGCCGGCCGTACTCGGTCGTGCTTTTTGACGAGATCGAGAAAGCGCACCCCGATGTGATGCATTTGCTTTTGCAGATACTGGAAGACGGCAAAATCACCGACTCGTTGGGGCGGAAGATCGATTTCAGGAATACGATTATCATCATGACTTCCAACGTCGGCGCCGAGTTGTTGAAAAAACAAACGGTAATGGGTTTCGGTGCGCCCATGGAAGGACATGATTACGATTCGATGCGCGACAAAATTCTCGAAGAGACTAAGCGCGTCTTTAAACCCGAGTTTCTCAACCGGCTGGACGAGATCATCGTCTTTCATTCGCTCGGCAAGCCAGAGCTGTTGCGTATCGTTGACTTGGAAGTGGACAAGGTGCTCACGCGCATCAAAGCCAAGGATGTCCACCTCGAGTTGAAGCAAAGCGCGAAAGAATTCCTCATTGAGAAAGGATACGATCCGCAGTATGGAGCGCGGCCCATGCGCCGTGCAGTGGAACGTTTTCTCGAAGACCCGCTAGCGGAAGAATTGCTTCGCGGCAGCGTCAAACCCGGCGACAAAGTCGAAGTTGTGGCGGTCGATGGGAAGTTGTCGTTCCAAGTTCCGGAATCGCAAGCGCAGAGTAGCGCAACTGCGCCGGCGAGCTGAGGCGCGTTACAAATCACGCACGCGGATGAGCATCCGCGTAGGCTTTCTTTAGCCGCTCGACAGTCACATGCGTGTAGATTTGTGTCGTCGAAAGGCTGGAATGCCCCAGTAACGCCTGTACACTGCGCAGATCGGCGCCGCGATCGAGCATGTGCGTCGCGAAACTGTGCCGCAACTTGTGCGGACTCATTGAGATTGGAATTGATGTGTGGCGCACGTAGCGTTTTAATACGAGCCAGATCGAGCGCGCAGATATCCGCTTTCGCGCCTTGTTTATGAAGAGCGGGCCCGTGTGCACGTTGGCCGCAGCGCGATAGCGGGAGATGGCTTCCAGCGCGGGCAATCCGACTGGGCAGACGCGCTCCTTCCGGCCTTTGCCAAAAACGCGCACAGACTCTGTGTAAAGATCGACGTCGGCTACATCGAGTTCGGCCAGCTCGCTCAGCCGCAAACCGCTACTGTAAAATAACTCCATGATCGCGACATCACGCAGAGGCATCCAAACAGGTGCGGCGTGATTTTTCATCTGACGCGTTGGGGCCGCAAGAAGTTCTTCAACCTGCTGGCGTGTGAGAACCAGCGGCAACTTTTTCTCAAGTTTTGGCAATTGCACTTCTCGCACGGGATTGCCCCGCAGCCGTTTTCGAGCTGCGAGAAACTGATAAAAAGTGCGCAACGCTGAGAATTGCAGTCGCACGTACGAACGCGCTTGCCCGTGCTTCATAAGGGCAAAGAGATAATCGCGGAAATGGTCGGACGTGCATTTTTTCCACGGCGTTTTGGTCTCCGTGCCGAAAGCAGTCAGCGCCTGGCGATACGCCTTGAGTGTGCGCGGCGAAGCGTTTCGCTCGTTCGCAAAATAACGCAGGAATTCCTCCACGAGAACGTCTTTTGCTGCCGCGTGCCGGCCGCGTTCGTTACCATCCGCGGAGTCTGCAACTCGCGGGTGATTGTCGTTCTTATGGTGTCGTGTCTCGGAAATAACAGTCAGAGATTCCTCGACTTCGCTCGGAATGACAACAGCAAATGTTACTCCGGTTTTTCGACCGTATAGCGCAGTTCCGTCGGGCTTGGTCTCCCCCGGATCTGACTTTGGAAAATCGGCGGCGGATTGGTCGAAATTAATTCGTAGCCCTTCAAAACGAACTCCGGATAAATGCTGTTGCTGGCCGGCTCATAGACTTTGTCGCCGCTGAAATGGCCGTAGAGTTTGTATTCGCAATTGTTGTCGCTGCCGAATTCGAGGCGTTCGCGATCGGGCGCCAGTTTCTCTTTTTCATTTAACATCACTAACTGCGCGGTGCTCCACGGTTCGCCCGGGCGCCGAACGTAGCCCCAGAATTTGAAGTCGGCTTTGTAGTAACGCCGACCAATGAAATAATCTCCCGTCGGTTCGGCGGCGATATGCTGCGCCATCTCGATCCTTGCCTGATGGATCCCCTGCGGCATGGTCTGGCAGCTACCGAGAAATATGGCGCCAAGCAGAAGATTCCCAGCGAACAGAAAGTGAACGGCGCGTCTCATTCCTTCAATGGACATTCTTTTATGCAGCTTTGCGTCAGGCGCAATTGTAACCTGCGCACATGCCAAATTCGAAATTCGAATTTGGAAATCCGGCAAAGAGAAAGAATGACATTCGTGCTCCGTCATTTACCGTTCCCCCGATCGCTAGTCACTGATCACCTCGCTTGATAATGGTTCGATTCTTCAACGCTCTGGGCACGCCGCTGCTCTCGTTCTTTCAGTATTTAGGGGAGGTTGTCCTGCTCGCAGCCGACACGTTTCGTTGTATTTTTACGCACAAGCTCCGCTGGAAATTATTTCTCAACCAAGTCGTCGAGATTGGGTTGCTCTCACAACTTGTTGTCGTGATCACGGGTGGGTTTACCGGCGCGGTGTTCGCGGCCCAAACTTTCTTTCAATTTAACAAGATCGGAATGGGATCGGCCACCGGTGCAGTGGTATCGGTCTCGATCTGTCGCGAGCTTGGCCCCGTCCTCACGGCGTTGATGGTGGCAGGTCGCGTCGGCGCAGCAATGTCGGCGGAAATCGGTACAATGAAAGTGACCGAGCAGATCGACGCGTTACGAGCGCTCGCAGTCTATCCGACCGATTATCTGGTCGTGCCGCGCGCGCTTGCCATGATGGTGTCGATGCCGCTGTTGGTAGCCGAATGTATCGCCGTCGGCGTCGCTGCCGGCTATTTCATCGCGATTTTTTTGCTCGAGATCAACGGCACGTATTACATGGCGAACATGGTGCGCTGGACGCGTAATCGCGACATTATCATGGGCCTGTCGAAAGCATTTTGTTTCGGGATTCTGATTGTATTCATCAGTTGCCAAAAAGGATTGAGCGCGCGCGAAGGCGCCGTCGGTGTCGGCCGCGCGACGACTGAAGCGGTAGTGAATTCGTCGCTTGCAGTTCTAATTTGCAATTTTTTCCTCACGATGCTGCTCAACATCATTTATCCGGCGGGATACCAGTAACGCTGTGCGGCAGTTGAGAGTTGAGGGTTGAGAGGTAAGAGTTTGAGCCTTGCGATGATCGAAGCACCGCCGTCTCCAAAACCGTCCGGTCAGCCTCGTGTGGTTTCGGGCCATTCTTCCCCAATGATCGCAGTCCGATCGTTGGCCAAAAAGATTGGGCAGCAGGAAATTTTGCGCGGCGTTGATCTTGAAGTCGCAACTGGTGAGACACTCGCGATTATTGGGCGAAGCGGCGGCGGCAAAAGCGTTTTGCTTAAACATCTCGTGGGATTGATGGCGCCGGACGTGGGAGAAATTTGGATCGATGGTCAAAACATCATTGGAATGAACGAGCGTCAACTCGGGACAATCCGCAAAAAGGTTGGCATTCTCTTTCAAGGCGGCGCGCTTTTTGATTCGATGACCGTGGAGGAAAACATCGCTTTCCCTCTGCGCGAGGCTGGCGAGCGCGATCCAGAGGTTCTGCACTCAAAAGTCAAGGAGATGCTCGAGGTGATGGAAATGGAGGGCGAGGAGGACAAGATGCCGGAGAGTTTGAGCGGTGGAATGAAGAAACGCGTTGGCCTTGCGCGCTCCATCATTCGTCGGCCCTCGTGTGTATTGTACGATGAGCCGACATCGGGCCTCGATCCCGTGGTCGCGGACAGTATCAATCGCCTGATTCGCCGATTGCAGCAGCGGCTGGGAGTGACAAGCGTAGTGGTTACGCACGACATGAAAAGCGCATTCGACGTCGCCAATCACATTTCCTACTTGCACGAAGGCCGGATTTATTTCCATGGCACGCCCATTCAACTTCAGCAGGCGGCCGATCCGATTTTGCAGGATTTCCTGCTCGGACGCTCCGACGGTAGGGGCGATTGACTCCGAAAGCTTTCGCGAGTTGACCTCAATCGCCCGCAGCTCCGTATATTCACGTATGCGACGACGGGGCAGTTCGGGCCTGTCACGACGTAGCCAAGCGAAGGCGGGTGAACCGCTCCTATCTTGCGAAAATCAATAGTAAGACCGACAATTAACGTTCAATGAATCGGCACGAACGAGGTTTGGAATTTAAAGTTGGCGCGTTTGTTTTCGTCGGGTTGGCGATGTTAGGCGCGCTGGTCGTGCAATTCGGGCGACTGGGAGAAGGGCTCAAAACGTATTACCCTCTCACCGTTCGCTTCACTGACGCGAGTGGCCTGTTAAAAGGTTCCGATGTTTTGCTCGCGGGCGCCAAAATCGGAAAAGTCTCTGGTGGTCCACGAATGGTTCGCGAGGGCCAGGGTGTGGATGTACCGCTAAAGATTTATGATTACATTAAGCTTCCTGAAGGAAGCAAGTTCACCGTCGGAAGTTCCGGTTTGCTCGGCGATCGCTTCGTAAACGTGGTGATGCCACATGGGCAGCCGAAGGCTTTTCTGGCGCCTAACGCCCACATCAGCGGCGCGCGCGAGAGCGGTGTTAACGACCTCACGCGTGAAGGCGGCGCGCTCGTGAACGATCTCCGCGGGACCGTGCAAAAGATCGACACGACTATGGACCGATTGAATCAAGACACGCTCTCTTCTGCAAACATGGAGAATCTGAAGTCGAGCATGGAACATTTAAACCAGGCTACCAGTGCGCTGGCGGAGTCCTCAAAGAAATTGGATGGGGTGGTCGATCAGGCGGATTCAACGATGGCTTCGGCAAAAACAGCAGCGGACAACTTGCAGAGCGCAATCGCTGACACACGCAAGGTCCTGCGCAGTGCTACGCAAGGCAAAGGTTTGGTGGCGACGCTCCTGAACGATCCAGCATTAGCGGCTGATCTGCACGCGCTGATCACCAATTTGCGAGCGCACGGCGTCTTGTTTTATCGCGATACAGCTGCAACCGCTCAGCCAAAGCCGCCGGAGCAAACTAAACCGGCGCGCCAAACCAGGAGTCGCTGAGATTGTCCGAAATGGATTGCGTGGTCCGGTCCGTTTCCGCTTACATGGGATCGCGTGATACGGCGCTCATTCCTGAAGCATCTTGCAGCGGTTCCGCTTGTCGCAGCCGCAGCGCCTTCTACTGTCGGAACCAGCACGACGAAACTAAAAATTCTAATGAAGAGTGCCTGGGGTTCGGACGACCCGACCAAAGCCGCATTTCCATTTCTTCACGGCGACGCGCTTTCTGAAGCCGGTCACGAAGTCCAAATCTTTCTTCTCGGCGAAGGGGTCTCTCTGATGCGAAAATCAGTCGCTAATGCAGTCGTTCCCGTTGGCTGGCCGCCATTATCAGAAGTTTTGAATAAAATTGTGACGAAGAAGATACCAATCTACGCATGTGGCGCGTGCTCTCGCGCAAGAGGCGTCACCGAGGCAGATTTGGCCGAATACGCCGCAAGGTTTGGCAATCCGAAGATTTTTGTCTCACTGATAGAGTGGGCGGATAAAGTAATCACCGAGTAGCCGTCCGATTCCTTTCAGGTTGTGCCGAGCAAACGCCGGCGCACATCTGCTGCGCTCAGGCCTTCGATGCGAATCACTTTGCCGCGCGATTTGTGGCCATGGTTCACCACGATCGCGTTTTTTGCGATTTTCAATTCTTCGGCCAGAAAACAACGCAGAGCGGCATTCGCTTTTCCTTTCGCCGCAGGGCCGCGCACTTTGATCTTAATCGCGTCGCCGTACTCGCCGATTACCTTGTCGATCTTGGCATTCGGAGCGATGTGGAATCGGAGAGTAGCCATCAACTAAGTGTAGCGGCGGTCTATGACCGTCGCATTCGCTGAATTGCCTTGAACCCGAATTCTGTAATCGTTCAGCGCAAACCGACTGCTTTGCGCACGCGGTGCATGACCTGATCGGCAATTTCATTCGCGCGTTTGGCGCCTTTGGTGAGGACATCGTCAATGTACGATTTGTCGCGCAGAATTTCTTCGCGGCGCTGGCGCATCGTCGCGAAATATCCCCAAAGCTTCTCGAAGAGTTCTTTTTTGAAATCGCCGTAACCGGTGCCGCCTTTTTTGAACTGCTCCTTCATATTCGCGAGTTCATCTTTCGAAGCGAAGAGGGAGTAGAGCTGAACGATGGTCGATCTTTCCGGATCTTTCGGCGCTTCGACGGGGGTTGAGTCGGTCACGATGCTCATCACGCGTTTCCGCGTTTCTTTTTCGTCGCTGAAAATGTCGATGTTGTTGCCGTAGCTTTTGCTCATCTTCTGGCCATCGATACCCGGCACCGTCTCTGTCGCGGGCTGGATACGCGCTTCAGGCAACCTAAAAATCTGTCCGAAGGTTTCGTTGATCTTCACAGCGAGATCGCGGGTCATCTCGATGTGCTGTTTTTGGTCTTTGCCGACCGGCACGACGTCGCTGTCATAAATCAAAATGTCCGCCGCCATGAGTACCGGGTAGTTGAATAGTCCAACTGTAGCGGCCACGCCGCGGGCGAGTTTGTCTTTGTAAGAGTGGGCGCGCTCCAACAGACCCATTGGCGCGACCGTCGATAAAATCCACGCCAGCTCCGTGACCTGCGGTACATCTGAATGTCGAAAAAGCGTTGCCCGCTCTGGATCAAGTCCGCACGCGAGAAAATCGAGCGCCACGCGCCGGCTGTTCGTGCGCAAAGCCTCCGGGTCGCGCACACTGGTAAGCGCATGATAATCGGCAATGAAATAAAGCGCTTCGCCCTC
>WNGE01001788.1_pt1 | contig 26925 bp, 19 predicted proteins | sample 5400651 | NCBI WGS metagenome assembly WNGE01 (sample SAMN13153370, study PRJNA577476) | soil metagenome | isolation source: 60 cm soil or saprolite under grassland replicate 2 | place: USA:California | collected 2016-06-15 | reverse complement strand
CTTCGCTGGCCAACAAGATGCCCCGCGCCACGTCCCTGACGTAGATCAGCGGCAGGTGATTGTTGCCGGAACCGATGATGACCATCTTGCCCTGCTCCACCAGCCTGGCGAAGCGGCCGAAGCTGTTGGTATCACGCGGTCCATAAATCAAGCCCGGGCGTACAATGGTTACCGGCGCGCCCTTGTCCCTGATCAGGCGCTGTAGCTCGAGCTCGCCCGCGATCTTGCTTCGGCAGTAGGGATCCCGCTCAGTGCCGTACGGCGCTGTCTCACCGGCCCTGTTACCCACGACAAGGCCATGCACGTCAATCGAGCTGACATGCACGATCCGCCGGACACCGGCAGCCATCGCGGCCTCCACCAGGATCTTGGGCCCACGCACATTGACCAGGTCGTATTCGACCTCAGGGCCCCAGGGACCCATGCGCGCCGCGCAATGCAGTACCAGATTTACGCCATTAACCGCAGATTCCAACGACAGGCGGTCAGTTAGATCGCCCCGGCAGATCTCCGCACCAGCCCTGGCCAGATTGGAGACGTCTTCACCTGGGCGTACCAAAAGGCGTACTGCATCGCCGCGCTCTAGCACCAACTCAGCCACATGGCTACCGAGCAGACCCGCTGCGCCTGTCACAAGTACCTTCATTGTTAGCTCCTTACCCCTCTGGCATGCTTGCAGCAACCCTTAAACAGGAAGATGCCAGAACTGAACGTCCTATAGCCCGAAGAAAACCCGCCACCACGTCTTCCCTACCGCCGCGCAAGGCACTATGCAGCGATATAAAAACTGCGAAATTCTATCCCAACTCCTGGTTTCTTGCATTAATTTCACTGTTGGTAGTATAGTGAATAAGCTAAGGAGAAGAAAAGTTACAAACGTATCAAGGAAAAAGTACTTTCGTATCTTTGATATTTTTGCCAGTGCCTTCGTCTCCCTACCCACCAGACGGCCTTTGGCGTCGCTGATGTTAAACGAGGGTTTCCTGTTTCTCTGTGACAAGCGTATCTTTGTTTCCTTTGAGCTGCACTTTCATGACAGCGGGTATCGTCAAGCCGAGAGTCTTCAGACATATCAGGCCGACCGAACACATGAGCAGAGCAGTCAAGGGGTGGAATAAGATGAACATGGCGATAACTTTGCTAGCTGGCAAATGGAGTAGTCCACTGAAGACGAGAAGGCCTATGGCTTCGTTACTGCCTACCTGCCCAGGGGGAGTTGGGAAGATGGCGAACATGTTGTAGAGGGTGTATCCGAAGATAACTGTCCCGAAAGATATGGGGTAGCCAATAGTCCAGAAGCCGAGCATGGCGAAGAGGCTGTCGAAGATAAGGGCCAGGCAGGTGAGCAACACTGCAGGGATGAAAATCTTTGGGCGGCTTGCGCTGATGAGCAGCGAATCGACAAAGCCAGTGGCAAAACCTTCGATTTTGCCCCCTATGGCTCTAGGGAGTATACCCGTTGTTTTCCGTAGCAGGGTGATGGCAGAAGTGCGTTTCCACGCCGCCAATCCAACAAAGAGAACCAGGCCGATGAATAATCCGCCAACGAAGCCCAGTACGAACCAGAGCTTGATGTCCATCTGCAAGCCCAGGAGCGGTACGATGGCCATGAGGAAGAGGGCGGGCAGCAAGTCCAACGACCTGTCCATGGCGACAGTGGGTAGCGATCGACTGATGGATATGGCCGCGATGTGTTTGAGGATGATGGCCTTGGCAATTTCGCCGCTACTAATTGGCAGCAAGAAGTTGAGAAAGATGCTAATCAGGAAGAGCCGAATAGCCGTGAAGGCGCTGACCTTGCCGATGGGGTTCAGGAAAAGTTTCCAGCGAATGCCCCGGATGGAGAATGCAAGGAGGAAGGAGGCGCTTGCGAGGAGGGCGAGGACGATGCCACGAGGTGTCGCCAGATTTTGTTGCAGCATACGCATGCTTACGGCGATGTTGACAAAGCGTGAGACGAGCACTAACAGGCCGACGCCAATCAACAGGCCGATGATTACTTTTGCCGCAGGGGTGGTGAGTAAACCTTTCATGACTTTCGTACTCCTCAATGGGTGGTTGGTGTATTGACTGGGCTGGCGACACATGGCTGTTGCTGAGCGCGAGCATTGAACCACGTAGCCGCTAATCTGACGCCTTCACGTTTATCGATCTTTGGCTTAGAGCCCAACTCACGTTGCCTTGGGTGAATCGCTCAGATAACCATACTTGCGGTACCATGCGGCAGTCAGTTTCATACCTTCTTCCAACCCGGTTTTGGGCGCGTAGCCCAGTTCAGACCGGGCTCGGCTAATATCATAGATACGACTATTCGTGAGAAATTTGACACGACTGCGCGTGAGTGGAGCCTGCTCACCCTTCATACCTGGCATTACGGCAAAGATATCCGATGCAAGATTGGCAAGCCAGAGCGGGATACTGCCTGCAGGGAGTTCTCTGTCCAGTGCACGCGCGATGGCTAGCGCAAGCTCGCGAACGGTGACGGGACACTCTCCCGCAATGCTATAGCTGCGACCAGGAGCCTGGGGTCGCTCGCCGCAGAGCAGAAGAGCGGCTACCAGGTCATCGATGTAGACCGGGTGCAGTAAGGCTTTTCCGCCATCGATGACGCGAAACAGCCCTTTTTTAATCGATACAAAGAAACCCAGCAGGTGTAGGTCACCCGGTCCATAGACAAGCCCAGGCCGCACCACGGTCACGGGTAGGCCTTGCTCCTGATAGGCTTTGAGTGCGAGCAGTTCCCCCTCCAGTTTGGTGGCTTCGTAGGGATTGGTAGGAGCAAAGGGTGCATCCTCGGCGGTAGGCACCTCACCCGTGATGCCATGCACGCCGGTGGTGCTGGCGTGCACTATGCGCCGTAACCGAGTTTGTCCCTGGCATGCCTTGAGCAAGGTGCGCGTGCCTTCCACATGCGTCTGGCGATAAAGTTCTGCCGGGATGCTGGGATGATAGAGACGCCCCGCAAGGTGGTAGATAGTGGTCGCGCCATCGACTACCTGTTGGACTTGCACCGCATCGGTGATCTCTCCTGGAATGATCGTTACTGCGTCACCGAATTGCTGGCGTGCTTTTTTTTCGTCACGTGCGAGTATAGACACCGCTTGCTGGCGTCTTACAAGTTCGGCCACCAGGGCGCTGCCCAGGAAGCCAGTTGCACCTGTTACTACTGTGGTCATGATGACCTCCTCGTACCTGAATAACCCTTGACGCTGAAGGCGTTCTCCGGGCGGGCCTCGTAACAGAGCAGGCAACGCAGGCAGGTTTTATAGTTCACCCTCAGCGTTTTCAGATCAATCACATCTGGCAGTAGGCAGGTTTCGACACTTCGGCTTGAGTTGTCGCTAAATATCATGCTTGCGGTCCTCTTTGTAGAGAGAAGAGAAGTCGAGGAAGTCACCCCAGACTGTCCAACTAGAAAGGTAACAAATCCACTAGAATGGTAGCAAAAGAATCCTAGTCCTCTCAAGGAACGATAGTATCAGTCAAGGGTACAATGGTATCGTTTCTCATTTCTTCTACTTAGACTGCTTACTCTCACGTATATGAGTCAACCACTGAGGAAGGTCTCAGCATGGTAAGATGTTTCGTGAGGCAATACACAGTATTGACGGGAGCCTGACGGGAACGTAAACTTGCAGGGAACAGATAGCTACGTCTCAAAAATGGAAACCCACGGGAGAGAGAATGGCGCCATCATCTAGAAAGCGCTTCCATGTGCTAAGTATTGCTGCATTTCTTTTACTACTGGTTATTATTCCAATAACGGTCATAACGAGTTTGCAGCGACAGAACCTTAGACAGCGTGCAGCAGGAAGTCCGTTTGTCACCAAATCCGGTTCAAACTTGATGGTAAATGGCTCGCCACTCCGTCTTATAGGATATAATTGGCATTGGATGGGAACCGGCTGTGGGGCACCCACGAATACAGAAATTGATACAACTTTTTCTCAGATCAAAACCGCTTCGCACGGCAATGTTGTCAGAACGGCATTTTATCAAAGTGGCAGCAATAATGATGCCTATACCGATTTTGATCGCTATATTGCGTATGCAAATAAATATGGTTTGTATATTGTTCCAATGCTCGTAAATCACTTGACAAATTGTGAACCTTCAACAGCGACGAAAACATCTTCCTGGTATCAGTCAGAATATAAACAACCGAATGATGGATATCCACTCTCGTTCCGTGATTATGCAATAAAACTAGCTCGACATTATGCTAATGAACCAACCATTGCCTTCTGGCAACTCGTAAATGAACCGGATGCTGGTCCGTGCGGTGCTGTTGGTGCTCAGATTTTGCAAAGCTTTGCCGATGATATGACAACTGCTATTAAAGCAGTTGATCCCAATCACATGGTCGATCTGGGTGTCCCAGGAGGATGCGCAGGTGATAATAGCACAGACTACACCATGATTGTCAGCGGCCAGGTTGACCTCTGCGATGTCTGGCATGATTATGGGCAAGTGGCAACGCCATTGCCTTCACAGATACAGCAGCGTATCGCTATCTGCCGAGATCTCAACAAACCAGCCTTTGCCGGTGAATCAGGCATCTGTGCTGATAGCACGGCCAACGGCGACTGTTCTGGGACCGTCACAACCACTACCCTCAATCAGCGAGCCACCTTCTTTGATGCAAAGCTCAGTGCTGGATTTACCGCAGGATTGGCAGGGTATATTATTTGGAGTAAAGGCAGTCAGAGTGTTCAGTACGATATCGGACCTGGCGATCCAACGGAAAGTGTTTTGGCAAAATATGCCTTTCCGAAGATCTCCTGCACTGGCAAATCCTGTAGTGGATAGAGCGCAATGCCCGTGATACAGCCTCCCACTATTGACTGCAGTTGCCACAATGAACGCATCACCGCCTATAAAGCTGAGCAAAGACGATGTTCAGTAATCAAACTGGATGCAATAGGCCGTGTTGTTAGAGGGCCTCCATTCCGGTGAAACAGGCTGAGTCCATCCGGTTCATGAAGCATGAGCGTAAAATGTGACAGAAATGCTGGGCTCTTCAAATTAATGTGACGTACTATGGGATCGTCTTGCGCCTCTGGAGGTACGATGATCCAGTCCACTACTGAGGGTGGATTTATTAAGGCTTGCTTCCACATGTCACTAGAGCCTTCATAGATGAAATCTTTGAGCTCAGCCGCCTCTACCTCTGCTTCGATAATGCGGTAGTCGCTGATATCTTCTAAAATCCTTCCCCCGGCATAGTGTTGCGCGAGATAGATAGTGATAGGCTCTGTTGGTAGACAGGAGTAACCATATTGGCCATCTTGCAGCGGAAGAATCCCTCCATGAGCAATCAAGATCGTCTGAATGCAGATACTTATCACAAGGACAATTGATCCTACAATGCCCCAAAGACGGGCTAGTCTTGTAATAGACCAACGCATTGCCAGTATCGATAAAAAGAATGCAGCGGGCGCAACCGCCTGAGTACCAAAGCGGACATTCCAGAGGCCGTATGCCTCATTGACAGTGCCAACTCCTGGCAAATAGATGGTAACTTGCCCAGTGTAGAATGTAAGGAAGTAAAAGGCGAAAGGCGTGAGAAATACTACTGCCCCAACTATGGTGCTTGGCATTCGGCGAAATCGAAAGACAAAAATGACGACGGCAATGAACGCCAGAACACATAGGATCGGTCCGACAGTCTTTATGGAGAGAATCATGTAAGCATAAATAGACTCCCGCATGTTGTGATAGGTGTAAAACGAAGTGTTTGCCAAGTGGGTTCCCTTCGTTAAAGCAAAAGTAAAGTTATGGAAGTAGAGCGGATCACCAAAGATGACCCAGCACCAAAGCATCCACAATCCTATCCCTAGAGCGCCTAGTGTGCCGAAAACGAGTAGATTGCTCTCGATCTGCTCCCAACGCTGGCGCTTGATCCAAGCGACTACTACAATCGAGACAAGCAATACCAGGAACAAGCCCCAGCCGTCATAGCGCGCTAGGGTTGCCAGAAAGCAGCCTGCCGCCATCCCGACCAAGTGCTTTATATGATTGTCCTGCGTCCATGCGAGGAAATAGTAACAGGTGAACACAATCATCGCAATACATACTGATTCAGAAAGTGGCGTGGCCTGCACATAGAGAATATTCGGGTTCAGAATGAAAAGCAGGGTACCTACAAAGCTAGCCCGGCTATCCTGCGTCAAACGACGCGCAGAAAGAAACAGATAGATTACCGAGACCATATAACAAAACATTCCCACGAAACTTCCTGCTAAACCAGTACGCCAGAGGTAATCATTCCAAACGAAAGGGAGCATCAGAACCTGCGGCAAAGGCATCCAAACACCTCCAAGTTGACCAAAACCTGGAGGCGAATTATCAAAGACTCTTCGTGCAATCCTCACGCGTGAGAGGGCATCTTCCTGGAGCAAGATCTGATGATGTTGGAAAAAATACCAGCAGGCGGCGCTGCTAGCAATGCAGGCTACGACGAACGTGAGTATCAACCAGGGATCTTTTAGCCCATGTTGCAATGGCAAGCGTTTTAGATAATGCACGAATAGACGCTGAGCTCTTCTGACGGTAGGTAATTTTTCGATCACCTCGAGATCCTCTTCCTCTGTTGTGCTACCGGAGAACGAGGGAGACGCAGGCAAGGGCGAAGATAGATGCCTGGCGTTCCTGATGGCAGGTCTTTTATCGGTCACCTCGAGATCCTCTTCCTCCGTTGTGCTACCGGAGAACGAGGGAGACGCAGGCAAGGGCGAGGATAGATGCCTGGCGTTCCTGATGGCAGGTCTTTTATCGGTCACCTCGAGATCCTCTTCCTCCGCTGTGCTACCGGAGGACGCGCGAGGCGCAGGCAATATTATCATAGTCCACCAGGCCGACCGTCCATGGTAGGCTGTGCTACCGGAGAACGCGCGAGGCGCAGGCAATAGCGGGGGTACACCTTTTGTGCTTGTGAAGGCAGGTGATTGCATGGTCGCCACCGACTTGGGTTCCTCTTCCACAGTCGTGCTAGCGGAGGACGAGTGAGGCGCTGGCAATGGCGGGGACGCATGCTTTGTGCTCGTGAAGGCAGGTAATTGCATGGTCACCCCCGACTGGGGCTCCTCTTCCACAGTTGTCCTACCGGAGGAAGAGTGAGACGAACGTAGGTGCAAGCCGTGCTTGGTCTTCTCCCAGTAATGCGGTTTGAAGATGAGCTGGTAGAGAGCCAGAGATGCTGCTACCGTCATCATCGCCCAGTAGATAGGAATAGATAACGCCCACTTGATCAAGCTAAACCGACTAAGTTTCATGCACCCAATGAGGTGGATGTAGGTATAGAAGAAGTTACCAAAGATGAGACAGAGCGTACCCATATAGAGGATAGGCCCTGGGAACAATGTATGATACACATCGACCGGGCGGAACAGGATGTAGATCGCCAGCAGTACCCACATCAGAGGATTCACAAATAACACCGCCGTCTTGCCACCTATCACCAGTTGCAGTGAGAGGAACTCGCGCAGGCGTCCCGGGCGCAAATAGCGCAGAGGCTCGCGCATATACACCAGGTATGTTAGCAGGTAGCCCTTGATCCAGCGTGACCGCTGTCGTATCCAGTTCTTCAACTGCGAGTTCGCCTCCTCATACGTGATCGAATTCAGCACGATAGTCTTAAGGCCGGAGCGGGCCAGGCGCAGACCCAGGTCGCAATCCTCAGTAACATTGAAGGGATCCCACGCACCTACCCTATGCAGCATCTCCATACGAAAATGATTCGATGTGCCTCCAAGCGGCAGCGGCAACTTCGTCTGTTGCATCCCCGGAAGCATTAGATCAAACCATAAGCAATACTCCACGGTGAACCAGCGCGTCAGCAGGTTCTGATTGCCATTGTAGTAGTTCAGCTTGGCTTGCACACAGGCCACATCTGAGTCATGATTTGCAAACGTCAGAACGGCTTTCTTGAGTTGTAGGGGATCGGGGATATCCTCTGCATCGTAGATGACCACATAATCTCCCGTAGCCTGCAATAATCCAAAATTACATGCACGAGGCTTTGTACGCGGCTTACCATCAGGCACTGTCACGATGCTGAAATGTTGTGGCAGGTGCATCGCTGCGATGGCTTTGCGCGTCTCTTCATCGTTTTCCTCAGTGAGGAAGAGAATCTGCAACTTGTCAGTCGGGTAGTCCAGCGCCTGCATTGCTTGCACAAATTGGGGCACCACTTCGGCCTCGCGATAGAGTGGGCAGAGGATCGTATACCGTGGCCAGTCCACATCAGCTAGCGCGTGTACGATCGCATCGTCGATCTGTTCATCCGTTGACTGGTTGAGTGCCAGCATGATTAGCAAGAAGTCCAGGATTAAAGAGCTAAAGTACAGCACGGTAATCATGGCAATAATCACAATGACCAGCTTCATACCATAGAAAAACAGGCCGAGCCCACATCCAAGCATAATTGTGCTCAGGACCACAACTTGCCTGCGCGTAAAACTTTTGTACGCAGAGAGTGCATGCCGAAAAGGGGCGAAAGGACGAAATTCCTGGCCTTTAACGGTGACGGTTCTTAAGGCGTCCTCGGCATACTTTCTGCTTTCTTCCTGGTAGCTGCCGTTGTTATTGCGCTGAGCCTCGGTAGTCAGCCACTCGGCGTAGCGTATAATCTCGAGTTGTTCGTCGGTATTGGCGTCGACGATGGGAGTCGTTGGAACAGTGATACTCTGAACAGAGCCTTTATTTAGCATGTTCTTCCTTACTATGTTGTTAATAGAGAACCAGGCTCTCTTGACAAAAAGCTTGAGCAAGCGTACATTGAGCTTTCTCAATGGCTCTATCAATCGCTATTTCTGCACGACTGAGGGAAATTGCTCAATCGGTATGTCCTCAACGTTGGTGCTGCCTTGAGAATTCCTACTGAGTACAGGAGGTGCACGCCTGCTGAAGCGTGTGCGCAAAACGTAGGTAAAGGCCTCAACAATAATTTTGCACGATATTTAGCAGTTTAGAGAAGTGCGTAGGAGGAGACAAGTTGCGAACGTATCGGGGAAGAGTACTTTCGTATCCTTGACATTTTTGGGGAATCCTGCAGGGCTTGCCAGGTAACGCCAAAATAAGTATAGTAGCAATATGATGCCAGCAGAAGAACTGATCCAACTCCGAAATGAAGAACCCCTTATTTGTTTACCTCACGAATTTCTACACGCCACCCCCCCGTATCAAAGTATGCTATTAGGGTAGAATGATACGTCGCTGTCTCCACTAGTGTCATATGTTCCCTCTGCATATCGGTCAGCATCTGCGGAGTCGTCACTATATAGTCAACATTTCGCCAATTATTGTGAAACACCTTGTCCCGGATTGCCGGGTCGTCCTCCACATGCCAATAGTAGTGAGCAAATGTATAGCCACTATCATACAGATCGGTCCACATGGATTCATCGATAATCATACGGCTGCTCAATGGCAGATGCTTTTCAATCCACTGTGCCGCCTGATTCTGAGCATCAGCCTGCGTGTTATCCCAAAGAAGGAAGGAGTTGTCTTTGAATCCCAGATCGCCGCTTGTATACCCCGTCAATAGACCAAGCAAGCAGAGGCCTACCGTCACCATCTTTATAGTTTGAGTAATTGTGATAGCAGTAGAGCCCGCTAGAGCAGTTTGAAACTGGTTGATGGCAAGTCCAAGAACGAGCCCTACATTGAGAGCGAGCAAGGGCAACAGGGGCACGAGATAAAAGGCATAGATTTCACCCCCTCGCCCCAAGAAGGCCCAGAGGGACAGCGTAGCAGCCCCCATCATGCCCACCAGCCTCTGCTTTTTCATGGCAAGCACTGACACGATAGCACAGAAACTTCCTACCACGACGAGCATAGGCTCATCTTGTGCCCATACCTTTGTCAGCTGCCAGAATCCACTGTGAAAGTCAAGAAGGCCCCCGTCTTTCCCACGAGATGCCTGGAACTGGAGCGTGCCAAGCAAACTTACATGTGGAGCTGTTCCCCCTAAGAATGTCCCTGTGGGGAATAATTCCCCTCTCAGTAGTGCCATGAGCACGTACAGCGAGATAATAGAACTAACAAGTGTAATCCAGCCAATGGTTGCAAACCAGCGATGCGATTTGTCAGCACGATAGAACACAAGATATGTCAGAACAGGAACAAGGAAAATAGTTACTTCTTTTGAAAGGATGGAGATGCCAAGTGCTGAAGCACTTAACCAGACACGCTTGAGAGATAAACGCTTCGATACTAACAGCAGGATACTCAGCAGCATCCAGAATGTAGTAATATTGTCGAGCAGAACACGACGATGGAAGTAGATGCCGTAGGGCGAGAGCGCGAATAGTAAGCAGGCCATCGTAGCGGCTAACATGCTATGGGAAATGCTCCGGGCAATACGATACACCATGAAGGTACTTCCTACCTGCATGAGGAGCATGAGTACACGTCCCGTTTCTACTGCTGGCCCGAACGTGTGAAAGCCTCCGGTTACCATGGTCCACGCCGCAATCTGAATCCAGCCGAGAGGAGCATGGTCATACCAATAGGTGTAGTAAGCAAGCCGCCCCCGGTTGGCTACCGCCCACGCCTGCGACATATAGGTTCCTTCATCGTCCTCATAGTACGGAAAGTGGAACATGTTGACGCCGTGCAGGGAGGCAGCAACGAACAAAAGGCTAAGAATCAACAGCCATTCCCAATGCTGGATAGACCATTGGAGGAGTGAGCGAGCCGCCAGTTTGAGAGTGAGCCGCCGCAATGGCGAGAGGGCTTGTTTTGTAGGCATTTACGAGCCTCTCCAGTTATATATAACTATCTTGCCCCTCATGTCATGATTGTTGGGATTGGGCCAGCATAGTAGGTGTTGGCGTTCCGGTTGGTTGAGGAATTATGGTTGGCAATGGCGTAACTGTAAGCTTGACCTGGACCGCCAAAGCGTATGAGAACATTTCCGGCTGGGATACCTTTGATATTAAGCGTACTTGTTGCAGAGTCATATGTCCAGGTAGTAAGGGGTGAACCATTGACAGACACCGCGGTAGGTCGTTTTGTCGCATAGATCTTGGCTCGGGACGTGAGTGCTATCGGATCATTTCGGAATTGAAGAAAGGTTGTGTTATCTGTAGCGGCTGCCAGGACTTCTCCGTCTGTCCCGGTGACATACATCTTGCCGATACGTGAGGGTGTACTGGTCATGCCCAGGGTGATGGTTGTATTTCCCTCTACCAGGCTCTTGCCTGAGATAAAATAGCTTGGGTATGTAGCACCGTTCACCTGAATGGAAGATATATAGGCATTACGGGTTGAGTTATTATTGGCCTGAATAATGGTATCTTTTAGACCATGAATGACTGCCGTGGTAACGGAGGGGCTGGTGATTGCCCACTGCACACCTGGTGCTTGTATCGGATATAAGCCTAATAGGGCTAAAACTAGCGCACCAGCATTATCCGTATAGTAAACATCTGATCCTGCCCACCAACCTTCCCACATATTCAGGGATTTGAATTGCGGAACAAACCTGTTCCGGGTTATATCCTGAGCAGTAGACGGGCTATTGCTGTAAATCGGTAAAATTTGGTATGTTGGTTCATAGTCATTATAATCCTTATTCGGGGTTAAGAGTGTATTTATTAGCGAGGTCATGGTCCTGTCTCCATAAAGATCGTCCAGACCAAGAGGGTCATGGACTACATCAAATGCATACCTCTTCTCTGTCCCCTCGTAGAAACCGATGTTCCTCGCAGCCCATGAACCATCGGAGTTTTTTCCACGAAATACCTTATTGGCCGCATCCCAGTTCTTCTTATAATTCTGCCCGCGGCCGATATACTGGTGATAAGTTGCGTGATCTCCCAGGACATTAGCCAGCAGAGCCAATCCTTGTACATCAGTAGAAAATTCCAATCCATGTGACACATACTCGTACCATCCGTTGTCTCTACTAGTACCACTATCAGCCGGGATATAACCCTTCGTTAAAAATTGGGATTTATACATAAAGTTATTCGTATTGCCAAAAGTATCTGCTATAGAATTTTTAGCTTTAGTATAATCCACCCCTGTCACACCTTGAAGATAAGCGCGAAGAAACATTCCGCCAAAGAACCCCCACTGTATATCATTCCAACATCCGGGACAGTATGGATCCCAATTACCTAACATAACTTTATTCAGGTCGTATTGCGCCTGGAAGGTATGTAAGATATCTGTCATGAGACCGGGATCAATGAGTGACAGTAGAGCATAAACATTACGCGCCATATCCCACTGGCTGCGGAGATACCCACCCCCATAAAATGCCCAACCGGGACTTGAACCTATGGTCAAAATAGGACTACCATAGGCAGCAGCATAAGGAGCATACGGAGAACCATCCGTGGCATTGATAATATTCGCATAAACCGTATATAATCCTGTGTATAACATTTGTTTTGTGAGCTGATCGGCGTTTTGTACATCGATCTTGCCCAGCTTGGCATTCCAGGCGTCCTTTAAGCGCTGTGATGCGGCAGCAAAGTTGAAATCTGAAAATTCATTGGTGAAAAACTGTTGTGCTAGGGCCATGCTGGAATGAGATAAGGCTACCGCCACGGTGACATCCGGAGTGGAAGGATTAAATTTGAGATAACCTCCATTGTTAGCACCTATATTGGAATTTGATCCGTCTGTTATAGCAGACCCGATGAAGGTGCCTTTTCCTATAGCAGGCACACTGAACTTGATATAATAATAGATTTGACGATCATTATTCCCTAAAGTAGCCTGTATGGTTTGATTGTCTACTATCGTAATAATGTTGTTTGTCCAAGCCGAACTATCTATGGGGTTTTGTAGCTTGATAGCTACAGCCGCGTATGAGGAAACGTGATTGAAATGGTAACGGTAGATGGAGACATTAGGGCTCACAGTCAAAGCTACACTTGAACCTTTAGCCGCCACATCGCTTCTGTACGTAATATCCGTTTCAGCAGGATTTGCGATAATTGTATTTCGCCAATCGGTATTATCTTTATTTACTATCTGGTCTACAGTTGGGTATAGCCTGACACCCCGCGTCACACTGTCTGCTATTTCTCCCGCAGCACGCGACCATAAACCGACACGTCCTAACGGATACCTCATAAACACTTGACGATCACTATTATTTGGCATTCCGGGGCCCTGTACCATATTTACATATTGGGTATAATCCGGTTTTTTTGTAAAAGGAAGATTGGGGATTCCTACCACAGTAATAAGTGCAGATAAAGTTATAGATAAAATTAAAAATGATATCAATATTACAATTTTGTATTTCCTTTTGTTTTTCCTTAAGAAGACTTTTTTTTCTTTCATAGCAGCTCTCCTTAGTCGACTCGTTGCAGGAGCTTCTGGCTCCTTTGCCCAATGCCATTAATTTGGCCCAAACTTGGGTATTTACACACCTTATTCCTCGAGCTCAAGACCATAATACATTGATAGTAGGGCCGTCGCAATGTGACCTTACCCAGTAGGGTCAATACCTGCTTGGAGCGATCTCCGACCAGCCGCTGCTCATGCCCACAGGCACCCTCGCGCCGGGCGGACGGGCATTCATCACCGGGTCGCTCGTTCATGATACCTCCCAGCAACCTGCGTCCCAAGGCAAAGGCGCTGGTCATCACCTGCTGCTCCATTCCTTGTAATGTATCCTGCTACTGCTGTGCGACCGACGGGAGTTCCTGCATTTCAGAGGCTTGCATAGAAGCCTCTTGTAGTTGCATTGCATTGCTTCTTGACACGATCACCCCCCGTTTCAATGCTTGTCTGCTGAACCGAGTCTTCAAGACATAGGTGAATCCCTCGATCACAATTTTGCGGGACATTTTGGATTTCCCAACGCGCCTGTCCATAAAGATAATTGGCGTTTCGACGATTTTGAATCCTTGCTGCCCCGCTCGATAAGCCATTTCTATCTGGAAAGCATAACCCTGCGACTGCACTGTGTCCAGGTCTATGCTCTCTATGACCCGGCGCCGGTATAAACGATAGCCAGCAGTGCAATCGTGAACAGGAATGCCCAGCGTGAAACGCGCAAAGATATTCCCGCCGCCGCTGATCAGCCACCGTAATAGCGACCAGTTGGGCGTATACCCCCCAGGAATGTAACGCGAACCGATCACTACATCCGCATGCTCGATAGCCTTCAGAAAATCAGGGAGATAGCGCGGATCATGGGAGAAATCGGCATCCATCTCAAAAGCAGCATCATAGCCATGTTCAATAGCGTACTTAAACCCTGCAATATAGGCTGTGCCCAGGCCCAGCTTACCTGGCCGATGGAGCACTTTTACCCGGGAATTCTCGTTATGTATCTCGTCGGCGAGTTCTCCTGTGCCATCAGGCGAGTGATCGTCAACGATCAGCACATCGGTCTCTGGCACATACGAAAAGATCTCTTCGAGCAAAGGACGCAGATTCTCAATTTCGTTATACGTTGGTGTAATAAGTAATGTCTTCATAGGACTTTGTCTCCATCCGTATCGCTACTAGATTCGGTAACGTATCCTTTGCTAAGGGTTGCGTTTTGCCGAGCAATATTTTAAGCTCAATTTTGCACGACAAATAACTGTACCCTTAGAGAAAGATACCCTACCCTAGATTCCTCATCCACAACAACGCTCACAATGCTTGGCTCGGTGTCGCGCTGTGCGGCCGCTATCGTATCCCGGCAGTCATCGATGAATTCCATAAGCTCCACCGCCTCATCTAGTGTCAGGTCAAAACAAAACCCCACCGGGTGGATGAGGGCTAACCCGGTCTTCTTCATACGTGCCCTGTACTTTCCGATCATTGCTTCCATCTCAGCTCCTCTTTTCATAGGTGACGTTCCCCTTTTCGTCGGCAGTCATCGCCTGTGCTGCAATGATGACCTCGTCGAACAAGGGGCTACTGACAGTCACACTTCCATTCTTTGCCTTCAAGGCAAAGGTAAGTGAGCTATAGGCAACCGTAACTTTGACCTTCCGACCTCGCATTCCAGTACGCACAGGTGTTGCTTCAACTATCTTCTGGATACGCCGAGCCACAATTTCGGCCCCGTGTTGCTCAGCGCGAATGACGGCGGTCATAATTCCAGGCCCATTTATCGAGAGTTTGTCTTCTTTGCGAATCCTGGTACGCAACAATGGTAAGAGCTTCCGTGCCGCCTCAGTTGCCTCACGGTCATCACCATCAGGGTTCACATCATACCCTTCGGCACCTTCAAGCATGAAGCGAAAGACGAGGACGCTCTGGGCGTTACACATGTGTCGCACTTTATGCTTGCCCGCCTCCAGGTCCTTCGTCGAGTCTACCATTTGCCAGATGTGATGTTCATGTTTATGGCGATAGTCATAGTAGCCCTGCATACGTGCAAAGCCTTCAAGGGTTACCGCACCTAGCGTCCACATCATTTGTTTGGGGGCACTTAACGTAAAATCGCGTCTGGCGATAAGCTGACGGGCAATGGGACCTACCTTCATCGTCGAGGCTACGTAGTTCTGCTGGTCCCGCACTTGCAGGTGCCCCGCGTAAATACGGCGGCGCTGCTTGAGGAAATCGTTGACGGTGAGCGGCCCTTTGTTATAGATAATACAGGCGGGTTCATAGATCAACTGATAGCCAAGCTGGGAAATGAGCGCCTGTATAGAGATTTCATCAACAGGACTGTCAATTGGTATACCTGAAATGACATTACGGAAGGCGATCACTTCACCGAGTTTTGGGTGGTTACGGGCCAGGTGGTCATGTAAGCGCCAGAGCAGATGGACAGTGTGCCCCATAAAAGTTGCCGGATTATTCACCGGCACAGGACGACCTCCAACCATTCCAATCTTTGGATCTTTGAAAGGGGTACACATGTACTCTAGAGCAGAGGCTTCGGGAAGAACATCAGCGCCAATTAATACGACGATTGGGCTGCTAGCCTGCTTGAGAAAAAGGTTGATTGCAGAGGCTTTGCCTTCACGCTTCTCCTGGACACACACTCGTACTCGAGGCTCTTGAAGCGCAATTTCGGCTACAATCGGTACGGTGCGATCTGTGCAACCACTGGCAACGACGATAACTTCCACAATGCACACGGATAGAACTTGCTGTTCGAGAACAGCGAGTATGGTGCGGCCAATATTGGCTTCTTCATTATGGGCCATAATGCCTACACTGCAATTGACATAGTCGTCACCTTGCCGTGCCTGCCAATCCCCCTGCATCGACCGGACTTCATGTATGCTCTCTGTTGTCATGATGGGCCTCCCCTTTCCTTCGCAAGCAACGCTATTGATCTTATAGAGTAGAGTATTAAACTTTGCCTTTATATAGACAATCTTCTAATGGGTCATGAAAATACACTTTGGTATACACTTCTCAAATTGCTTTTTCTTTTGGTTTGAAATGGTCCTGTCTCTAGCGCAGGGCTTTTCAAACCGTGGGGCAATCCTCATGTACAGGGAAAGGTGTTGGCTCCTGCGAGAATAGACTGTATGAACTGTACAAAGCGAGGACTATCAGCTATTCTTGTAGATAGAGAAACGAAAAGAGGTCTGCTCCACAGCGACATATCTCAGACAAGAAAGGCGCTTATCCATGTCATAAGGAGGCACACAATGATCTCGCAAGAATTCATCCAGATTGAGGAACACCATGGGGCTCACAACTATGACCCATTGGATGTGGTCCTCACACGTGGCCAGGGAGTTTGGGTTTACGATGTCGAAGGTCGCAGGTATCTCGACTGTCTCAGCGCCTACTCCGCTCTGAACCAGGGCCACTGTCACCCGCGGTTAGTCCGGGCGCTAATCGAGCAGGCCAAAAGGCTCACCTTAAGTTCGCGTGCCTTCCGCAATGACCGGTATCCACTCTTCTTGCAACGGTTACATCAGATCACCGGCTATGAGATGACACTGCCCATGAATACTGGGGCTGAGGCCGTGGAGACGGCCATGAAGCTGGCCCGCAAGTGGGCCTACACGGTCAAAGGGGTGCCCCGTAACCAGGCTGAGATCATCGTCGCGGAGGGGAATTTCCACGGGCGGACGATAACAGCCATCTCAGGCTCAACGGAGCCACTCTACACGCAGTACTTTGGCTCCTACACTCCTGGTTTCGTGACCGTGCCTTATGGCGATCCGGATGTGCTCGAAGGGGCCATAACCCCGCGCACAGCGGCGGTGTTGTTGGAGCCCATCCAGGGGGAAGCCGGTGTAATCATTCCTCCGGCTGGCTATTTGCGCCAGGTGTGGGACATCTGCCGCCGAAGCAACGTCCTCTTCATGGCTGACGAGATTCAGACCGGCCTGGGGCGTACTGGCAAGCTGTTTGCCTGTCAACATGAAGAGGTCCGCCCAGACGTCGTCATAATCGGCAAGGCTTTGAGCGGGGGCATGTACCCGGTGAGTGCCGTACTCGCGGATCGTGAGCTGATGGAGTTGTTTCAACCAGGTGAACATGGCTCAACCTTTGCTGGCAATCCCCTGGGTGCTGCCGTGGCCCTGGAGGCACTGAATGTGCTTGTTGAAGAGGGTCTGAGCGAAAACGCCGCCAGCCTCGGCGCCTATTTTTTGGAGCGTCTGACGAGCTTGTCCAGCCCGTCTATTAAAGAAGTACGAGGGAAGGGGTTGCTCATTGGGGTCGAACTCAAGTCCTCTGCCGGTGGCGCACGCCGTTTCTGTGAGGCCTTGAAGGAACGGGGCGTACTCTGCAAAGAGACGCACGAAACGGTCATCCGTTTCGCTCCCCCTCTGATTATTGATCGTGAGACGATTGATTGGGCCTTAGTGCCGATTACTGAAGTCCTCAGTTGAGGATACCAGCTCATTGGTCCGCTCACGTGTGAACTGAGCCAGGATGCAGAGCGCAAGCTCCCAAAGAGGCAATTTTGCAACACACCTGGCAGAAGGAGGTTCCTATGGCCATGTTACAAGATGCAAAGTCCGAGTCCATTGAGCAGGTCCTCGCCTACATTCGAGATCGCCTGCCTCATGGCAAGGCGGCAATGTGTGCCGCCTTTGCCAGCGAGTACTACCGTTTGATCGCCCCAGAAGACCTCATCGAGCGCAGCCCCCTCGACCTGTACGGGGCAGTCATGGCCCACTGGAACCTGGCCCAGCACCGGGCACCACGGGAGTGCAAAGTGCGCGTCTACACACCCCAGCTCGAAGCACATGGCTGGCAATCTCCACACACCGTCATCGAGCTCATTACCGATGACATGCCTTTCCTGGTGGACTCGGTGAGTATGGAAGTCACCCGCCAAGGGTACGCCATCCATCTCATTGTTGCTCCGAATATCTCTGTGCAACGCGATGACCATGGACAACTCCTCGAGGTCTTCCCAGTGGAGGATGTACAAGGCTCCGCGATCACGGAAGCACTCCTACACGTCGAGGTGGATCAGCAGCGGGAGCCTGCTGTGCTGGATGAGCTATGCCAGGACCTTATCCGCGTCCTTGGGCAGGTGCGTGCAGCCGTGGAGGATTGGCCGAAGATGCGGCACATCCTCCAGCAGCTCGTACGTGAACTCGACGCGAACCCGCCTCCCCTCGATAAAGAAGAGGTTGCAGAGGCTCGAGACTTGCTCGCATGGCTCGACAACGAGAACTTCATCTTTCTGGGCTACAGATCGTACGACCTGCTCGCGGAGAGCGGTGAAGACCGCCTCGGTGCGGTGCCAGGCTCCAGCCTCGGCATCCTGCGGGAAGCCGAATCCGGGCTGGAGGCGCACGACATCGCCACACTCCCAGCGGAGGTGCGCCTGCTTGGCCAGTCAAGACGCCTCCTCACGCTGACGAAGGCCGATGCGCGTTCCCCGGTTCACCGGCCCTCCTACATGGACGCCGTTGGCATTCAGCGCTTCGATGCTACCGGGCAGGTCACGGGGGAATGGCGCTTCCTCGGCCTCTACACCACCGCTGCCTACCATGCGCACCCGCGTGACATCCCGGTGGTGCGCCACATGTTTAACCGCGTCCTTGCCCGCGCCGCTTTCTTACCTGGAGACCACTTCTATAAAGCTCTGGTCGATATTCTGGAGACCTATCCCAGGGGTGAGCTGTTCCAGATCTCTGAAGACGAGCTGTTCGCGATCGTGATTGGCATTCTGCGCATAGGCGAGCGCCCGCAGGTGCGCCTCTTTCTCCGGCGCGATCCCTACGGTCGCTTCCTGTCGTGCCTGGTGTATCTACCTCGTGACCGCTATCACACCGAGAATCGCCTGCGCATTCAGCGGATTCTCCAGCAGCAGTTGCACGGGGTGAGCGTGGAGCACGCGGCGTACGTCACGGAATCCATTCTAGCGCGGTTACACATCATCATCTATACGAACCCCGACGACGTTCCTACTTACGATGTGCGGGCCATCGAGAAGCGACTGGCCGAAGCCACCCGTTCGTGGACAGACGACCTGCACGCGGCCCTGCTCGATCAGTGTGGGGAGGAGGTCGGGAACCGGCTCTTCCAGCGCTACCGGGGCGCTTTCCCCACCGCCTATCGCGCTGAGTTTCACGCTCGTGCCGCTGTGCCGGATATCCTGCGGATGGAGCGCCTCGCGCCACGGGGCGATCTTGCCCTGAGCCTGTATCGACCGCTCGAAGCGCCGGAGCGGTCACTGCGCTTCAAGGTGCTGCGCTGCGAACAGCCGATGACGCTTTCGGACATTTTGCCCGTGCTGGAGACCCTGGACGTTGAGGTGGTGGACGAACACCCGTATGAAATTCGAGCCAAGGATATGCCAGCGGTGTGGATATATGACCTGGGCCTCGTCTACGCGGGGGAAGGCGAACTGGACACGGACCAGGTGAAAGCGCTGTTTCAAGAAGCCTTTGCCCAGGCCTGGCGCGACGACATCGAGACCGATGGATTCAACCGCCTGGTGTTACGCGCCCAGCTCAGCGGGCGTGAGATCGCGGTGCTGCGGGCCTACAGTAAGTATCTGCGCCAGGCGGGCAGCCTCTTCAGCCAGGCGTACATGGAACAGAGCCTGACCAGTCATCCGCAGATTGCCCGGCTGCTCTTAGACCTGTTTCGCACGCGCTTCGATCCAGCGGCTCTCAAGAACGCACAGGCGGAGGCGCAGCTGGTTGAGGATATTGAGCACGCCCTGGATGCCGTGCCGAGCCTGGACGAAGACCGCATCCTGCGCAGTTTTCTGCATCTGATCCGGGCGAGCCTGCGGACCAACTTTTTCCAGCGGGGAGCCGACCAGCAGCCCAGGCCCTACCTCTCCTTCAAGCTCGATCCATCGCTGGTCCCCGACTTGCCCCTACCACGGCCGCTGTTCGAGATCTTCGTCTACTCGCCACGGATGGAGGGCGTCCACTTGCGGGGTGGCAGAGTTGCACGAGGCGGTATACGGTGGTCCGACCGGCGTGAAGACTTCCGCACGGAGATTCTGGGCCTCATGAAGGCCCAAACGGTGAAGAATGCGGTCATCGTACCCCTGGGTGCTAAGGGCGGCTTTGTGGTCAAGCACCTCCCGTCTGGCAGCGATCGGGAAGCGCTCCTGGCAGAGGTCACCGCCTGCTACCAGACGCTGATCCGAGGCATGCTCGACCTGACCGACAACCTGGTGGCAGGTCAGGTGGTGCCCCCGCCAGACGTGGTGCGCTACGACGATGCTGATCCCTACCTGGTGGTCGCCGCCGATAAGGGGACCGCGACCTTCTCGGATATCGCCAACGCCCTCGCCCGCGACTATGGCTTCTGGCTGGGGGACGCGTTCGCTTCAGGTGGCTCCGCAGGCTACGATCACAAGCAGATGGGGATTACATCGCGCGGAGCCTGGGAGTCGGTCAAGCGGCATTTCCGCGAGGTGGGCAAGGATGTTGAGGTGACCGATTTTACTGTCGTGGGGATTGGCGACATGTCCGGCGATGTGTTCGGCAACGGCATGCTGCGTTCCCGGCATATCCAGCTGATTGGCGCGTTCAATCATCAACATATCTTTCTCGACCCGGACCCCGATCCTGAGCGCAGCTTCCAGGAGCGCGAGCGGCTCTTCAAGCTGCCACGTTCCTCCTGGGCCGACTACGACCACAGCGTTATCTCTCAGGGGGGTGGAATCTTCCCCCGGAGCGCCAAATCCATTCCCCTGTCGCCCGAAGTCCGGCGAAGACTGGCAGTGGAGGCCGAGGTATTGACGCCGAACGAACTTATCCGCGCCTTGCTGAAGGCCCCTGTGGACCTCTTGTGGAACGGGGGCATCGGCACCTATGTGAAGGCCAGTGATGAGCGCCACAGCGATGTCGGCGACAAAGCTAATGATACGCTGCGCGTGGACGGGCGAGAGGTGCGCTGTCGCGTGGTAGCCGAAGGTGGCAATCTTGGCTTCACCCAGCAGGGGCGCATCGAATACGCGCTCCTGGGAGGCCGGATCAACACCGATGCCATCGACAACTCGGCTGGCGTGGACTGCTCCGACCACGAGGTCAACCTCAAGATTCTGCTCAACGCGCTGGTCGGAGCCTCGGATATGACGGAGAAGCAGCGCAACCAGTTGTTGGCAGGCATGACAGGGGAAGTGGCGGAACTCGTCCTGCGCGACAACTACGAGCAGAATCAGGCGCTGAGTCTGGCCCAGGCTTCGGCCCTGCTGGACGAGCAGGCGGGCTTCATGCGTCGCCTGGAGCAGGCGAACAAACTCAATCGCGCTCTTGAGTTCCTGCCGGACGACGAGTGCCTGGCCGAGCGCCGGACGGCCAGGCTCGGGCTCGTGCGCCCCGAACTGGCGGCCCTGCTGGCCTATAGCAAGATTACGCTCTACGAAGAGTTGCTCGCCTCCGACCTGCCGGACACTCCAGAGCTGGAGAGCGAACTCGTGCATTACTTCCCTTCGCCCGTACAGGAGCGTGCCGCCGAGCCGATGCGCAACCATCGCCTGCGCCGTGAGATCATTGCCACCAGGGTGACGAATCGCATAGTCAACCGGATGGGCAGCACGTTTGTCTACCGTCTGGGTGAGGAAACGGGGGCAACAGCCGAGGATATAGCCCGTGCGTTCACGGTGGTGCTGGAGGTGTTTGACATGGCTCACCTGTGGGCGGACATCGAAGCGCTCGACGGCCGGGTCGCGGTGGAGACGCAGCTAGGCATGCTGGACCAGACCATGCGGCTGATCGAGCGAGCGACGCGCTGGCTGGTGCGCCAGCGCCGACCGCCACTGGACATCGCAGACACAGTGACACAGTTTGCGCCTGGGGTGGCGATCCTGATGCGAGAGCTGCCCGGGTTCCTCATGGACACTGACCACGACGTACTTGAGCACGCGAGCGCCGACCTCGTCGACAAGGGGGTGCCTACAGAGCTGGCGCTGCGGATCGCTGGTCTGGGGATGCTCTTCTCCGCCCTGGATATCGTCGAGAGCGCCTCTACGAGCATGCTCGCTGTGGAAACGGTGGCGCGTGTGTATTTCGCCCTGGGGACACAGCTGCGCCTGCGCTGGCTCCGCGATCAGGTCCTGGCCCTGCCGCCGGGCAATCGCTGGCACTCCCTAGCGCGGGCCGCCCTGCGCGACGAACTCTATGCGCTGCACAGTGCGCTGGCGACCGAGGTCCTGCAGAGCGGCTCGCCGCAGCTTGACGCACGCGGGCACATCGAGGCGTGGGTGGCCCACAACCGCACTCCCGTGGAACGCTGGCAGCAGGTGCTTAGCGACATCCAGTCTGATGAAACGTACACGCTCACGACGCTCTCGGTAGCTGTCCACGGCCTCCAGAACCTCATCCATTCCAGGATAGGAGGGTCAGCACCTCGCCCACGCTAATGGCTATCCTGAGCCAGCTGGCATCATCTGTTGGTTCAGCCTCCATAGGCCAGCTTCGGTGCAACGACCTCGCGCTTCCGGATCATCGAGATGCTGGCGCCGAGGAACCAGATCAGCGGCGGGACGTTGGCCACAACCACAGGACCCCATCCTAAAGCGTTGTAGAAGCCAGTCGGATCGAGGACTTCCGCGTACATAGACGGAATGACGAGAACACAGAGGATCGCGCTGGTGCACGCTACCCAGCCAGTCCATCTCGGCAGCGCGTCGGTCGCCAGAGTCGCAAAGCCAGCTGCGGCCATGAAAACCCCCGTTACCGCGAAAGCGATGGAGCCGTTGTAGATGAGAAGTGCTCCCTCGACCATCGCCCTGACGGCGGTGGGATCCGCCTTGCCGCCCAGCGTATCCAGGGCTGCGCCGCCCTCGAGCGAGTTGGCGACCAGCGTTACCGCGCCCCAGACCAGACCGGCTCCAAAGGTCAGCGTGGCCACCCACTCGTATGCGGGCCGCGCTTTGAGGATCAGATGGCGCAAGCCGGCAAAGAAGACCATGAGGCAGACGTACAGACCCATGTCGAGCAGCACACGCGTGAGAACGACAACTCTGATGGTGGCCAGGTGCTGCGTGTGAGCTATTACAAGCTACCGCAAGTTCGTGCCAGGCTTGGTGCCCTTCCCACGGCTTCGCGCCTCGTCTCAGGGTGGAACGCAGATGCGGTAGCCTGTACTATGGCGTCGTTCATCGGAGGCACAGGGCTACCGACCAGGTAGAGCGGTATCTGGGACACGAACAGGAAGAAGCCGACCAGCCCAAACCAGCCCGTCAATTGCCACACTTTCAGATCATGCATAAGACACCTCTTTTTATGCCCCACCCTGTCCCAGGGGCTTGATACCCTGGGAGACGGTGGCGATTGGTGGACAGGCCAGAACTACACGCTTTCAGGTCGAGAAGGCATGTCAATCCTGCTCTTTCTTGCTTGTAGAGTACTCCTGGCGGGATAACTATGCGCTCCCAGGTCGAGCAGCACTGCCAGGGCGACCCAGAGCCAGCCCCAGCCGGTCACGCCGTTTCCAGAGAGAGCGTAGACGAGGACATAGACCAGGGTGGTAATTGGCAAGAGGATGATCCCCAGCAGCGGCAGAAGCCAGCCGCCGTGGAATGCTCGGCCCACCAGCGGGGTCCATATCCAGACACATAACAGCGCAATACGCGAGAAAAGAGCGATTAGCCAGCTCATGAGATAGGTCTCCTTCTAATGTAAAGTGTCTTGTTTTTGGATATCATGTGCAAACGCAGTCAGGATGGTCAACAGTATCAGCCCCAAAAGCAGAAGGGGATAACCAGGCATGATTCCCTTCTTTTTCTTGCACAAAACGCCTTATTCTGTGAAAGAGAGTTCCTCTCGGCCAGGCAGGGCCTCGCCGCTCGGCATGGTCTGTTCCCCGGCCTGCCCAATGGGGATGAGACGCACGAGTGGAATGGGACGACTGGTGCCTTTCTGATACCGCGCGTAAGTGGGCGCGACACGCAGGATGTACGGCCAGAAGGCGGTCGTCTCATCGGCCGACAACTCCTCGGCGTGAACCTGCAAGGTGCGGTCCATGACCTGGACTCGCACCGTCGGGGTAGCCTTCAGATTGTAGAACCAGCCGGGATGGGAGGACCGGCCGCTATTGGCGGCCACGATGACCAGGTTCGCGCCATCTCGGAAGAACTGGAGGAGGACAGTTCGCGTCTTTCCTGACCTGCGCCCACGCGTCGTGAGGATCAGAACATCGACCTTCCGGGCGATGCGGCCACCTGTTAGCCGATACAGGCCCACGCCGAGGCCCCCAAGTCTTTTGTCAAGCTCGTAATTCAGATAAAGAACAACCTTATCCTTGAGCGAGTGGCTCCTGGTAGAGGTCTTGCTGGCGTTTCTCAACCTCACCACGAAACCGCGGACGAATGGATAGTAGAGCGGGAACGCGGCGATGAGCAGGACGCAGGCGACTATCCCAAACGCCCCCGTCCAGCGCCGCACTTTCAGCTTGTTCATGAGTGTCTCCTTTTTTGCGCACAATGCGTTGTTCTGCGGAAGATCTTTCCTCATCCTCTGTGAGACTCGCACGCTTTGGCCTGCGCCAACTCGCTCGCCTATGACACAGCAGGCCGAAGTTGCGTCGCCAGATTGCTCGCCCAGGCGCGAATTGCCGTCCAGTCCCGCACGTCGCTGGCTGGCATGTTCTTGAGGGCGGGCACGAGATTGTAGGGGAAGGTGAGCTTCTGCGGGTCAAACTTGCCGCCAAAGATGGCAATCGCTGCCGGGATCAGCCAGGGAAACTTCGCCAGCTCTTTCTCGAGCTGCTCACGCACTTCCTGAAATTCTTTCCCATCAGCATGAAATGGGCCGAGCACAAAAATGGCCACTGGCCGCTGCGTGAGGGCTTCCCGGTGCTGCGCCAGGAAATGGAGCGCGTCCTTGTGCCAGTGGAACATGTAGAGTGGTGCCCCCAGCACGACCGCGCGGTACTGATCGAGGGTCAGCACCTCCCGCATAGGCTGAATATCGACCGCAAGCCCACGTTCGCGCAGCGTCGCCGCGACTGCCTCGGCCACTTCCTACGTGGCCGTACCGTGTTGCATAACCTACAAGAACTGAAGCTGACATGGTCGTCTCCTTTCGACGTTCCTGAATTGTGAATCAGAGACAGGGAATGGGTTGCTTCTGGCCAGCCATGTCACGCTCAATCTGGGTCATTACATCCACATCAGCAAACAGGATGAGATGTTTGCTGCCTTTGCGACATGCCTGCACGGATTTGTTCTCATTAACGGCTTTTCCCAGGCACGTCGCGATGAACGCCGTGAACGACAGGGACTCCCCGGTGTTCGCTTTGTGATCTCGCAGGAACGCGCGCGCCCTGGTCACATCGACTTCGAGCAAGCCATGGATCGTGGGCGTGCGCTGGAAGGAACGCAGCATGACTGCCATCGCACGCCGCATCTTTGGAGAGGGGACCACCTGGTAATCAGCGTGCTGCTGTTTCATTGTTCCTCTCCCCCCCTCTGATGGGACAGGACGTTCAGTCTCCGATCTTCACTTCGTTGTGCCCATCATCATCTGTGACAGACCTTTCCAGTATGAAGTGTAATGCCTGGACATGACGAGGACATCACAAAAGTGGACCTCATGCTCACAGAGCCATCACAGCTGAGCATGAGATCCGGGGGAGGGTGAGCAACAGAGGCTTGCACCTCTGCGGAAGCCGCAGCGAGGCCAGGTCTGCTTCAATTTCTCCTGCGTGCTGCTCGCAGGTTCTCATGGTTCCACGATAGCTTCGTCAATGCCAGGATGTGTTCCCCAGGTCGGGCCTTGATCAGGTTTGCTCAGAGGAGCACTATCCAAAAGGACGGAAGTGGTCACCGCACCTCGGTAGTGTAGTATACTCAGCCTCACTATCTGTCCGAGATAAGAGCTGTTATCCTGGACACTGTCGCTTCTTCATGAAGAAATAGAGCGCTTTCACCAGCGGTCATTATTCGTTGGTCAACTGAGATTATCTTGGACACGGAGGAATCTATGGACTTGATCGAGCTGATCGAAGCCTTTTTAGCGGCCAAATACCATGCCTTTTCTTCCAACACCCGTCGCGCTTATCGCTACGATCTCATGGCATGCGCACGGTTGCTTCCGACTCTTCCCATTGATGAGATCACGGTGTCACACTTGCGTCTGTTCTTAGATGCCACCGCTGATCTGGCCCCTAGCACACTGGCACGTCGCAAAGCTGCGTTGCGTTCCTGTTTCGGCTGGGCCTATCAGGCCCAATACATACGCCGATGACACGAGGGGCAAGAGAGTTATATCCAGTTATATTCCGCTGTACCAGATGGCAAGAGATGTAAAAGGAACAGCTTCTCGGGGCAAGAAGGAGAGTCAGGTTTCCTTTCGCGCGCTCCACTTTCTCGGTTTCAGGACCGTCTCTTTACCTCTCTTCCCTCCCATACCGCTTCTCTACGTTCCTACCAGGCATTATAACTGCGATATAACTATCTTGCCCTTCGTGTCATCGATCTGACGGGCTGACAAATTTAATGTCCGTTAAAAAACACTGAGTTTACACAGCCGTTGGAAGGTCACTGGCATGGCTCCCTTCGAGGATGGTCCGGCGTGAGGCGAGAACTGGGAAGGGGTCTGGCGCAGGGTCGAGCCA
>WNGE01003111.1_pt1 | contig 26933 bp, 24 predicted proteins | sample 5400651 | NCBI WGS metagenome assembly WNGE01 (sample SAMN13153370, study PRJNA577476) | soil metagenome | isolation source: 60 cm soil or saprolite under grassland replicate 2 | place: USA:California | collected 2016-06-15 | reverse complement strand
AGAAGACGACATTGTCGGAGACGAGCGCCCTGAGCCCGCGCCCGCGCCGCTCCCATCGCGCGAGCATGCGCGAGCGGAAGCCGCTGCCGTCTGGCAGGAGGATGTTCTCGAACAGAAGGTCCGATGCAGCGGTCGAGGGTGTCGACTGCGTGTCGTGCGCGAGCGGCGCGAGCGAGCCGACGACCGCCACCTTCAGCGTGAAGTGCGCGTCGGGCGTCGACCGAGCGCATCCCGCGAGCGCGGCGGCGAGAAGAAGAAAGCGGCGCACGTGCGAGCTATCGCACGGCGCCGCTTCGCGCTCAAGCGCGGGTGCCGGCGTTGCTAGCCCCCTGCGGCAGCGCAGGGCAGGGCGGCGCGGGTGGACGGGCGGGAGCTGATCTTGACGGACATGGGTGTTCCCCTCGGTTGCTGCGGGTGGGCTTCTAGGCTGCTGCGCTCACTTCGGTGACTGCGGGCGCCGCGGGGGCGGAGCCAGGGTGGAACTCTTCGAGGTAGCGGCGGGTGATCTCGGCGCGGAAGCGCGCCTCGAGGCTCTGCCGGTCGCACTGGAGCTGCCCGGTGCGCCCGGTCTGCAAGTACCGGCCGCCCAGGCAACCGCCCAGGCACACCGGCACGAAGGGGCAATCGGCGCCGCAGCGCTCCCAGGGGCGACCGGCGACCAGCGGATCGGCCGCGAGCGCGTCGGCGTGGACGTCGCCGAGCGCCAGCTCGGGGCGGCCCGCGACCGCGAGGCACTTGTAGACGCGGCCCGCCGGGTCGATGACGAAGCTGCGCTTCCAGTGCAGCTCGCACGGCGTGACGGCGTCGATCCCGGCGGGCGCGCGCTGCGCCACGCCGCGCCGCACCGCGAGCTGCGTGAGCCGATCCGCGCCTGCCGCTTCGCTCCCGCACGACTGCGCGCACGCGCCGCTGACGTCGAGGACGGGCTTGAAGCGCACCGACTCGAAGCGCCCGGCGAGGCCCGCTGCCTCGAGCCGATCGAGCAGGTGCTCGCACGACCGATCCGCGCCCGCCTGGACGTTGCCGCCGAGGCGGAGCACGACGTCGGGGCACTCGCGCGCGACCTTCACGAGCGCGTCGAAGATCGCGTCGAACGTGCCGCGGCCGTCGCGGAAGATGCGGGCGGCGTCGTGCGTGGCGCGGTCGCCGTCGAGCGTGACCTTGACCGACCCTCGGCCGAGCGCCGACAGGTCGCGAAGGAGCCCCGGCTCGAGGCCGATCCCGTTGGTCGTGATCTCCCACGCGAGCCCCACGCCCAGCGGGGCGAGCGCGGCCGCCAGCGCGCGTGCGGTGCGGAGCAGGAAGTCTTTCCGCAGGAGCGGCTCGCCGCCGATGTAGTGGACGAGGAGGCGGCGCGCGCCCGTCGCGACGACCTGATGCTCGATCCAGGCGAGCGCCGCGGCCTCGGTCTCGGCGGACATCCGGCCCGACGCCGGGTGATCCTTCTGGAAGCAGTAGGTGCAGGCGAGATCGCACGAGAGCGTGGGCATCAGCGTGACGTAGGCCGTCCCCGGGATGCCCTCCGCCGTCGCCTCGCGGTGCGCGGCGAAGCGCGCGTCGTCCTCGACCGCGTCGCGAACGAGGAAGCCGAGCTCCCGCAGCGCGCTCGCGGTCTCCTCCTCGATGCCGGGCGCGGGCGGCGCCGCCTCCCACCGCGCGATCGCGGCGAGCGCGCCCTCGTCCACGCCGGCGTAGCGATCCCCGATCACGTCGTAGAGGACGTGCTCGCCGGGGACGACGTCGCGCAGCGAGAGGACGAAGCGGGAGAGGCGCACGGGCCTTCACGCTCAGCAACGGTGGTGCCAACGACCTCTCACCGCCGCGGCGCGACCTCGCGGCGCGCGGCGAAGTCGCTCAACTCCCCGTACGGAGGGCTTCCTGCGCGCGGCGCGGGCTCGGTTCCGGGCCACGGGCCCGTTTCGCGACCGTCGCGCGGGTCGCGCGGCACCGGCCAGCGATCGAGCCGCCACGCGGGCCAACCATGGGCGCGAGAGCCCCGCAAGCCCATGTTCACGGTACTTCGGGGAAGCGGCTGAGATCCTGGCCACATGGGCTCGATGGCCACAATGTAGCACTTTCACCGCAACCGATCGCGATGGTCCGGCGCTTGCTTTTCAGGAGGACATGAAACGCACGAATCTCATCGCCGTCCGCGAGGTGCGCGTGGGCGACAGGCTGGTGCTCGTGGAGCTGTTCCAGAACGAAGGGAGCTCGGTGGCGGCGCGATGCGTGCTCGGCTCCACCGACACGCCCATCATCGACGCGCCGAGCGCGGAGGAGGCGCTCGCCGCCGTGGAGGACGCGATGGAAGGCCTCCTCATGGCCAGGCGCGCTCGCGCGGCCTGACCCGGGAGACCTGGACCGGCGCGCCTGCCGAGGCGGCGCGCCGCGGTCGTGCCGCGCCCTACTTCACCTTCGGCAGCTGCTTGCCCTTCTCGAACACGGCGTCGGCGCCGTACTTCGCGACGACCTTCTTCTTCGTGTCGAGCCCGTTGGTCATCTCGATGACGAACTTCGGGACGCGGCGCGCGCGCCGATCCGCCACCCAGCGCGTGATCTCGCTGCGGCGACGCGACGGGCGCGCCGGCCGCGCGGGCGCGCCACGGCGGCCGCGCGCGCGAGAGATCCCACCCTGAAGCTCGCTGTCGAGGCGCGCCGCCGCCATGTCCGCGATGGCGCGGGCGATGGTGGCGGAGGCGCGCTTCAGCACCGGCTCCATGGCATTGCGCAAGATGTCGTCGATGGAGCTGCTGCTGGCTGGCCTGGGCATGCGGTTCTCCTTGGAGGCGGATTGCACGAATTGTTTGATGTTCCCCGCACTATCCGCCCGATTACTATCCAAACTGCGGCGTGCACACAATTTCTTTTTCTGGTACGTTCGGGACGTCCACCGGGCCCTCTGGCGAAACGGTAAACGCGCTCGACTCAAAATCGAGTGGGGCAACCCCCCGTCCCGGTTCGAGTCCGGGGAGGGCCAAACCAACCATTGTCGTGCTGCGGGGCGCCGCGTTTTCCCTTGCGGCGGCGCGCGGCCGCCGTGTATCTGTCCCGGCCTGACCACCTGGTGAGCGCATGTACAATCTCCTGATCAGCCTGGCAGCCGGGCTCCTCGTCGCCATCGGCATCCGCCTCGCCGGCTTCGGCTGGGTGGCGGTCATCGTGCCGGGGGTGCTCATGGCCGCCGTCGCATACGTGGCGCTCAACCTGCGCGCGCAGAAACGGCTCTCGGCGATGGTGGAGGCGGCCGTCGCCGAGGCGCAGGCGCGCCGCTTCGACCGCGCCATCCAGCTGGCGAAGGGCGCCCTGGTGATGGCGCCGTGGCTCTTCGGCGCCGACGCCGCCCTCTCCGCCCTCATCGGCCAGTTCCACTGGTGGAAGGGCGATCACGAGGCGGCGCTGCCCTACCTCGAGCGCGCCGCGGCGGGCCAGTGGCCCGCTCGCGTGATGCTGGCGGTCGCCCGCTGGCGAAAGCGCGACCTCGCCGGGATGAAGAAGGTGTTCGAGGAGACGCTCAAGACGCGGGCCAATCGGAAGCAGGGCCTCCTCTGGTGCGCCTACGGCTGGTTCCTCGAGAAGGAGAGCCTCCACGACGACGCGGTCCGCGTCCTGGGCCGCGCGGTGGCCGCCAACCCGAGCGACGACAAGCTCAAGTCGGCGCTGCAGTCCGTGCAGAACGGGAAGAAGCTCAAGGTCGGGAAGCTCTACACCGAATGGTACAACTTCGGCGTCGAGACGCCGCCTCAGATGATGCCGCCCGGCTTCCGGCCGGGCCGCCGCGCCACCTACCGCTGAGTCTTCGGCCCCGACCGGGGCCGATCAGACGCCTCAGGTGCCGTCGAAGCCGATCGTCACCCGGCCGTCCTCCTCGATGAGCGGCACCCGGCGGTCGCCGCCCGAGAGATCGAGGAAGCGCTCCATCGCCGCGGCGTCCTTCTTGAGATTGAAGTACTCGACCCTCACCCCACGCTTGCCGAAGTCCTCACGGGCGGCAGTGGTGTAGGGTCAGGTGTCCTTCCCGTAGATCCGGACCGTCCCCGAGCTCATCGCGGCCTCCATGCCATGAATGATGCCGCCCATCTCGACGGGCTGCACCTCTTCCGCGGGGCTGCCCCCTGGTCCGGTGACAGCCCCCTCACCCGCTCCACCTGGGCGCTCCCCTGGATCGGTTCGAGACTGTCATCATGGTACATCGACGATGGGTACAGCGAAGGGGCAGGCTGTCGGGACAGGGCTTCGTCGCGCGGCACAGGGCAGACGGGGCGCTATATCGTGGCGGGGGCCATGATCGACGACGGCAGGCAGGGAGATGGGCCGGCGGGTCCGGGCGGCGGCGCGCGGGACGTTCCCGATGCGCCCGCGCCGGACAAGCTCGACGCGCCGCGCCTGCAGGCCGACTCGGCCCAGCTCCTCGAGATGAACCGGCGTCTGCGCGACGCGGCGCAGCGACGTGACGACCTCCTCTCGACCGCGGCCGAGGACCTGCGTGGCCCGGCCGCCGGGCTCCTCAGGGACGTCCGCCGGCTGAAGCGGCGCGACGCGGGACTGAGCGACGGTGAACGGCGCGCCCTCGCCGCGCTCGACCGGCACGCGCGCCAGGTCGCCGCGCTCGCGGACGGCCTCGCCGAGCTCAAGAGGATCGAGCGTGGGCAGGTGCTGCTCAGGCGCCGGCCGATCCAGCTCGGCGCGCTCGTCGGTGAGATCGTGGAGGCGCGCCGCGCGGAGGCGCGTGAGCGCGGCATCGACGTCGCGCACGAGCTTCCGCCCTCCCCCGTCACCGTCCCCGCCGATCCCGATCGCGTGGTCGAGCTGGTCGGGAGGCTCCTCGACGCGGCGCTCGGGGCGACCCGGCGCGGCGGGCGCGTGCGGATCGCCGTCGAGGCGCTGCCCGACGGCGCGCGCGTCGTCGTGGAGGACCGAGCCGCGGGGCGCCATGGCGGGCGGCCGCCTCCGCGCGCCCAGCGCGTGGCCTCCTCCGGGCTCGCTCACGCCGTCTGCCGAGGACTCGCCGAGCTGCACGGCGGATCCCTCCAGGTGGAGGCGCGCGGGGGCGACCGCGTGGCGCTGCTCATGCTGCCCGCGGCCGCGCCGGCCGTGGCGGGCGATGAGGTGCGCGAGCCGGTGCGCGCGCCGGCCGGCACGGGCAGGGCGCGCCTGCTCGTCGTCGACGACGATCCCGACGCCCGCGAGGCGCTCGCGATGATCCTCGGGGACGACTACGACGTCGTCCTCGCCGCCGACGGGCGCGAGGCCATCGACGCGGCGCTCGTGGCGCGTCCGGACGTGGTCCTGATGGACCTCTACATGCCGCGCATGGACGGCCTCGCGGCGCTCGAGGCGATGCGCGCCGATCCGGTGACGGAGGACGTGCCCGTCATCCTCATCTCCGCGCGCGGCGACGAGCTGACGCGGTCGCGCAGCCTCGATCTCGGCGCGGTCGACTTCCTCACCAAGCCCTTCTCCGGCCGGGAGCTCAAGGCGCGCCTCGACCGGACGCTCCGCCTGACGCGGCGCGAGACGCAGCTCCAGGAGCTGGCGCGGACCGACCCGCTCACCGGGCTCGCGAACCTGCGCGCCTTCCGCGGCCGGCTCGAGGAAGAGGTGAAGCGGGCGCGCCGGTATCGCACGCCGCTCGCGTGCGTCATGGTCGACATGGACCACCTGAAGCCCATCAACGACGAGCTCGGCCACACGGCCGGCGACGTCGCGATCGGCGCCGTGGCCGAGGTGATCCGGCGCGAGCTGCGCGAGACCGACTTCGGGGCGCGCTACGGCGGCGACGAGTTCGTCATGCTCCTCCCGCACACCAGCGCCGCGGACGCGCGCGTCTTCGCCGAGCGCGTCTGCACGCGCCTGCACGAGTCGTCGATCGAGGTGCTCGGGCGCCGGCTGCCGCTGGCGGCGTCGTTCGGCATCGCGTCGCTCGACGACGAAGCCGTCGACGACCCGGGCCAGACGCTGGTGCGCCGCGCCGACTCGGCCCTCTACGCGGCGAAGCGCGCGGGGCGCGGCCAGGTGGCCGCCCACCCGTCCGCGGGCGGGGCCGGCGCGAGCGCGGTGTGATGGGTGACGCCGCGGCCGCTCACGGCTTGGCGGTCGCGCCGACCTCGTCGCCGTCCTGCTCCTCCTCCGGGTCGTCCCCGGCGCGATCGCGCGCCAGCGCGGCATACCGGTTGAGCTTGTTGTAGAGCGTCTTCTCGCTGATGCCGAGGATCTCCGCGGTGCGCGCCTTGTTGCCCGCGTTCCGCTGGAGCGACGCGAGGATGTACTCCTTCTCCACGTCGCGCAGCTGGATGCCGAGTGGGACGCGGAGCGTCGCCGCCTCGGGCCGCGTCGGGCGCATGTCGGGCGGCAGGTGCTCCTCTTCGATGGTGTCGCCGTCGGTCAGGATCATCGCGCGCTCGACGGTGTTGCGGAGCTCGCGGATGTTCCCCGGCCAGGCGTAGTTCTGGAGCACGTCCATCGCCGCCGGCGAGACGCCCTGGACGTGCTTCCCCGTCTCGCCGTTGAACTTCTCGATGAAGTGCTGGACCAGGAGCGGCACGTCCTCGCGCCGCTCCTTGAGCGGCGGCAGGTGGATCGTGAACACGTGGAGCCGGAAGTAGAGGTCCTCGCGGAAACGCCCCTTCTTGATCTCCTCCTTCAGGTCGCGGTTCGTCGCGCAGATGACGCGGACGTCCACCTCGACCTCGCTCTTCCCGCCCAGGCGCCGGAACTTCCGCTCCTCGAGGACGCGCAGGAACTTGCCCTGCATCTCGAGCGGCAGCTCGCCGATCTCGTCGAGGAAGAGCGTCCCGCCGTGCGCCAGCTCGAAGTTGCCGAGCCGCCGCTGGTCGGCGCCGGTGAAGGCGCCCCGCTCGTAACCGAACAGCTCGGACTCGATCAGCGTCGGCGGGATCGCGCCGCAGTTGAGCGCCACGAACGGCTTGTCCTTGCGCGCGGAGAGCGAGTGGACGGCACGGGCCACCACCTCCTTGCCGGTGCCGCTCTGGCCGGTGATGACGACGCTCGCGTTCGCCGGCGCGACCTTCTTCACGAGCTCGAAGACGCGCTGCATGCCGGGGCCGGAGCCGATGACGTCCGTGCCCGGCGCGAGCGCGGCGAGGCGCCGCCGGAGCAGCTGCACCTCGCGCATCGTCTCCTTCTTCTCGAGCGCGCGGTCGAGGACCACCCGCAGCCGCGAGATCTCGAGCGGCTTCTCGATGAAGTCGTAGGCGCCCTCCTTGATGGCCTGGACGGCCGTCTGGACGGTGCCGCGCCCGGTGAGGAGGACGACGGGGCAGTCGGGCAGCTCGGCGCGCAGGGCGCGCAGGAGCCAGAGCCCGTCCATGTTGGGCATCACGAGGTCGGTGAGGATGACGTCGGGGTGCCACTCGATCGCCCGGCGCAGGGCCTCGGTGCCGTCGGCGGCCGTCTGGACGTCATATCCCCAGCGGTCGGCGAGCTCCGCGAGGGCGTCGCGGCTGTCGGTCTCGTCATCCACGATGAGCAGGCGGTACTTCACAGCGGGCGCTCCTTGGGCAGCACGAGCGCCGCCCGTACGAGATCACGTTCCGTCGACTCCTCCAGCCGCCCACCGAGGTCGCGCGCGCCCGCCGCGACGACCGCGCCCACCCACGCCAGCGCGGGGTCGGGCGTCCCGCGCGCGTGCTCCACCGCGAGCACCACCTCAGTCCCGGACGGCACCGCGCGCGCGAGCAGCCGCCCTCCCTCCGGCGTGCTCGTGATCGCGCGCCAGAGCAACCCGAGCAGGAGCCGCGCCGCGCGCTCGGGATCGCCCCCGGCCCGCACCGTCCCTGGCGCGGCCTCGCACGCGAGGGCGACGCGGCGCCGCCGCGCCTCGTGCCCGAAGAGGTTCGCGGTGTCGGCGAGCAGGCTGCCAGCGTCGAAGTCCACGCCCGGCGACGGATCGGCGACGTCGAGGTACCGGCGGACGACCTCGTTCACGCGCCCGACCTGGTTCTTCAGCGAGCCGAGATTCCCGGCGCACGCGGACGCGAGCGAGTCGCTGGCGGTGGCGATCTTGTCCCCGAGCAGCGCGAGCTGGAGCGCCATCGCGTTGAGCGGGTTCTTGACCTCGTGCGCCACGCTGCCGGCGAGGCGCGCCAGCGAGACCCCGAGCATCGCGTACTCGAGCGCGGGCGCGGGGAGGGCCTCGAAGGACACTGTCGCGCGCAGGAGGGTCCCCCCCTCGCAGGCGACCCGGCTCAGCTCGCACGGCGGAGCGCCGTCGGCCCCGGCGAGCACGACGCGCTCGGGCCCGTCCTGCGCGAGCATCGCGGCCAGCACGGGCTCGCCTGCCGCGCGCCGGCCGAGCGCATCGCTCGCTCCGGCCGCGTCGGCGGGCAGGCGGAGGAGCGCCCGGAACGTCGCGTCGGCGACCAGGACCCGCCCGGAGCGGTCCAAAAAGGCAGAGCCTTCCGAAATCATGACACCTGAGCTAGACGTGAGTTACGTTTTTACCGCTTTTTCGCCGCAGAGATGGTGACGCACCCTCTTTTCTTCAAGGTCCGGGTCCGCGTGGCTGGAATTCCGGGTGAGCGCCGGGGTCGATCCTGGCGAATCGTCGCGGCGTGCCTGACCGCGCTCGCGCTCGCCTGCGCGACGACGCGGCCCGGCTCGAACGCGACCTCGGCCCCCACCTCGGCCCCGACCTCGACCGAGGCCTCGACCGAGGCCACGACCGCGACCGCGTCGATCCCCCGCACCGCTCCGCTCCACCCTCTCCCACCGGCCGCACCCGGCGTGAAGACGCTCGCCCGGGCGTCGATCGCAGCCGTGGGCGACGTCCTCATGCACGGCGCGGTGAAGGAAGCCGCCGCCGATCACCGCGCGCAGGACAACGACGAGGGCTTCGGCTGGCTCTGGTCCCCCATCACCGACCTGCTGGCGAGCGCCGACCTCACCTTCGCGAACCTCGAGACCCCGATCGCGCCGCGCGCGGGCCAGGGCTCGCGGAGCTTCGTCTTCAACGCTCCGCCCATCGTGGTGACCGCGCTCCGACGCGCCGGCGTCCGCGTCGTGAGCGTCGCGAACAACCACCTCTTCGACCAGGGTCGACCCGGGTTCGAGGAGACGCTGGCGCGCCTCGACGAGAGCGGGATGGCCTACGTCGGCGCCGGGGAGCCCGGCCGCGAGGCGGGGCCGCGCATGCTCGAGGTGAACGGGCTCAAGCTCGCCTTCCTGGGCTACAGCTACGGCTTCAACCAGGCCGGCAACACCTGTCCGCCATCGTCACGGCCGGCGCGGCCGTGCTTGCGCGCCTCCATCCTCGATCCCGACCGGGCCGTGGCGGACGTCGAGGCGGCGGCTCGCGCCGCCGACGCGGTGATCGTCTCGATCCACTGGGGGACGGAGTACCAGCAGCAGCCGCGCGCGCCGGACGTCGCGCTCGCGCATCGCCTCGCCGACGCGGGCGCGCTCGTCGTCCTCGGCCACCATCCGCACGTCCTCCAACCCATCGAGCTGTACCCGCGCGCCGACGGGCGCACCGCGCTCATCGCCTACTCGCTCGGCAACTTCGTCTCGAACCAGTCCCGGAACTACGTGCACGGCGTCACGCCCGAGAGCGTCGCGGCGACGCGCGACGGCGTCCTCCTGCGCGCGGAGATCGCCCGGCGCGACTACGCGCGCGGCGTCGTGCGCGTCGAGCTCTCGGGCGCAGACTGGCTGCCGCTGTGGACCGAGAATGACACCGTCGATCCCGAGCGGCGCGGGCGCGCCGGCGCTCGACCCTCGATCCAGGTGGTCTCGGTCGACCGGGCGCTCGCGGCCGTCCGGGCGGAGCTCGCGGCGCTGCCGGATCCCGTCCCGCCGGAGCAGGAGGCGCGCTACGTCCGGCTCCGGCAGCGCGAGGAGCTGTACCTGTCGCGCCGGGCCGCCATCGCGGCGGCGCTCGGCGAGGAGCTCGAGCGCGAGGCGCCTCCACGCCCGAAGGCGGGCCCGACGGCGGGCGCGCCCGACGCGGCTCGCCGCTGAAGCGGGCGCCGGGGCGGGTCACCCTCTCAGGAGCCCTTCGCGGCGACGACGGAGCGCGCAGGGCCCATGTCGGCCGGCGCGAGGTCCGGCTTCTCGGGCACCTTGAGCTCGACGAGCTCGATGCCGAGCTGCTTCGCGAAGTCGAAGATGCGGTTGTCCCGGTAGAACTCGCCGAAGACGATCCGCTTGCAGCCGGAGTTGCCGATGAGCTTGAAGCAGGGCCAGCAGGGCGAGGCCGTCGTGTAGATGGTCGCGCCCTCGATGGCGACGCCGTTCTTCGCCGCCTGGATGATGGCGTTCGCCTCGGCGTGAACAGTCGCGACGCAGTGTCCGTCCTCCATCATGTGCCCGACCTCGCTGCAGTGCGGGAGTCCGCGGATGGAGCCGTTGTAGCCGGTCGAGAGGATCGTCTTGTCGCGCACGAGGACGGCGCCCACGTGCTTCCGATCGCAGGTGGCGCGCGTCGCGACGACGCGCGCGATGTTCATGAAGTACTCGTCCCAGCTCGCTCGACGATCCATGGCGGAATCCTACCGGATGGGGCACCCGCGCGCAGGGCGGTGGCGCGCCGGGCGAGATTGCACCAAAGGGCTGACATGCCTCCTCCGAAGAGCTGGCTCGCCGTCGCCACTGCGGCCTCGCTCGCGCTCGCGTTCACGGCGCCCGCCGCCGACGAGGGCGGCGACGGCGGGACGCGCCACGGCGACGTCCACACCGTCTCGGGGAAGATCTCGGCGGTCGCCTGGGGCGACCGGACGCTCACCATCGACGCCGCGGACGGGCCCGTGACGCTCGGCGTGGACCGCAACACCTCGGTGTTCCTCGAGAACCGCATGGGCTCGCTCCGCGATCTCTCGGTGGGCACCCCGGTGCGAGCTTCGTTCGGCGGCGATCGGAGAGCGTTCTGGATCGAGCTGCGGCCGCGCGGCGTCATCCCGTCGCCCGCGCGCCGCGGCGACGGCGGGCTCGAGGCGCCCGGCGGCGGCACCGCGGACGGCGGCGTCCCCGGCGCGGGCGGCACGGACGGCGGACCTGCGGTGCTGGCGCCGCCGGGCGATGCCGGTCCGGGCGACGCGGGAGCTCCGCCCGCGCCGACGCCCGCCAGCGACGCGGGTGCGCCTCCGTCCGGGCCGGGCCCGAACGTGCCGGCAGGTCCCGCGCCCCCCGAGCCGAACCCGGGCGCGAAGCCCCCGCCGCCACCGCAACCGGGGCCCGCGGGCCCGAGCCCGGTGCCAGGCGGAGCGCCGGGTGGAACGCAGCGCTGACGCGGGGAATCGCTACATTCGCGCCGGCGCCGAGACGGCGGCCGGCACGACAGCGGCCTCGTCGGCGGCGCGCGGCTGCGGCGCCACGGCAGCGGTGGCGCGCAGGGGCGCGAGCTTGCCGAGCCCGCGCTCCGCGAGGAAGCGGCGGATCTTGGCCGCGGGCGCCACGAAGGTCTCGCCCGGCATCGGCACGTCGAACGCGTAGCCCTCGTCCTTGCCGAACGCGACGCGCGCCGTGCGATAGCCCTCGACGAGCCCGACGAGGCGGCCGCCCGGGACGTCGAACACGCCGCCCCCGGAGCTGCCGTACCCGATGGCCGCGTCGGTCTTGAGCGACTTCGGCACCCGCGCCGCGGCGGCGCCCTCTCCGAAGTCGTACTCCACCTGAGAGACGATCCCCGCCGCGACGGAGAGGCCCTTGCCGAACGGCGCGCCGATGACGACGAGGTCCTCGCCGAGCTCGAGCGCCTCGTCGGCGGCGAGCGCGGTCACCGGCACGTTCGCGCCGCGCACCTCGACGACCGCGATGTCGGACTCCGGCGCGTGGCCGCGCGCGACGACGCGAGCCGGGAACGGCTCCTTCACGCCCGAGACGAGCACGCGCAGCTCGACCGGCTCCTTCCACGAGCGGCTCGGCTCGACGACGTGCGCGTTCGTGAGCACGTAGGTGAGGTCGCCGTCGCGCGCGAAGGCGACGCCCGACGCGCTCCGCACCACCTCGCCCGCGGCGGCGATGTGGAGGCGGACCGCGCTCGGGAAGACCTTCTGGACGGTGGAGGAGCGGGGGTTCCCGCCCTGGGCCACTCCGGCCCGGGGCGCGACCGCGACGAGGGTTCCTGCTGCGACGACGACACCGGCGGCGACAGCGACGAGTCGGTTCGTAAGCACGTCATCCCCAACCGGCAAGGGGGGGAAGCCTATTCCAGGGTGCTGCCGCCGGAAGTTCCTCCGTCGGGTCGGACGCCTGCTACGCTCCCCCGGTGCACGGACGCAGGGAGAGCGGGCCAGCGATCGAGGGCCTGGAAGGCCCGTGAGCCATCGGGTCAGCCACGCGTTCGGCGAGGCCGCCGCCTTCCTCGACCGCACGCGACGGTCGAGCTGGACCGACCTCGCGCTCGTGGCGGGGGTGGGCGGCGCCATCTTCGGCGTCGTGCGGCTCGCGCAGGAGTGGACCGGGGTCCTCCGTCCCGCTGTCCAGATCGACCTCTCGCCGGCGGCGCTCCCGGGCTACGCCTTCCTCTCCCTCTCGCGCGGCCTCGCGGCCTACGCGCTCTCCCTCGCCTTCACGCTCCTCTACGGCACCTGGGCGGCGAAGGACCGGACCGCCGAGCGCGTGCTCGTCCCAGCGCTCGACATCCTGCAGAGCATCCCCGTCCTCGGCTTCATGCCGGGCCTCGTCCTGGGGCTCGTGGCCGCGTTCCCGCGCACCAACTTCGGCCTCGAGCTCGCCTCGGTCGTCATGATCTTCACCGGCCAGGCGTGGAACATGACCTTCAGCTTCTACTACTCGCTGCGGTCGATCCCCGGGGACCTGGGAGAGGTCGCCACCCTGAACCGCTTCGGGCGCTGGCAGCGCTTCCGCTGGGTCGAGCTGCCGTTTGCCGCCATCGGGCTCGTGTGGAACAGCATGATGAGCATGGCCGGTGGCTGGTTCTTCCTCATGGTGAGCGAGGCATTCGTGCTGGGCGACAAGGACTTCCGCCTGCCGGGGCTCGGCTCGTACATGAGCGTCGCCGTCGCGCGCGGCGACTCGCGGGCGATGGCCGCGGCGGTCGCCGCGATGACGGTCATGATCGTCGCGCTCGATCAGCTCCTGTGGCGCCCGGTCGTGGTGTGGGCTCAGAAGTTCCGAGTCGAGGAGAGCGGCCAGACCGAGGCGATGGAGTCCTGGTTCCTCGACGTCCTCCGGCGCTCGCGCGTGCTCCCGTGGCTCGCCAGGGCCGCCCGCGCCGCCGCGAGCGCGGCCGCGCGGCTCTTCCCGCGCCGCCCCGCCTCCGCGCCGCGGCGGAGGGCCCCGGCCGCGCTGACGCACCGCCTCTCGCTGCTCCTCTTCGTGGCGCTGCTCGCGGGGATCGCCCTGGGCGCGGTGGGCCTGGCGCGGCTCCTGCGCGCCGTCCCCGGCCCGCAGTGGCGCGGCATCGGGATCGCGGCGCTGCTCACGCTCGGGCGCGTCCTCGCGTCGACCGCGCTCGCGACGGCGTGGGCGCTCCCGGCCGGCCTCGCCATCGGGCTCTCGCCGCGGCTGTCGCGGCTCCTCCAGCCGGTCGTGCAGGTGGTGGCGTCCTTCCCCGCGCCCATGCTCTTCCCGGCCGTCGTCGCGGTGCTCTCGACCCTGGGCGTCGGGCTGGGCTTCGGGAGCGTCCTCCTCATGCTGCTGGGGACGCAGTGGTACATCCTCTTCAACGTCATCGCGGGCGCCACCGCGATCCCCGCCGACCTGCGCGAGGCGGCGCGCCTCTACCGCATCGGCACGCTGCAGCGCTTCCGCGTGCTCTACTTCCCGGCGGTGTTCCCGTACCTCGTCACGGGATGGGTGACCGCGGCGGGCGGCGCGTGGAACGCGAGCATCGTGTCGGAGTACATGAGCTTCCGCGGCCGGGTCCTCGCCACGACGGGCCTCGGGGCGCGCATCAGCCTCGCCGCCGCGGCCGGCGACTTCCCGGCGCTCGCGGCGGCGGTGAGCGCGATGGCGCTCCTCGTCGTCCTCTTCAACCGGTCGGTGTGGCGTCGGCTGCACGAGCTGGCCGAGGCGCGGTTCTCCCTCACGCGGTAACGAAGAGAGTCCATCCATGGGCGACGCGGCGGCGGCGGTGACGGAGCGCGAGGCGCTGTGCGAGCTCCGGCACGTGGACAAGGAGTTCCCGCAGGGGAAGGGTCCCCCGCTGCGCGTCCTCCAGGACGTCTCGCTCGCCATCCGCCCGAACGAGGTGGTGGCGCTCCTCGGGCCCTCCGGGTGCGGGAAGTCCACCATCCTCCGCGTCCTGGCGGGCCTCACGGCGCCCACGCGCGGCGAGGTGCTCTACCACCGCGCGCCGCTCGAGGGCCTCAACCCGGGCATCGGCTTCGTCTTCCAGAGCTTCGCGCTCTTCCCCTGGATGACCGTCGCCGAGAACGTCGAGGCCGTGCTGCGCGCGAAGGCCCTCGGGCCGGGCGAGGTGGCCGAGCGCGCCGGCCGCGCCATCCGGACGGTGGGGCTGGCGGGCTTCGAGGAAGCGTTCCCGCGCGAGCTGTCGGGCGGCATGAAGCAGCGCGTCGGCATGGCGCGCGCGTTCTCGCTCGACCCGGAGATGCTCTTCATGGACGAGCCGTTCAGCCAGGTGGACGCGCTCACGGCCGAGAGCCTGCGGGCCGAGGTCCTCGACATCTGGGCGGCGGAGGACAGGAACCCTTCCTCGATCGTCATGGTCAGCCACGACATCAAGGAGGTCGTCTACATGGCCGACCGCATCGTGCTCCTCGACGCGAACCCGGGCCGGGTGCGCACCGTGGTCGAGAACGCGCTGCCGCGCCCCCGCGACTACCGCTCGCCGGGCCTGCTCCAGCTCGTCGACCGGCTGCACGACCTCATCACCGGGATGGAGATGCCCGACGTCCCCGCGGCGGCGGCGCCGACGTTCGAGACCATCCCGCACGCGCGGACGAGCGAGATCGTCGGCCTGCTCGAGTACCTCGACGCGCGGCAGGGGCGCGAGGACGTCTTCCGCATCGCCTCCGACACGAACCGCGAGTTCGGACGCCTCATCACCGTCGTGAACGCGGCCGAGCTCCTCGATTTCGTGGAGACCCCGAAGCGCACGGTCGTGCTCTCGCCGGACGGCGTCCGCTTCGTCCGGGCCGGCCCCGCCGACCGCAAGACGCTCTGGCGCGACAAGCTGCTCGAGCTGCAGCTCTTCCGGCAGGTCAAGGAGGCCCTCGAGCGCGAGCCGGCGCACCGCGTGGCGCGCGAGTTCGTCCTCGAGCTCATCGCCCTCCACATGCCGAACGAGAGCTACGAGCAGCTCTTCGAGGTCTTCGTGAGCTGGTCGCGCTTCGGCGACCTCTTCGCGTACGACGAGGTGACGGAGATGGTGTCGCTCCAGCACGCGCCGGAGGAGACGGGCTAATCCACGTACCTGCGCCGCATCAGGTACATGACGGAGTCCTGCGCGCACTGCTGGCAGTAGCCGTAGCGCTCGCGCAGCGTGGCGAGCGTCTGCTCGACGTGGCGGCGCGCCTTCTCGTCGAGCTGCCCGCGCTCGTCGGAGAGGTAGCGGAGGACGTTGTCCTTGTTGTGCCGGAGCTGCCGCTTGCGCTCGTCGTAGTAGTGTTCGCGCAGGCGCCGGAAGAGATCGGGGAAGATGGCCTGGGTGTCGATCTCCTTCGCGTCCGGGTGGTCGAGCCGGAACGCGCCGATGGCCGAGATGATGGAGCGGCGGAAGCTGCCGCGATCGCTCTCGTCGCCCATGATGATGCGCTCGAACTCGACCATCCGCTCCTCGTCGGGCTGCTCGTAGGCGCCGGTGACGCGGTTCTTGATGCGCTCGCCCTTGGTCCAGGACGACACGAGGGCGAGGTAGCGCCCGAAGAGGTCGCGGTACTGGCCCTCGCTCACCATGCCCATCGAGTCGCGGATCTCCTCGTCGAGCGCGTCGAGCAGCTCCGCCTCGACGACGCGCACGAACTCCTCGTGGTCGTGGTAGCCGTCCACCACCTCCTGCTGGAGGAACTCGTGGACCGAGCGGTCGCGGCAGAGCGCCTCCAGCTCCTCCAGCACCGCCATGGGCGTGAGGCAGGCGAAGTGCGGATTCTGCGCGGCGTTGAAGATGGCAGTCTTGATCTCGCGGGCCGACGCGCCGACGCGCCCCTCGTACATCGGGTAGACGTCCGACTCACGGTAGACGTCCTCGACGTGCTTCTTCAGCTCCTTCGCCTGCTGCAGCGAGAGACGGTCCGGGGCCTTCCCGCCCTCGTACAGCTTCAGCTTCTCGAGCGGCGCGAGGTCGTCCACGATGTCGCGCACCTCGCCCTTGAACCGGTCGGGGATGGGCTTCTTGAGCCGCGTGAGCACGCCCCACATCGCGGCCAGCTCGGTCGCGTGCGGCGCGACGTGCTTTCCCACCGTCGCGCGCGTCACCTGCTGGTCGTAGATCTCCTTCTCCACGCGCCAGCGGCGCAGGTAGGGCACCCGGACGAGCTCGATGCGCCCCTTGAACGAGCCGAAGTCGGCGACGTCCTTGTCCTTGAAGAGCGAGAGCTGCTTCTCGTTCGCGCTCGCGAGCAGCACCTCGTCGAGGTGGAGGATGAAGGTGTCGAGCGCGACGCGGCCGGTCTCGCTCGTGCCGAGCAGGTACTTGAACGCCTCTGGCGGCCGCTTCAGGAGGTCCGCGAACTCGAGCACGCCGCGATTCGCCGCCACGAGCGGCCCGGTCGGCTCGAACAGCGCCACGGACTGGAGCGCGGCGGGGAGCGCGCCGTGGCTCTTGTCGGCGCTCACCTGCCGCCACCCGGCGTCCACCGAGAGCTGCGGCTCCACCGTGACGGCGCCGTCCTGGTAGCGCTCGGAGACGTAGAAGCGCTCCACCTGCACGTGCCGCAGCAGCTTCGTGTAGTCGCCGTGGTACGCGGTCAGGAGCGCCTCGAAGATCTGGCGGCAGGAGTGGCACAGCTCGCCGTCGGCGACGTAGTCGGAGAGCACGAAGTCGCCCTCCCCCGCCCCCTCCCGCTCGCTCGGGCGGCACTTCTCCTCGAGGAGCTTGCGGCGATCGCGGCGCGGTACGAGGAAGAGCGGGTGGTCCTTGAGCGCGCACGGCAGCCGCGCGTCGAGCGCTTCGCCCTCGAGGTGGGCGAAGCTCGACAGCTCGGCGCCACCCGCCGCGTGCCCGAAGCCCACCGTGCCGCCGCCCTTGACGCGCTTCTCGCTCGGGAACACCCACGAGAAGCGGTAGAGCGCGCCCTCGGCCAGGTGCGAGTAGGTCTCGAGGCCTCGCATGAGCGCCGCGACGATCGACGTCTTCGCCGAGCCGTTCGGCCCGTGCAGGAGGATGACCTTGTTGACGCGTCCGGAGCGGACGAAGTTCCCGAGCACGCGGTAGATGGCCGCCTGGACCTCCTCCTGGCCTGCCACGCGCGCGGCGCGCCCCTCGGGCGCGAAGTCGAGGTCGAAGATGCGGAAGCGCCGCTCCTTCCCCCACGGCGCGTCGACCTCGGAGGTGCCGAAGTGGTCGATCGCCTCCCGCAGGTACTGCGCGGCCCCGCGGGCGTGCGCGCGCGGCGCGCGGCCGAACAGCTCCAGGTACTCCTCGAACGAGAGGATGCTCCGCTGCTCGACGAAGGCCGTCTTCACGCCGTCGCCGATCGCTCCCAGGTAACGCCGGGCGTCCATGTGCTGAACTCTCGCACGCCCGGCCGCCCGCTCGCAAAAGCAAGCGGCCGCCTTCTCCCCCGTCGCAGCGTCTCGTAGTACGCTGGCGACGTGCCGCCGCCCTCCCCGGACACGATCGTCGGGATCGACCTCGGGACGACGAACTCGTGCGCGGCCGTCGCGACCGGCGGCGGGCAGGTGAAGCTGATCCCCTACAAGGGCGGCGAGTACACCATCCCGTCCATCTTCGCGATCGACGACAAGGGCCACGAGCTCATCGGCCACGACGCGAAGCGCCAGTGGCAGCTCAACCCGCGCAACACGCTCTACGCCACCAAGCGGCTCATCGGCCGATCCCCGAAGGACGACATCGTCGAGACGGTGCAGCGGTCGGTCCAGTACCGGCTGCACGGCGGCGGGCGGAACGACGTCGAGCTGGACTGCCACGGTCGGACCTTCCAGGTGCAGGACGTGGCCGCGAAGATCCTCTCGAAGATCCGCGACGTCGCCTCCGACCACCTCGGGTTCAAGGTGCGCCGCGCCGTCGTGACCGTCCCGGCCTACTTCACCGACCGGCAGCGCCAGGCGGTGAAGGAGGCGGGGCGCCTCGTCGAGCTCGAGGTGGTCCGCATCATCAACGAGCCCACCGCCGCCGCGCTCGCCTACGGCATCGGGAAGAAGCTCGACGAGCGCGTCCTCGTGTACGACCTCGGCGGCGGCACGTTCGACGTCTCGATCATCGAGATCCGCGATCGCGTCTTCGAGGTGAAGGCGACCGGCGGCGACATCTTCCTCGGGGGCCTCGACTTCGACGAGGCCCTCATCCACCACGTGCTGCAGGACTTCGAGAAGAAGCACGCGATCGACCTCACCGGCGACCCGGTCGCGATGCAGCGGGTGCGCGACCTCGCCGAGCGCACCAAGATCGACCTCTCGGCGCGCACCGAGGCGCCCTTCTCGATCCCGTTCATCACCATGACGCCGCAGGGCCAGCCGCTCAACATGGAGCTACGCTTCACGCGCGAGCTCCTGGAGGAGCTGACGCGCGGGCTCGTGCAGCGCACGCTCAACATCGTCGAGCAGGTGATGGCGGACGCGCAGTTCGAGCCGAAGGACATCGACGAGGTCATGCTCGTCGGCGGCCAGACGCGGATGCCGCTCGTGCAGCAGACGCTCGCGCACTATTTCGGGAAGCCGCCGTCGAAGGGCGTCCACCCGGACGAGGCGGTCGCCGTCGGCGCGGCGCTGTACGCCTGGTCATTGCAGGACGACTCGGACCTCAAGCTGCACCTGCTCGACGTGATCCCGATGGCGATCGGGCTCGAGGCGGCCGGCGGCGGCATGCACGTCGTCTTCCCTCGCAACGCCGCCATCCCGAACGCGAAGGCGCTCGCCGCGACCAGCTCCATCGACGAGCAGTGCGAGCTCATGGTCCGCATCTTCCAGGGCGATCACGGCGAGACCACGAGGAACGAGCTCCTGGGCGAGTTCACCTTCGGCGGCGTGCGGCCGGCGAAGGCGGGCGCGGTGCGGCTGGAGGTGCTCTTCGAGGTCAACGTCGAGGGCATCCTCACGGTGAGCGCGAGCGACCTCGACACCGGGAAGAAGATGAAGACGACGCTGCGGGTGACGCAGAGCTGAGCTCGCTGGGGCGTCCGCGAACGTCGATCCCGACCCCGATCTCGACTCCAAGAACGGCAACCCCCTCCCCGCTGCGCGGAGGAGGGGGCCGAGCCTCGTCACCCTAATTGTGCCGGTGAGGCGCGGGCGCCGCCCCTCCGTGGTCGCCACCCTGGTGCTGCGCCTGCCCACCACCCTGGTGCTGCGCCTGCCCACCACCCTGCGGCCGCGGCGCCGATCCACCGCTCTGTGGGCGTGCGCCCTGCGGCGCTGGGGCGTAGCGCTGCGTGGACGGCGGCGGGCCCATCGGCCGCGGCGCGACGCCCTGTGGCCCGGGCTGGCGCGACGGCGGCGCGTACTGCGGCGGGCGCGCCGCGCCCTGACCAGACCAGCCGCGCGCCGGCGCCTGCGCAGGCGGAGCGGCCCGCCATCCGCCGTTGCCGGCCGGGGGCGCTGCGCGGACGCCGGGCGCCGTCTGGACGGGCGCTCCGGAGCGCGGGGCCACGGGACGGCCCGGCGCGGGGCGCAGCTCGGGCCGGTAGATGGGGACCACGCCGGCGCGCGCAGGGGCGGCGACCGCAGCGGGCGACGCGACCGGCTGGACGCGGACGGGAGTGATGGGCCGCCCGATGCGGTGCTCGACGAAGGGGCGCGCTGGGCCACCCCACGCCGGCGCCCGCGCGCCGAACACCGCGGCGCGCGGGGGCGCGGGCTGCGTCGCGTGGAAGATCCCGCGGACGTAACCGCCCGTGTACGCGACGGTGTAGACCGGGACGCCCACGAACCGCGTGCACGGGACGAAGCTCCACCACGCGTAGTTGATCGGGTAGCTCGTCACGAACACGGAGAACCCGGGGCCGAGCGGCGCCCACCCGATGTAGTCGGGGCTGTAGCGCCAGGTCACCCACGCCGGCGCCCACTGATAGCCCGGCACCCACACCCAGCCCGCGTAGCTGTCGTACGTCCAGCGGCCGTAGTGGTAGGTCGCCCACCCCCAGGGCTCGTCGGATACCCAGAGCCAGCCCTCGTCCGTCCACTCCCAGCGCCCGTAGTAGTAGGGCCGCCAGCCTGCCGCGACGCGTGCTGGCCGCCAGGCCCGGCCGTAGCCGGGGACGTTGACCCACTCTCCGTACGGCGAGAGACCTTCCTGGAAGGTGTCGAGGCTGACGGACGCGCCGGGGGTCGCCATGTCGACGTTCACGTCGACGCGCGCGCCGCTCTCGTCGGCCGGGTATTCGCTGGAGCTCCCCTCGCCCGGGGGCGGCGGCTCGTTGCTCCAGGCCGAGCCGGTCTCGTCCTGGTAGTCGTACGCATGGTCCTGCGCGGTGGCGGGGGGCACGAAGGCAGCGAGGCCGACGGCGCTGGCGAACACGAGGTGGCGGATCATGGTCAGCTCCTTGGAGGTTCCGCGCCCACGAGGACCGCGCGGACGAGCCTCCTGCTTCACACGACCGTAGAGCAAGGACGGTGCCGTCGCTCAGCGCCGCGAAACCCCTCAGGTTTCTCATGTCCTGCCGCGTGCCGTCGCGCCACACTGTGCCCGGCGCGGGCCCCTGACGTGCGAAGGCCCGCCGGCTTGCCGGCGGGCCGCTCGAGGCGCCACCTGAAAAGGACACCGTTCAGGCGAGCTTCTTCTCCTTCTCGAAGGAGAGCAGGGGCGGCTCCTTGTTCAGGATGACGCCCTCGGTGATCTTGCACTCCTTCACACCTTCCCGGTACGGCACGTCGTACATGATGTCGAGCATCGCCTGCTCGAGAATGGCGCGCAGGCCGCGCGCGCCCGACTTGCGGCGCATGGCCTCGCGCGAGCAGGCGCGGAGCGCCTCGCGGGTGAACGAGAGCTTCACCTTCTCCATCTCGAACAGCTTCACGTACTGCTTCGTGAGCGCGTTCTTCGGCTGCGTGAGGATGGTGACGAGGTCGTCCTCGGTGAGGTCGGTGAGGGTCGCGATGATGGGCACGCGGCCCACGAACTCCGGGATCATCCCGAACTTCACCAGGTCGGTCGGCTCGATCTTCGCGAGGATCTCGCCGAGCGTCTGCTCCTCCTTGCGGTCGATGCGGGCGCCGAAGCCGAGCCCCTTCACGCCGACGCGGCGACGGATCGCCTGCTCGACACCGCAGAAGGCGCCGCCGACGATGAAGAGGATGTTCGAGGTGTCGACCTGGATGTACTCCTGCTGGTTGTACTTCTTGCCGCCGCGCGGCGTGACGTTGGCGCGCGTCCCCTCGATGATCTTGAGCAGGGCCTGCTGCACGCCCTCGCCGCCCACGTCGCGCGTCGGCGACGGCGTGTCGCCCTTGCGCGCGATCTTGTCGATCTCGTCGACGTAGACGATGCCGCGCGCGGCCTTCTCCACGTCGTAGTCGGCGTTGTGGAGCAGGTTCTGGATGATGTTCTCGACGTCCTCGCCGACGTAGCCCGCCTCCGTGAGGCTGGTCGCGTCCGCGATCGTGAAGGGCACGTTGAGGAAGCGCGCCAGCGACTGCGCGAGCAGGGTCTTGCCGGAGCCGGTCGGACCGATGAGCAGGATGTTCGACTTCTGGAGCTCGACGTCCTCGGCCGCCGCGCGGCTCTGGCCGGGCCGGGCCGGGCGCGCCGCCTTCTTGGAGTAGACGCGCTTGTAGTGGTTGTAGACGGCGACCGAGAGGACCTTCTTCGCGCGGTCCTGGCCGACCACGTAGTCGTCGAGGAAGCTCTTGATCTCGGCGGGCGTCGGGAGCGAGACGGCGGGGCGGCCCTCGTCGCGCTCCGCCTCCTCCGCGATGATGTCGTTGCAGAGCCGGATGCACTCGTCGCAGATGTAGACGGTCGGGCCGGCGATGAGCTTGCGAACCTCGCGCTGCCCCTTCCCGCAGAAGGAGCAGCTCAGATTCCCGTGGTGGTGCTCTTTGCGGCTCACGCGTCCCTCTCAGGGCTCCGATCCTACACCAAAGCAGCCGGCCTCCACAGCTGACGGCTCACCCGCAATATAGCCAGAGTCGCCGGTGACCGCCCGCGAACGGTCTCTCCGGTGCACGGAAAAAAGTACTTGTGACGCCCGGGCCACATGGTGCGGGGACAGAGCATGTGGCGGCCCGCGCCGTGTGGCAACCCGCAAGCGGGAGGGGCGCGTCGATGTGCGATGCGTCAGACGCCGCTGCCCCCGCTCCCTCGTCGCGCACCGTCCCTGCGCATCGCGGCTGCGATCACGCCCGCGCGCCGGCACTGCGCATCCGTGCGGCACGTCCGCGCGGCGCATCGGCGCTGCGCCTCACGTCTCGCCCACGAGCTCGTCGAGGTCCTCCGCGAGGGCGCGCGCCCGCTCGGCGACGGCGCTCGGAACGGACTCCTCGGCGCCGCACGCGGAGGAGAGCCGGCGCGCCAGCGCGGCGAGCTTGCGCAGCCTCTCTGCCTCGGGTGGAGGCGCCGCTCGCGGCGCCGCGCCGTAGCGCTCGCTCAGCTGCCGGTTGAGCGCGGCAGGGGTCGGCGGTCGCTCGAGGATGTCGTCGCGCAGCTCGCGCCACCCGTCCTCGGGCAGGCGCCCCGCCGCCTCCGCGCGCGACAGCACCTCGATGACCTCGAACGAAGGAGCGGGGCGCGGCTCCTTCTCGCGGACGAGACTCGGCTCGTGCCGTTCGATGAAGCCGTAGCTCATCGTGAGCTTCTCGGCGGTCTGCTTGCGGATGAAGAGCTCCTTCGCGCAGTACGCGTCGAAGCTCGCGTACCCCCACTCGCGCCAGAGCGCCTCCCGCTTCACCTCGGACAGCATGCGCCCGAGCTCCACCCACGACGACTTGAACTGGCGAGCGCACTCGAGCACGCGCCGGCGCATGGATCCGGACGGCAGATCCTCGAGACGCGACTGGATCTTCTCGGCGGTGGCGGTCATCGCGCGCGGTTGTAGCGCGCGGCCCTGACAGTCTCGCCGGCGGAAGTTCTTCGCGCTCGCCGAACCGTTCACCGGGCGAGCCTGTGGGATTTCCGGGCTTGCTACGCTTCGCTGCGCAAGCCCTCGACCTGGGGGAGCGACCGCCGCTCCCCCCAGACCCCCCACCCTTGAACCCGACGGGATCGGCGAAACACGAATCAGCGCGATCCGATCTTGAACGCGAGCGACACGACCGGCCGCTGACCCGGGAACGGGTCGAAGGACCACTCGCGGAGCCGCGCCAGGATGCACTCGCGGAGCGGGCCCGACTTGAAGCGGGGCTCGTCGATCCAGAGCGCCGACACCTTGCCGTCGTTGCCGACGGCGAACTCGATCGGGATCTCGCCGGCGAACTCGGGCGAGCGGCTCGCCTCCTCGCGCAGGCACGGCGCGAGCGACCCCTGGCGGCGCGCCACCACCTGCTGGATCCGGCTCGGGTCGTACTGCGCGAGGACGAGCTCGCCGCCCACGGCGCTGCCCGTCGCGGCTCCGCCGGCGGCCCTCGGCGGCCGCGGCGCGCCGGCGCGCTTCGGGCGCGCGTCCGCCACCGCCAGGTCCGGGATCGCGATCTCGTCGTCCGCCGCAGCGCGCGGCCCACCGCCGACGCGCACGGAGCCCACCGCGATGCCGTCCCCGAAGTCGTCGAGCAGGCTGCTGCGGCGCTCCCATGGCCGGCGCGTCGCGAGGAACCACGCCCCCGCGCCGACGATCGCCACGAGCGCGACCACCACGACCGCCGCCGCGGTGCCCTGGAGCGCGCTGCGCCGCCGCGCCAGCTTGCGCGCGCCGGTCACCTCCGCCTCGACCCGGGCGCGCGCCTCCGCCTTCTTCAAATGGACGAGGAAGCCGGGGACCTGCGCCAGCGGGCGCCAGGCGCCGTCGTCGCCCGCGACCTCGGTCCCGCCGCCGATGCGCCCCTGGAACAGGAGCTCCACGAGCTGCGCCTCCGGGACGGGCCCGAAGACCTGGCCCTCGGCCTTGAACAGCCACTCCCGGGTGCTCGCCGCGGCGGGGACGGCCATCTCGAGTCTGTCCTTCGACATGGAGGGGAAGGTTCGCGCTGGATGGGCGCGAGGGAAGCGTGCTCAAGTTAGCATGCCGTGGAAAAGCGTCGCTACGCAGTCCGTCTCGCCTACGAAGGCGGCGCCTTCCGGGGGTTCCAGCGCCAACCGGGGATGACGACCGTGCAGGGATGCCTCGAGGCGGCGTTCACCCACATCGGCGTGCAGGTGCGCCTCGAGCCCGCAGCGCGCACCGACGCGGGGGTGCACGCCATCGACCAGGTGGTGACGTTCACGGCGCGCGCGGCGCTCGAGCCCGCTGCCCTGCGCGCCGCGATCAACACGCACACGCCCCCGGCGCTCCTCTGTCTCGACGCAGCGCGAGTCCCTCCCGCGTTCCACGCGCGCGCCTCGGCGCGCTCGCGCACGTACGTCTACCTCGTCGGCTGGCCGGCGCCTGCCGAGCTCGCCGGATACGCCTGGAGCCTTCCCGACGCGCGCGCCTTCCCGGATCTCCTGGTGCAGCGCGTCGATCTCGCCCGCGCGGCGGATGCGCTCGCGCGCATCCCGGGCGAGCACGACTTCGGCGGATTCGCGCGCCCCGGCGAGCAGACCGCGCGCCGCCGCGAGGACGCGCGCGCCACCGTCCGGACCGTCCTGCGGGCTGAGGTGGTGCCCGCGGTGGGCGCCCCGCTCGCGGCGTTCGTCCTGGAGGGGCACGGCTTCTTGCGCGCGATGATCCGCAATGTCGTGGGCGCGGTGGTCGCGGCGGCGGTGGGCGTCACCTCGCCCGAGCGCGTCTCCGCGATCCTGGGCGCGCCCGGCGAGCGGTACCGCGGCGTGAGAGCGCCGGGGTGGGGACTCACGCTGGCGCGGGTCGCTTATGCGGAGCCGCTCTTCACCGACTGATTCCGCATGCCACTTGAACTGACGCTCGATATGGGGGGTGCGGGGGGAGAGTTTCTCCCCCCGCTAGAGGCGCCGCAAGGCGCCGGATCTCAGCTCACAGCGGCGGCTGTGACGCTGGGGAATCACATGAAGTGCCCGCCGCTGTGAGTTGGTAGGGCGCGCTCTCCGCGGCGTCGCGGTCCGCCCCCGCGGCGAGCTCGCGCACCGCGCGCGCGTACAGCTCCTCGAAGACGTGGAACACCGGCGCCCTCGCGCGCGGAGTGAGCACCGGCACCTCGTCGAGGCGCAGCCGCGCGATCGGGTGCCGGTCGACCTTCGCCGGACGGGGCCTCACGGCCGCTCCGCGTGGAGGTGGTTGTACTTCGTGAGCAGGTCGGCGACGGCCTCGCGCAGGTAGTCGGACTGCCGGATGCGCGTCGCCCGGGCGAGCTGTCGGAGCTGCTCGGCCAGCGTCGGAGGGAGCCGGATCAACATGGGCTCCAGGCGGGACGTCGCGGTGGTGTTGACCATCGGGGTCTGAAGGTCCATGTGCGCTGTCTCCTCCATGTGTGCACCTTTACCCACACGCTACCACCCGATAGCCTCCTGTCAAAAAAGGTGTCTTGACTTTCACGACATGGGCTGGCGACACGCGCAGAGCGCCCAAGGGCGCCGTCGCGGGAGCTCGCGGGGCAGCCCCGGCTCGGACTCCGGGTTCGGCTCTTCACAGCGGGCGGGGAGCGGCGAGCGCGACCCTGAATCGCCTCTGACTCGTGTTTCGCCCTTTTCACAGCGGCGCCGTGGGGGGAATTCGCTCTGTCTCGCCTCTGAAGCGGTGGGCGAGCAAGACAAGCGGCGAAAGGCGGGTCAGATCACCGGGAGCGACAACCCGGCGAGCTCGTTCATCCGGCCCGACCGGAACGGCTCGAGGTCGAGCACCGCCACCTTGAACCCGGCGCTGCACACCGCGCGCGAGAGATCCGCGCGATGCGCGAACGCGTGCTCCATCTCGTCGGCGGCGACCTCGATCCGGCCGATGTCGCCGTGGTAGCGGACGCGGAAGGTGCGCAGACCGAGCGCGCGGAGCGCCGCCTCGGCGCGCTCCACCTGCCCGAGCCGCTCCACCGTCACGGCCGTGCCGTACGGCAGCCGCGACGCGAGGCAGGCCATCTGCGGCTTGTCCCATGTCGGCAGCGCGTAGGCGGCGCTCCACGCACGCACCTCCGCCTTCGTGAAGCCGGCCTCGGCGAGCGGCGACTTCACCGCGCGCTCGGCCGCCGCCCGGTGTCCCGGGCGGTGATCGCGACGGTCGTCGGCGTTGAAGCCGTCGAGGATGGCCGCGACCCCCTCCTGGCCGGCGACCTCGCCGCAGAGCCGGTACAGCTCGCTCTTGCAGTAGTAGCAACGGTCGGTGGGGTTCGCGGTGTAGCGCGGGTCGTCCATCTCCCGGCTCTCCACCTCGACGTGCCGGACGCCCAGGCGCCGTGCCAGATCGCGGGCCTCCGACCGCTCCGCCTGCGGCACGCTCGGCGAGTGCGCGGTGAGCGCGAGCGCGCGTTCGCCGAGCACCTCGTGCGCGACCGCGAGCACGAAGGTCGAGTCGACGCCACCCGAGAAGGCGACGAGGGCGCCGTCGAGCTCGCCGAGGGCCGCCTTGAGCGCGCGGAGCTTCTCCTCGGACGCGCGGCGGAGATCGTGCAGGGCAGTCGACATGGCGCGGGGAATCTAATTCAACGGCGCCGCCGGGACCAGCGGCCCGCCCCGCGCCGCGTCAGCGGCGGCGCGCGCGCGCCTTCCGGGCGGCCTTGGCCGTGCGCGCGGCGATCTTCTTGGGCGCCTTGCGCGCCGCCGCGCGGGCGGCGAGCTTCTTGCGCCCAGCCGGGCGGGAGCGCTTCGGGCGCTGTCCGCCGGTGAGGCGCCCGAACTCGGTGGG
>WNGE01004701.1_pt1 | contig 26937 bp, 29 predicted proteins | sample 5400651 | NCBI WGS metagenome assembly WNGE01 (sample SAMN13153370, study PRJNA577476) | soil metagenome | isolation source: 60 cm soil or saprolite under grassland replicate 2 | place: USA:California | collected 2016-06-15 | reverse complement strand
GACTCTCGCAGGTCACCTTCGCCGAGGCGATCGAGGAGTTCCCTGCCTGGTCGCCGGAGGGGAAGCGCCTGGCCTTCTGCCGGGAAGCCGGGCCGGTCCGCAGAATCTTCGTCAAGGACCTCGAGACGGGCAAGGAGTCGGCCCTGACCCCGGGAGAATCCGACGACATCCAGCCGGATTGGTCCCCCGGCGGGCGCTCCCTTCTCTTCGCTCGGTCCCGGGAGCCCGGCAGGAAACTCGAGCCCTTGGATGTTTTCGGAGCGTATGAGGGCGCGGACATCTGGAGCGTGGAGCTCTCGACCGGCAAGCAAGTCCTGCTCGTCGAGAATGCCGCCAACCCGTCTCATTCGCCCGACGGGAAGCGGATCGCATTCGACGCCTCTTGGGCGGGACCGCGCCGGATCTGGATCGCCGACGAGCGGGGCCGCAACCCTCAGCAGGCCACCTCCGACACGTCGGAGGCCGTCGCGCACACCCGGCCGCGCTGGTCTCCCGACGGGCGCCGGATCGTCTTCCAGGACATCGAGCGGACGAAGTTCGACGTCCGCGTGGCGGATCTCGATTCGAAGGTCCTGTCCTGGATCACCAACGACGACGTGCAGGACATCTGCCCGGTCTGGTCTGCCTCGGGCTTCGTCTACTTCACGTCTTATCGCAGCGGCGGGCTGAACATCTGGCGCGTGCCGGTCACAGCGAGCGGCGAGGCCGCCGGGCCGCTCCAGCAGTTGACCAACGGCGCCGGCCAGGACATCGGCGCGGCCATCTCGCGCGACGGCCGGAAGCTCGCCTTCTCCATCCTGCGCCAGAACGCGGACATCTGGCGGCTGCCCGTCAGTCCGGAGACCGGCCGGCCGGCGAGTCCTCCCGAGAAAGTGATCGCGACGACGAGGGAAGACAGCCGCGGCACCTGGTCTCGGGACGGGACGCAGATCGCGTTCAATTCCGACCGCTCCGGGGAGATGAACATCTGGCTCTTTTCGATGGCCGACGGGTCCGTCCGACAACTGACCCGCGGACCCGGCGGCGATTACCAGCCGGCCTTCTCGCCGGACGGGCGCCAAATCGCCTTCTTCTCCTCGCGGGCGGGAAGCGTGGACATCTGGACGGTCGAGGCGGCTGGCGGGAAGCCGCGGCGGATCACCCGGGGTTCCTCGGTCAGCGTCAATCCGGTTTTCTCACCCGACGGACGCTCGATCGCCTACATGTCGGACGAAGGAGGCCGGCTCGAGGTCTGGGTGATGAATGCCGACGGCGGCAACCCGCGGCCTCTCACCCGGGCCGGTGTCCTGGGGCACTTCCTTCCGTGGACGGCCGACGGCGAGGAGATCGTGTTCCGCTGTCCTTCGGGGAAACCGCGCACGATGAGAGTCCGCGTGTCGGAGGGCGAGCCGGAGGAGATGCCGGAGGTCGTCGGCGGCGCGCACATGTCCTTTTCGCCCGACCAGACCAAGATCATGGACGTACTGGGCCACAAGGCCCTCTGGGTCTCGCCGCTTACCGGCGGCAGCCCCGAGAAAGTCTTCGAGTTCGACGATCCGGATTCGCGCATTGACTATCCCCGCTGGTCTCCCGACGGCCGCTTCATCCTCTTCGACCGCTTCCGCCCGCGCGGGGGGGACGTCTGGCTGATGGAGAAGTTCGAATGAGAAGAGAGAGTTTGTGATTTGCGATTGGTGATCCTTGAAGAGGAGGCTGCCGCTCGCGAGGATAAAATCGGAATCGAAAGGAGATGTCATGACAAGAATCGCGAAGCAGTCCGGACTCCTCCTCGCCGCGGCTCTCGTTCTCCTCTGGCCGCCGGCCCCAGCGGCCGCCGCCGAGAAGGGAGAGCTCGACGGCAAGACGTTCGTCGGCACGATGACGGAGAAGGGGAAGACGAAGGGGGACTCGGACACGTTCGTCTTCAAAGATGGCAAGTTCCGATCGACGGCCTGCGATGTCTACGGCTTCACCGAGACGGCTTACACGGTCGCGGTCAGCGACGTCGCAACGACTTTCGAAGCGGTGGCGACGAGTCCCAAAGAAGGCACCATGAGGTGGAAGGGGACGGTCAAGGGGGACTCGGTCGACGGCACGGCGGTCTGGACGAAGAATGGCCAGGCCGACGCCATCTACACATTCAAGGGCGCACTGAAGAAGTAGCCTTCACGTGCGCTTTGGTAGTCTCCCTCGCGTGAGCGAGGAGCCCAAGCCTTTTTCCGAGGCCTACGCGACGCTCGAATCGCTCCAGGCGCTGGCGAAGACCTGGAACGACTCCCCGCCGATGCGGCAGCTCGGAGCCCGACTGGAGTTCGAGCGCGTGGACCGCGTGCGTGCGGTCATCGACCCGGTGATGCCGTACCACCGCGGCGGCATGGGGACCGACGCCGTGAACGGCCCGGTCCTGGCGGGCCTCTTCGACCTGGTCATCGGGACGGTCGGCTGGCTTTCGCGTCCGGATTCGCGATCCGCGACGGTCTCGCTCGCGATGACCTTCCTCCGTCCGACGCGCGGCGACCGGATCGTCGTGGAGGCTCGCCTCCTGCGCGCGGGGACAAACCTGACCTTCGCGGCCGCGGAGACCTTCGACGGGCAAGGAGAAGTCACGGCCCGCTGCGACGGCACCGTCGCCGTCGCGCACGGGAAGTTCGAGTCCAATGACTTCTACGCGCGCATGCGCTGACGCTTGCGCGGGTTCCACGTTTCAGGTTCCAGGTTCCAAGGGACCCGGGCTCCGTTCCCTGGAATCTGGAACCTGGAATCTGGAATCCTGATCAGGGCGCCCGCAGGGCGCTGGCCGCCTCGCGCACGCGGGCGGCGCAACTCTCGATTGCCTCGGCGGTCTTCCGGACGCTTCCCTGGACCTCGAGGTACTGTTTTTCCTCGATGGCCTCGCGCACGGCGGGGAGAGTCTTGACGTCGTAGCCGGTGTAGAAGCCGGGCGCATAGACGTAATGCTTGAACCAGGGCCGCCGCGGAAGTCCTTCCTCCCGCGTGAGCGCTCGCTCGGCAGAGCGCAGGAGCGCATTGATGCGGACAATCCGCGCGCCGTCGGATGCGCGAGCCGAAACGAACCGCGACTCGTATTCCTTCGCGGCGGCCGCGAGTGATGCCGACGCCTTCTCGAGCGGCGATAGGTCGAAGTCGGGAACGGGCGGCTCCTTCCCGGGGGGCGCAAAGGACTGCCTCGGATCGGCGACGGCCTCCGGGACTCCCTCATCGATCCGGCGGTTCTGCTCCTCCACGGATTCCCTCCGATCCTTCGCCAGGTCCCTTATCTCCTTGACATAACGGGCGACGGCGTCGGCAAGCCCGGTGAAGTCGAACGGCAGGAGATCCGCGTCGGCCAGTCGCATCAGGATCGTCCCGGCCGTCTGGGCGAGAGCGCGCCCGTAGGAGAAGTCCGTGTCAGAGAAGCGCGTGTACCAGGTGAAATCGTCGTAGATCGAGTGGTAGACGCCGCCGCCACCTTCGCCTCCGAAGCCGAGGTTGAGCGACGCGATCCCCAGGTGATCCACGAACGTGGTGTAGTCCGAGCCCGATCCCAGCGCGCCGATGCGCAGGTTTGCCCGCTCGCGGGCATCGCGCCGGTCTTCCGCGTTGCTGGCCTCCTCGATCCGCCGGAGGCGCAGCCGGCGGAGGATCGGGATCTTCTTCTCCGGGTCTTCGACCTCCGAGGCGGCTTCATTGACGAGCGTCTCGAGAGAATGCGATCCGCTCGCGTTGAAAAACCCGCGCCCGCTCGAATCGCTGTTGATGTAGACGACCGCCTTGTTTCGCAGCTCTCCGGCATGTGTCTCAGCCCACTCGGTCGAGCCCAGGAGTCCCGGCTCCTCCCCGTCCCAGGCGCACAGCAGGATCGTGCGGCGGGGTTTCCAGCCTTCCTTCACGAGAGTCCCGAAGGCACTCGCCTCCTCGAGGAGCGCGGACAAACCGCTGACCGGGTCGCTCGATCCGTTGACCCAGGCGTCGTGGTGGTTGCCCCGGATCACCCATTCGTCGGGGTACTGTGATCCCGGGATCCTCGCGATGACGTCGCGCACCGGTGTGATCTTCCAGTCGAAGGAGACCTTGAGATGGACCTTCGCCGGACCGGGGCCGACGTGGTAGGTGATGGGCAGAGCGCCGCGCCATTCCCGCGGAGAGACGGGGCCCGCGAGCGCGGCAAGCAGGGGCTTCGCGTCGCCGTAGGAGATCGGCAGGACCGGAATCTTCGTCAGAGTCTTCGCGTCCTTCAGGTCGACGCGGGCATTCGGATTCGTCGCGCCGACGCCGGGGGTCAGCGGATCCCCCGCATAGAGCGGCCCGTCCGAGACGCTCCCGCGTTGCACGCCCTGCGGCGGCCGGTACGGCCCCGCCGGGTAGACGTCTCCCTCGAAGTAGCCGTCGTCGCGCGGGTCGGAATAGATCAGGCACCCGACCGCTCCGTGCTCGGCGGCCACCTTCGGCTTGATGCCGCGCCAGCTCGCGCCGTATCTCGCGATGACGACCTTGCCGCGCACATTCACCCCGAGACGGGCGAGCTTCTCGTAGTCGGCGGGGACTCCGTAGTTGACATAGACGAGCGGAGCCGTCACGTCGCCGTCGATCGAATAGACGTTGTAGGTGGGAAGCTGCGCGGCGGTCTGGGAGGAGGTGGGGTCGCCCTCGACCGGTGTCTCCGCGAGCGACGCGCGAAAGAAAGCCGGCTCGATCATCTCGAGGATGCGCTCCTTCGGCGTCGAGAAGAGGGGATAGAAGGTCTCGATCGAAGCGTCGAGCCCGAATTCCCGGAACTTCGAGAGGATCCACCGGGCGTTCTTCTCGTCATAGGGCGAGCCGACGTGGTGGGGCTCGGCCGAGAGAATCCGGTTCGACTCTCGGATGACGGAGGCCTGCGGCAGCGAGCGATAGCGTTGCTCCCACTTCTTTTCCGTGTCGGCGTTCTTGCCGGAGAATCCTCGAGGGCTGGACGTCGGTGGGGAACCTTGTGGTCTCTCGAATTCCTCGGCAAGCGTCGGCAGCAGGAGCAGAGCGGCCGCGAGCATCGTCGAAGGAATCATTCTTCGAGGATATCAATCCATTGTTGATTGTCGATTGTTGATTGTCGATTGTCGATTGTCGATTGAGGTCAATCAATTTGAAAATTATCTCGTTGCCTCTCCGGGCCGAGTCGAATACAATTCCTCCGTTGACAGGAGAGGCGGACGCGAAGATTTCGCGCTCCGCGAACGCTTCGGAGGTCGGTGTGAGCGACTTGACTCCGAACGCCAGGCTGACCCGGCCTTCCGATTGCCGGGTTCGACCGTCCCGAGAGTCGTCCCGATGAGGCTCGTCTGGTCCCAACCCTCCGCTCCCCAGGGACGAGCGAAGAGTCTCCTCCTCGTGTCGGTGATCTGCATTTTCCTGGGAGGTGTCGTCTTCGGCCGCCCCGGAATCGAAGATGGCCCGAGACCCGTGCGCGCTGCGGCCGCGAGCCTGCTCTTGACCGGCGGGCTTTTGTTCATCGTGGGCGTCGCGGGCCTGATCCTGCAGAGAGCGAGCCGGTCGAGCGTCCGCCTCTCGCTGGCTCCGCCTTCAACATCCGATCCGCATCCTTTGTCCTCATTTCAAGAGGAGGAACAGCGGTGAGCGAAGAGAATGTCGTGCGTTTCCACCCTTCTCCCCGTGCCGGGATGGCGCGCCGCGGCGCGCCGGACAAGACCCATTCGCCGCAGTCCGAAACCGTGGAAGTGGAATGTCCTTACTGCGCCGCCGTGCTGTGTCTGGAGACCGGATTCCTGGCGCTCCGGTCTGAAGTCCTCTGCGCCCGCTGCGACACCGCGGTTCCGCTCGGCGGTAGCCAGGCCATCGATATCGGCGGGTAGGGCGTTCCCCGACCGAGGACCGAGGACCGAGGACTCAATGGGCTGTCGCCTCAGAGACTGGTGTTCGGACTTCAGCCGTTTGAGTCCTCAGTCGCCAGTCCCGAGTCCTCAGTCTTCACTCGCCGCGGGTTTCGAGCGGCCGCAGATACGCCCAGCGATGGGGCATATCCCAGAAGACGTGGAAGTGGAGGAGAACATCGAAGCCGAGGCTGCCGTCGTCCCCCCACTCGGAATCGAAGGCCGCCGATTCGACGGCGACGGGCGCCGGAGGGAAAGGAGCGGTGCCCCAGCGCAGCTCTCCGGCTACGGAGCCGGGAGTGGAAAGCGCCATCCGGCGCGCGGAGTCGGGAGCCAGAAGCAGTCCCGAGACCGAGCCGGTGCCGGCGCGCAGCCGCAGAGTGCCTGAGCCCTGACGCACAATCGCCACCGGGCGATCTCCGTCGTCGTCGAGGAGCCCGCGGAAGAAGCCAGGCGGCGCCGTCCAGCGCGCGGGGTCATGAAACCGGATCCGCGCCTCTCCCGGATCCATCTCGACGACGGCCTCCCGAAAGAACACGCCGCCCGCCTCGGCATCGGCGCCCTCCGGAATCCCATCGGAGACCTGGACCCACAGCGCCGGAAAGAAAAGCGTTCCAACTTCGAGCGGCCCGGCGCGCGCCAGCCGCCGTCCGAGCACGTCGGGGCGCGGAGAGAGTCCGAGTCTCCGCGCAAAGCCGGCCCGAACACGAAACGGCCCATCGGCGTTGGAGTCGAGGGCGATTCGGACCGGCATTCGAGCGATGCGCCCGTCCATTCCGGCGCCGCGGCCGATCCCGACGAAGGCCGCTTCCGCGGAAGGGGCCGGCCAGCGGGCGGACCATCCGCCGGCCTGGGCATCGCTCATCTGATCCACGGGCAGGGTGATCGAGAGAATCTCCGTCTCGACCGGCGCGCCCGGCCGCGAGGCGTCGGTTAATCGCCGCGGACCCCGGAACTCCAGGCGAAAGCGAGGCGACCGCGCTCCGATGAGATCTCCCCGGTTGGAGAAAATCAGAAGCAGAGGATGACCACCCCGCGGGATCAACCGGACAGAGACGGTCGCCGTATCAGCCGGCCCGAGAGCGATCCTGGCGTTCTCCAGATCGTCGAACAGATAAGCCCGCCGCCAGAAGTAGGAGCGGGTCAGAAGCTCGGAGAGCGCCGGCTCGGAGGTGACACGCGTGACGCCGTCCTCATCGGTCAGATAGGCCTTGCCCGCCTGGATGCCGCGGACGGTCGTGCAGCCCGCCGAAGAGACCGTCTCCCTGTAGTTCGAACCGTCCCACTCGATCTGACCCGTTCCCTCCGCGGCTTCTCTTTCCGGCGGGGAAAAGAGCTTGAGTCTAACCACCTGGGCGCCGGGGAGCGGCTTGACGCCGGCGCGATGGCGGTGGTTCTCGAGGATTCGCCGGGCGATCCGGATGTCCGACCGCTCGCCGCAGCCCGCGGCCGCGAGGACGGCAAGCAGGAGAAAGAATGCCCCGAATCCGCGCCTCCGAATTCTCCCGTTTCCGTGGCGGCGGGTCATCGAGTCCGGGTCAGAAGCGACCTTCGGTCGCTAAAGGGATGTTCTGATAGTCTTTTAGCTCTCCTTGCCGGACGATGGGCCCCGGGGTCGGCTGTGCCGCGGCGGTTGCGGGCGGCGGCTCGGAAGCGTGGAGCGCTGGGACGAAACGGATCGTTCGCGTTCTCGCCATTGCTCTCTTCTTGACCGGTGATCTTACTCTCCAGGGGAGACGCGGGCATGCCGGGCGAGCAGACCCCTCCGGGCTGGCTTTCGCGCGGCGGAAAAAAAACTTTCGCAAGATCGCTTTTTTTTGCTTGACGCTCCGCGCGGTGGATAGAATAGCGAGCCAGTTTGAATGACGCCGGAAACGGCGATTCCAAAGAAGAAGGGGTAACGCATATGGCAAAAGATTCCGGGAAGGCGCTTTCGAAGTCTCAGATCGCGGATCACCTGGCGAAGTCCACCGGGCAGACCAAGCGCGTGGCGACGCAGTTTCTCGACGACCTGACGGCCCTCTCCTACAAGGAAGCGAAGAACACCTTCACGATCCCCGGTGTCGGAAAGCTCGTCCTCGTCAACCGCAAGGCGAGAATGGGCCGCAACCCCGCAACGGGAGAGGCGATCCAAATCAAGGCCAAGCGAGTCGTGAAGTTCCGCGTCTCGAAGAAGGCCAAGGACGCCATCCTGGGGCCCAAGAAGTAATCCCGCCTCACGAAAAAAAAGGCGGTCCCGTGCGGGACCGCCTTTTTATTGACCGAGCTCTGCTGCTAATCCGAAGAAGTGCGCGTCTTGGTAATCGTGACCTCCTTCACGACCGGCGATCCCTTCTTCATTTTCGTGGTGCGGATCGTGACCGTCTTTCCAACGGCGACCTCCTGGGGAAGCTGTGACTCCTGGGTGATCGTGTACGTCGCGGTCTGCTGATTGGGCTGCAGGATCGTGATGGATTGTCCCGGCTGATAGGCCGAGACCGTTCCGGAAATCGTGGTTGTCGTCGTCTTCGACGTGTCACCCGACGGACTCATCTCGGTCCTCTCGGTGGTCGTCTTCGTTTGGCCCTCGGGTGTCAAGCTCGTGGTCGTGACTTTCGTGACGACCGCAGGGCCCGATCCGTCGCTCGACGGCTCCGTTGACACGGTCACCGTGCGCCCGATCTGGATGTCTTCCGGAAGGACGGCACCCGGGCTGAGCGTGTAGGTCACGACGCGTTTGTCGGGCTGCCGGAGAACGATGGTCTGGCCCGGCTCGTATTTGACGACCTCACCGGTGATGGTGATGACCCGGGGGTTGTCGGAGCTCTGGACCGTTGTCTGTTTCGTGGTCACCCCCTGGGCGACCAGGAGAGTAGCGGCGGCGCCTGTCGCCAACGCCAGGAAAAAACTGCGCCATTTCATCGGGTCCTCCTTTGCGACGCGGATTTTCGTCGAGATGGCGACGGCACCGCGCTCAAAACGATCCCCCGCACCATGCGGGGGATCGTGCCGCCGCCAGAGAAGTCAGGTGGCGGTCTTTTTCGTTTTCTTCTTGGCCGCGGCCGGGTACGCCACCACGGTCGTGACCCTGTCGCCGCCGTCAGCCTTGGTGTAACTGACGTTAACCCGCTCCCCGACGTTGACCGATCCCTTCATGGCGACGTTCTCGTCGAGGTCGAAGGTGTAGTCCTTGTCTTTGGGTCCCGTCACCGTGATCTTCTTCCCCGCCTCGTATTCCTTCACGGTGCCGATCACGGATTCGGTCTTGACCTTCGTGTTCGGGCCGGGCCCCTTGTGCTCCGTCTTGGACTCCACGTGCATCGTGCCGCCGCTACGCGACGCTGGCGCCTCGGCGCCCTGCGCCGCCGAGCGGTAATGTTCCGCGGCCGCCTTCGATTCAGTCGATTCGGAGAGCACGGTCACGTGCTCCTTGCCCTGGTTGTCCTTGGTGTATTCAACCTTCGCCGTCTGGCCGACCGCGATGTTCCCCCCGACGCGGGCATTCTCGTCGAGGTCAAACGAGTAGTTCTTGCCGGCCGGCCCGGTGATCTTGATCTTCTTTCCGGCTTCGTATTCCTTAACGGTCCCCGTCACGGTTCTTGTTTTCGTCTTGCTCGTGCCCTGAGCACTCTTTTCCTTGGTAACGGATTCGACCTTGGTCTGTCCGAGCGCGACTCCCGTAGCGAGAAACGCGAGGACGGTGATGCCCCCTATCCAGCGTTTCATGCTTCTCCCCTCAGGCGCGTCCACAAATTGACCGCCATACCCCCCAATGGTTCAAGAATCGTGCCGATCCGGGTTATTCTTTTTCCCATGTTTCGATCGGGGAGGCTCCCGGCGGCGGTGCTGTTCTTGATCTTCTCCGCTCCATTTCTGTGCGCTTCGCCGGACAAGCCATCCTGGCCGTTAACGTTGCGAGAGGGATTGCCGGCCAGCCTGCCGGGCTACGCGCCGGCGCCGACCGACACCCTGCCCGAAGAGGCCGAGAACGAGATGGGTCCGTATGTCGAGGCCTCTCGCTTCTTCCAGCGCATCGAGAGTCCGAGCTCGACGAAGCAGTTTCGCATCGCGGTTCAGGACTACGGCGACGGTAAGGACCTGCTCGCTCCTCTTCGCAAGGCGTTCGCGCAGGCGAAAAGGACGAGCGGGGTCGGGGCGCGCGAGACGGAGATCTCGGGACACAAGACGTTCGTCGTGACCGACCGCTCGACGGGCCGGCCCACGACTCTCGTCACCGTGATCGTCCTGCCGTCGCGGCTCGTGCTGGGGCAGGGCGCCAACGTCTCCGGAGAGGAAGCGGTGCAGCTCGTGAAGTCTGTCGATTTCGCGAAGGTCGAGGCGGTCAAACGGTGAAAGGAAGTCGAGAGTCCAGTGTTCGGCGGCCCGTTGTTCGCCGCGCGCGGCCGGAGGACGGTCCGCGTATCATCGAGCTCGACCGGGAGCTGGCACGGTTCGAGAAACTTCCTCCGCCCGACGACGTCGAAGCGGAGCGGCTTCTCTCCTGGATCTTCGATTCGAAAAGGCTCGAGGCCCTCGTCGCGGAGCTGAACGGCAGAGTCGAAGGCGTCGCTCTCTTCTACGAAGGGTTGGGCAGCTTCCGTGCCCGGCCCTTTCTGTATCTCGAGGACCTGGTCATCTCCGAAGAGGCTCGCAGCCGCGGCATCGGCGAAGCTCTGATGGTCGCCCTCGCGCGCGAGGCCCTCGCTCGAGGCGCCCTGCGTCTGGAATGGGTGGTCCTGGACTGGAACGAAAGAGCCATCCGCTTCTACGAGCGCTTCGGCGCGCGGCAGCCAAAGGAGTGGGTCAAGTTCATGCTCGGCGGCCACGAGCTCGAAGACCTCGCCGGCCGATAACCGTCGCTCGCGCTTGCGCGGGATCTGCGCCTTTCGGCGCACCGGCGGGCGACTCGGCCGGATGCGGCCTCGATCGCCCGCCTGATCCCGCGTTGCGCGCTCGCTCCCGTGGCGCGAGGCTCCTCCGTTCGGTTACTTCGCGGAGACTCCTCGCGCCGCGACGGGGGCGGAAGAACGAATGCCTAGACGTCCTCCAACGAGCGTCCCCGCGCAGGGACATGCCCGCGGATTACACCCCTATGGGGTGCCAGGTGGTCTTGATCTCGGTGAAAGCTTCGATGAAGTCGAGGCCCTGGGCGTCCTCAGCGAAGTAGTCGGCGACTGTGTATCTCTTGACGCGCTTGACGTTGACCGCGGCGTCTTCTCCGATCGCCCTGGAGAGCGCCGCGTCGCCACTCGCGTCCGCGATGGCATGAACGTCCATGTGGCGCGCCAGATGCGGGACGAGCTCCTCCTTGCGGCCCGAGATGAGATTCGCGACGCCGGCGGGCAGGTCCGAAGTCGCCAGGACCTCGGCGAATTCGAGGGAGGCCAGAGGAGACTCTTCCGATAGGAGCACTACGGCCGCGTTGCCGGAAACGATGACGGGCGCCAGGTGTGACACGAGCCCCAGCAAGTCAGGTCTCTCCGGCGCGACGATGCCGACGACGCCGGTCGGCTCGGGCACGGAGAAGTCGAAGTAAGACGAGGCGACCGGATTGACGGTCCCGAGGATCGCACCGAACTTGTCGGACCAGCCGGCGTAATACACGAGCCGGTTGGTCGAAGCCCGGACTTCGGCTTTCGCCGCGGCAGGAGACCGCCCGGTCGTTTCGCGCAGAATCTTCGCAAGAGAATCGGCGCGGCTTTCAAGCATCTCGGCCATCCGGTAGAGAATCTGGCCCTTCAGGTACGCGCTCTTGCCCGCCCAACCCGGCTGCGCGGCGCGCGCTTTGCGGACGGCCTCGCGCAAATCCTTGCGCGACCCTCGCGACACATTGGCCAGGAATTTCTTCTTCGGCGACTCGATCGGGTCGTAACGACCGGATTCTGTTCGCACGAACTCTCCACCGACATACAGCTTGTACGTCTTTCGGACCTCCAACTCCACGGCTCCGCCTCCCGCCTCCCGCCTCCCGCCTCCCGCGTAGGTCATGACAACTCCACGTAGGCGCGGAGACCATGCACGCCGCCCTCGCGGCCGAAGCCCGACTCCTTGTAGCCGCCGAAGGGAGACGACGGGTCGAACTTGTTGAACGTATTCGCCCAGACGACACCGGCCTTCATCTGCGCGGTGACCTTGAAGATCTTGGAGCCCTTGTCGGTCCAGACGCCCGCCGAGAGGCCGTACGGGATGTTGTTGGCCTTTTCGACCGCCTCTTCCGGAGTGCGGAACGTCATGACGGCGAGCACCGGACCGAAGATCTCCTCTCGCGCGATCCGGTGGGACTGCGCAACGCCGGAGAAAAAGGTCGGCGGGAACCAGAAGCCTCTCTCCGGAAGGGCGCAGGAGGACTGATGAATCTCGGCCCCTTCTTCGATGCCGCAGGCGACCAGCTCCCGGATCTTCTCGAGCTGTATCCTGGAGTTGATCGCTCCGACGTCCGTGTTCTTGTCCAGGGGGTCGCCCAGACGCAATGTCGCGATCCGATCCTTCAGTTTCGCGAGGACCGTCTCTGCGACCGACTCCTGCACGAGAAGCCGCGAGCCCGCGCAGCAGACGTGCCCCTGGTTGAAGTAGATGCCGTTGACGATGCCTTCGACGGCCTGGTCGAGCGGCGCGTCCTCGAAGACGATGTTGGCCGCCTTGCCTCCGAGCTCGAGTGTGAGGCGCTTGCCCGTCCCCGCCGTCGCGCGCTGGATGAGCTTGCCGACCTCCGTCGAACCGGTGAAGGCGATCTTCTTCACGCGCGGGTGGTTGACCAGATGCGCCCCTGTCTCGCCCGCACCCGGAATGATGTTGACGACTCCCGGCGGCAGATCGGCCTCCTGGCAGATCTTCGCGAGCGCGAGGGCCGTCAGGGGAGTGGTCTCGGCGGGCTTCAAGACCACCGTGTTCCCGCAGGCGAGCGCTGGAGCGATCTTCCACGCGGCCATGAGAAGGGGGAAATTCCACGGGATGATCTGGCCGCAGACTCCGATCGGGGACACGCGATGGCGGGGAAAGGCGTACTCCAGCTTGTCCGCCCATCCCGCGTGGTAGAAGAAGTGGGCGAGAGCGAGCGGGAGATCCACGTCGCGAGATTCCTTGATCGGCTTGCCCCCGTTCATGGATTCCAGGATCGCGAGCTCGCGGGACTTCTCCTGGATCATGCGCGCGATCCGGTAAACGTACTTGCCGCGCTCGGCCGGCTTCACCTTCGACCAGTATTTCCGATAGCCCTCCTCGGCCGCCTTGACCGCGGCGTCCACGTCCTCGAGTCCTGCCTCCGCGACCTCGGCCAGCACCTCCTCCGTCGCGGGGTTGATCGTCTCGAAGGACTTCTTCGACTTGGGTGCGACGAATTTTCCGCCGATGAAGAGCCCTTGCTTTTTTTCGAGGCGGACGTGATCCCTCGATTCCGGCGCCGGCGCATATTCCCATGCGCTCCCGAACTCCAGCCGCGGCCGCTCTCTCTCGAACTTCTGCGTCGCCTGCTTGCGGCTCTCCCTCTCCTCGACGATTGTGCTCATCGTGCTCGATCCAAAATCAAGAATCCAAAATGGACATCTCAGTCCTTCGTAAAGTAGTCCTCGTTCTGGTACCGGCCGCTCGACTCCTTGGCGAGCTGCATGAGCAGATCGTTGGTCAGCGTCGAGGCGCCGATCCGGAAGAGATCCGGAGTCAGCCAGGCGTCTCCGAGTGTCTCCTTGACGAGGACGAGCAGGTGGAGCGCCTGTTTGGAGGTCTTGATTCCGCCGGCCGGCTTCATCCCGATGCGCCGCCCGGTATCGAGGTAGAAGTCCCGGATCGCTTCGAGCATCACCAGGACGACTCCGGGAGTCGCGGCCGGCGCGATCTTTCCCGTGGAGGTCTTGATGAAGTCGGCGCCGGCCGCCATCGCGAGGCGCGAGGCCTTCCGCACGTTGTCGTACGTCTCGAGCTCTCCGGTCTCCAGAATCACTTTCAGGTGGGCCTTGCCGGAGGCGTCCTTGACGGCCAGGATTTCCGAGGAGACCTTGCCGTAGTCGCCGGCGAGGAACGCTCCGCGGTCGATCACCATGTCGATCTCGTCGGCGCCCATGGCGACCGCGCGGCGCGCGTCCTCGATTTTGATAGGCAGCGGCACCAGTCCCGCCGGAAACCCTGTCGCGACCGAAGCGACCTTGACGCCGCTGCCCGCCAACGCTTCTTTCGCCACCGGCACGAGATTGGGATAGACGCAGACCGCCGCGACGTGAGGAACGGTCGGGTCGCCCGGCAGCGGACGCATGGCCTTCTGGCAGAGCTGGCGGACCTTTCCCTCGGAGTCTTTTCCCTCGAGCGTCGTCAGATCGATCATTGAGATCGCGAGCCGGATCCCCGTCTTCTTGGCTTCCTTCTTGATCGATCGCTTTCCGAGCGAGGCTGCCCGCTCCTCGATGCCTACCTGGTCCACGTGGGGAACCGAGGCCGGGTCGAACGGCAGAACTGGAACGGTGCTCATGGGAGCCGCCAATTATAGGACCCGGGACGGAAGGCGCGAGGCGGCAGTCGGCAGGCGGGAGGCGATGGAACTAAGGAACCTACGTCCGCCTACCCCCTTCCGCCTACCGCCTGCCGCGCTCTCATCCGTTGGGGATATCCCACAAGTCCCTTACCGCGGGATGGTCCCAGGCGATTCTGTACTCGTCCGGATGCGCGGGGTCGAAGGTCTCCGTCACGACGTAGAGAAGGGCGCAGGGGTTTGTCAGCGGACGGTAGCCGTGGGCAACGCCCGGTGGAATCCTCAGGAGCAGGTCCTGGCCTCCTCCCGAGACGACGACCTGGGTCTGTCCGCGGGTGGGCGAGTCCTTCCGGATGTCGAAGAAGACAACCTTGGCCTTCGACGGAGGGGGGAAGAACCAGATGTCTTCCTGCTTCAGGTGATAGTGGAGTCCCTTGATGTGCCCATCGGCATCCACGACCGAGTAGTTGACCTGAGCCACGGATGCGCCCTCGAAGAACTCGGCGAGGGCGCGGCCGGCCGCATGATTCGCGCGGCCGCGGAAGATCTCGAAGAAGAATCCACGGTCGTCGGTGAAGCGGGAAAGGGGAATGATCCGCACCCCTTCGATCGGGGTCTTGCGCTCGTAGCTCTTCGGCTGCGCGCGGAACTCACTGACGATGTCTTCGGGAGTCACGGCGAGATCTTAGCCGACTGTCGGACGGTCCACAGAGAGCCTCGAGAAAAAAAGGAGCGGGCGACGCCCGCTCCCTACCGATCGTGGTCAGAACTGCTGACTTACCTGCTCGCTACCTTGGTGGCCGGCTTGATGTCGCCCTTGGCGGTCCAGGTGATGTTGAAGCCGTTCTTGTGATCCTGCGAGAACCTGTTCTCCCCGTCGAAGTGGTGCTTCGAGTAGGCCAGCACGAATCCTTCGTTGGAAGTGGAGAACCAGTACTGCAGGTTCTTCACGACGGTCGGCGAGGTCTTGTTGGGCCCTGTCGTCTTGTCGAGCGTGATCTCCGCCGTGCCGCTGCCCATCTTGGCATGAGACATCTTGGCGTCGTCGTGCCATTCGATCGTGTCCTCGCGGGTCTCGAGCTTCTTCCACTTGACGTTGAAAACGGTGTTGGCGATCTCCGCAAGAGCCTTGCGCTGCTCGGGACTGGATTTCTTGTCGAACGTCACGACCGCCCAGTCGGTGGGCATGCCGGGCCCAACCTTTTTATGCCATTCCCCGCCGAGGTCGCCGGAGCTGATCGGAAAGGTCCACGTTTCCGTAGTGGCTTCCCTTGCGGAACTTGTACACGTTGTTGAACATGCACATGTGCTCATTGGCCGACGGGCCGAAGTAACAGGTGCAGAAGAGAGGACAAGAGCAGCCTTCGATCGTGTCGGCCGTGACGTTGTAGGTCTTGGAACGGTCCGCCGGCTCCGCCGCGATCAACAGGACCGCGACAGCGGCCAGAGCCAGAATCGGGATTCCTTTTTTCACCATGCTTCCCTCCTTGATTTATGAAGTTCCCGGCTCCTTCTACTCCCGGTCGGGCGGGAAATCAAGGCGATGACCCAGGCCCGGGAAGTGCTACGCTAAAACTCTGGGAGGGAGGGCCATGAAAAACAGGTTGGTCTTGGCGATCCTGCTGGGATGCCTGGCGGCGGCCCCGGCTCGGGGGGCCGGTCCCGACCCGCGGGAGCGCAACTTCAAGTTCTTCGTGGACGGCGTGGAGATCTCCGGTGTCGTCGGTTATCGGATTGCCTTTGCTCGACTTCCGGTCAGCCGGACCGATTCGCGGCGCCTGGACCTCTCCTACTCCCCTGACCAGCGTCAGCTCATCATCACCGTCACTCAGAAAGGGTTGAACCGCCTCCAGGATTGGTTGAATGGCGCCACGGACACGGCCACGCCGACGACCAAGACAGTCACGATCGAAGCGCGCGACAACCAGGATTCCGTTCTGGCGCAGTGGGAACTGACGGGTGTCACGCCGAGCACGTTCTCCTCCGCCGCGGCCGGCAATATCAACGAAATCGACTCGACCGTCGAGTTCATTTTCGACCGGCTGCGCCTCATCCAGGCCAGCGGCAAGTGAGCCCGCCGCCCCTCTCTGTCATCCCGAGCCCCTAGCCCCTCTTTGTCATCCCGAGCGCAGCGAGGGATCTGCTCCCGTCGCTTCGAGGCGCTGCGTCCGCTCGGGACAGGCTCCGCGAGGGATCTGCTCTCGACGCGTCGAATCGCCGCGTCGGCTCCGCAAAGGATCTCCTCCTTATAGCTGCAAGATAGCTGCAAGATTCTTCGGCCCTTCGGGCGCGCCGTCGCCCTCGCTACCGGCTCTGGCCGTCGGCGACCTCAGAATGACAGGGAGAGCCTCAGTGTCCCGCGAGCCCCTTGATCGCTTCGAGGAATCCCAGCGGCGGACGCTCGAAGCGCGCTCCGAACCCCGTCCTCCGTTCGCCCAAGGGACGTGTATGCACGACGCTCGCGCGCACGCGGAAGCTTCGTCCGATGCGCGGCAGCGAAAAAACCGCGTCGACGTATTCTCCGAGCTCGGGAAGACTGGGAGCCGTCACGTACATGCCGGCCAGGTTGATGGTCTCGACGAACCCCGAGATCTGCTGTTTTCCCCATCTCAGTGAGGCCGGCGCTCCCACCGGAACTCGCGGGGAGATACGCTGTTCCGCCAGCTTTCGAGGCGTCGCCTTACTGATCAAGTCCCGCCTTGTTGTTGAAGCTCGATCCTAGCAGAGTCGCGGGAACCTGCGCCAGAGTAATACTAGCAGGCTACTGAAAAATGGATGCGGGGTGTCGTGTCTGGCCTTTTGCAACTCGCGACGCAAGGAAGACCTCTCGCTGAGAAAACTTTTCTCTTGAAAAGCGTCGCGAGCAAAAGGCCAGACACCGCAAGCGGTTGCGGTGGCGCAGGCCCGTCTGCGGCGTCGCCGCTCCTCCCCGATGCGCCCCGGCATCGCCTTCGTCGCGGCTCCTTGCATCCAACCCCGCGGCGCTCGCAACGCCACCCACACCCTTTTTCAGCAACCTGCTAGAGACGGGTGTCCTTGAAGGCGGGCAGCAGCGTCTTTTCGAGCTTCTGGAAGAGCCGGGCCGTCGCGTCGACGTCCCTCCGACAGTAAAGCGCAATTTCCCTCAGGCGCCCGGCCCTGTAGTACGGCCCCACCGAGAAGCCGTCCATGCCGTGTTCCTTCGGGCTTTCGACACCGAAGGCCTTGCACGCGAAGTCGAGGTTCCACTTGCGGGAGGCGCCGAAGAAGGTGATCACATCGAGCAGGTCCGTGTGCGGTTTGACCGAATAGCGATAGCCGACGAGATTCTTCGTGGCGGCAATCCCGAGCAGGGCGCTGCGGAGCATCACGAAGGGACCGTCGAAGCACCGGCCGTTGAACGTAACGAACCTGTGAAAGCGCGCAATGGCCTTCCAGAACTCGGCGAGGAAGACGGGCTCGATGTCGCCGATGAACTGGAACAATCCGTCCGACGACGTTTCTTCGTGGCGCCCGTCCGTCTTCTCGTACCAGACCCTGCCCCGGCGCGTCTCGGGATTGACCGTGGCCAGCACGACGATGCGTCCTGTCAGCGGCCAGAGCGAGAGGAGCTCGGGGAGCCGGAGCAACTCCTCCTCGGTCCGCGCGTTTTTCTGAAGGTAGGTTCGCTGCGCGTCGTCGAGCGACTCCCATTCGATGCCCACCGTCTCGATATCGAAAACCACACTCGCCATCGCCAGTCTCTTCTCCTTGATGCTATCCTCTTCGCGTCGCCCCCATGAAGCGTTTGTGCCTGGCCCTGGCTGCGCTCACGGCGTGTCTCGCGGCGTCCTGCGCGCGATCACAACCGAACAAGACGCCCGCCAGGGACACGCTCTACCGCCACCTGGGAGGCGATCCCTCGACGCTCGATCCGATCGCGACGGCGGAAGAGCTCGGCCTGAGGGTCGAGGATCTGATCTTCCGGCCTCTCATCGGAATCGATCGGGAGCGCCGGTTCGTGCCCTCGCTCGCGGTCTCCTGGGCGGCTTCTTCCGACGGCCTGACCTACGACATCCGCCTGGACCCGAAAGCGCGGTGGGAGGACGGTTCGCCGGTGACGTCCGCCGATGTGGCCTTCACGATCGACCGTGCGCGCGACCCGAAGGTCCCGGCGGTCAACTGGCGCTGGGGTTTCGAAGACGTGGTCTCGGTAGAAACGCCGGACGCGCTCACGGCGATCGTGCGGTTCCGGCGGCCTTACGCGCAAAGACTGCTCGCCTTCACTCTCCCGGTCATTTCCGCCGCGGCGTATGCCCGTCTCTCCGAAGTGGACCGCAAACCCGTCGGGAGCGGGCCCTACCGGCTGGAGAGCTGGATCCCGAACCAGGCGCTCACACTCCGGCGGCGGGAGGATGTCCCGGCTTCGGCGTATCCTTTCGCGAAGGTCGTCTTCCGCGTCATCCCCGACAACGCCGTGCGCTTCCGCGCGGGGATCCGTGGCGAGCTCGACGAGTTCTATCTCACCCGGGACCAGGTCCCGGCAGCGCAGCGCTCTGCCGAGTTCCGGTCCAGAAACAATCTGCTGAAGGTGCCGCAATTCGTGTTGTCGATGATCCTCTGGAACTGCCGGAATCCAATCCTGGCAGATTCCCGGGTCCGCCGCGGACTCGCCATGGCCTGGCCGCGGGCGGAGACCGCCCAGCGGCTGTATCCGCCCAACGGAGCGGCGCTCGTTTCGGGACCGTTCCCCCCTGGCGTCGCCGAGAACGCTCCCGGCGTCAAGCCTCCCCCCTATGATCCGCAAGCCAGCGCGCGCCTGTTCGACGAAGCCGGTCTGAAGATGGGAACGGATGGCGTGCGCCGGCGCGGCGGCCGGCGCGCGTCGTTCGAGCTTCTCTACCCGACCGGCTTCCCAATCTACCGCAACCTCGCCGAGATCCTGCACGAGGCCTACGCCGGAGTCGGCGTTGAGATCGTTTTGCGCCCGCTTGATTGGGCCGCCTGCTTGCAGCGTGTGGGGGCGGGAGAATACGACGCGACGCCGTACGGCAACATTTTCTGGCCGCCCAACCTCGACCCCTATCCCCTCTTCCACTCGAGTCAGACGCCACCCAACGGCGAGAACACCGGCTTCTACCGAAACCCCCAAGCCGACCACGCGATGGAAGCAGCGCGGCGCGAGATGGACGACACGAAGAGGCTCGAGCTCTACCGCCAGGTTCACCGGCTGCTCGCGGAGGATCCGCCGGCAGACTTCCTCTGGGGCGCGGACCAGTACTGGGGCGTCTCCAAACAGGTCACCGGGGTCGAGATTTCGCAGATCGGTCTCTTTCACTTCCTCCCGGGCCAGCTCGGCTGGCGGCCGGCCGCGCGGTAGCGCTTCTCCGAGACACGATGCCCGCTCCTCTCGACGGGATCCTGGTCCTCGACCTGTCGCGGGTCCTGGCGGGCCCCTTCTGCACGATGCTGCTCGGGGACCTGGGCGCGCGGATCATCAAGGTCGAGCATCCCGAGGAGGGGGACGTCACCCGCGGATGGGGACCGCCGCACGATCCGGTCAGCGGTCTCTCCGCGTACTACCTCTCGATCAACCGCAACAAGGAGTCTCTGGCTCTGGACCTTTCCACGCCAGAAGGCGCCAAATCGGTGCGCATCCTCTCGGCGAGGGCGGACGTGCTGATCGAGAACTTTCCGCCGGGGGGCCTCGAGAAGTTCGGCCTGTCTCTCGTCGAGCTTCGGCGAGAGAATCCCCGTCTCGTTACGGCTTCGATCACGGGTTTCGGCCGGACGGGGCCCGACGCGTCCGCTCCCGGCTTCGACCTGCTCGCGCAGGCGGGCGCGGGGATCATGGCAATCACCGGGACGCCCGAAAGCGGCCCGACGAAGGTCGGAGTCGCTGTCTCGGATCTCTTCGCGGGCTGCTTCACGGCGGTCGGCATCGCCGCGGCCCTCTGCGGGAGAGAGAGGACGGGCACAGGGACCCACGTCGAGACGGATCTTTTTTCCTCGACGCTCGCCTCTCTGATCAACGTGGCGCAGTCGGCGCTCGTCACCGGCGAGGAGGCGAAGCCCCACGGAAATGCGCATCCCCAGATCGTGCCGTACCGGAGCTTTTCCGCGTCCGACGGCGATTTCGTCGTGGCAGCGGGCACGGACAGGCAGTTCGCAAGACTCGCCGGGATGCTCGGCCGCCCGGAGTGGGCGCAAGACCCCCAATACAGAACCAACCCGGCGCGTCTCGCCAGCCGCACAGAGCTCGAAGCCGCGCTCGAAGAGATTTTCCGGCGGGAGTCGCGCGAAACGTGGCTGGCGCGCCTGCGGGAAGCGGGAGTGCCGGCAGGTCCCGTGCGCGGGCCGCTCGAAGCGCTCCGGTCGGAGACGGCCCGAGCGCTCGCCGCCGTCCTCGTTTCGCGCGGAGTTTCCTTCGTTTCCTCGCCGATCCGTGTGAACGGGCACGCCGCTCGGCTCGACTTCCCGCCCGCGCTCGACGGGGACGGCGAGAGGTTGTGCCGGGAGTTCGGGCTCCCTTGCGTAAGGCGTGAGGCGTGAGGCGTGAGGCGATGCTGAAGTCTCCGGTTGCCTCGCCTTACGCCTGACGCCTGACGGCTCCGGTATCCTCGCCCCATGAAGATCGCCTTCATCGGGACCCACGGCGTCGGCAAGACGACGCTCTGTTTCGAGCTCGCCGCTCTGTTGAAGAAGAGGGACAGGGTTGTCGAGATGGTGCGCGAGGTCGCGCGATTCTGCCCCCTGCCGATCAACCGGGACACGACAGTCGCGGCGCAATCCTGGATCCTGCACACCGAGATCGCCGAAGAGCTGGCGGCCGAGGGCAAGGCCGAGATCGTCATCTGCGACCGTAGCGTTCTCGACAACTACTGCTATCTGCTTCAGACAGGCAAACATCCCATGCTCGAGCCGCTGGTCAAGTGGTGGACGACCTCCTACCAGCTCCTGATCAAGGTTCCGATCATCGGGTCTCTCCAGTTCGACGGCCTGCGCGACGTGGATGCCGCCTTCCAGAGAACAGTGGACGAGACGATCGACCGGCTCCTGGCCGAGTGGGGTTTCCCGGTGCTCCGCCTGGATCGCGACCGCCGCCAGGCCTGGGCGAACGACTCGCTCGAAGCGATCCTTCCGCTGCTCGGTCCCGTGCAGCAGCCGCTCTTCGAACAGGGGGAAAGTCCGTAGTCCGTAGTCCTTAGTCGACCAGGAGCCACGGAAGAAAGACCAAGGACTAAGGACCAAGGACCAAGGACTCTGGCTCTCAGTCCGGAGGAGGCAGTTGCGCCACGACCGGCGCGGCTGCGAGCGTCCGCCACGCGATGGCGCCCAGCACGATCGCGCCGCCGAAGAGCGAGAGCGCAGCCGGGCGTTCGCCCATGAGCAGGAACACCCAGATCGGGTTGGCGACGGGCTCGACCATCCCCAGGATCGCCGCCTGTGTCGCCGCGACGTGCCGTATGCCCTTGACGAAGAGAGCATACGCCCCGGCGAGCTGGAAGACGCCGAGGCCGAGAAGAATGGCTCCCGAGCGGCCGGAGAGCGAGAGGTCTGCGCCGACGAACGGCAGGAGTGTGGCCGCGGTCAGGACGTTCCCATAAGTGACGGCGGCCACCGCGCCGGAGTTCCTCTCCTTTCGGAGCGAAAGCACGAGCGCGGCGAAGAAGACTCCCGAGGCGAGCGCGACGAGATCGCCCGGGCTACCGGGACCGAATCGTCCGGCAAAGAAGAGGCCGATACCCGCCAGCGCCACGGCGACCGCCGCGGCGTCTCTCGCGCGGAAGGGCTCCTTGAGAACCGCCGGCGAGAGCAGGAGCACCCAGACGACGCCGCTGTATTGGAGAAAGATCGCGTTGGCCGCGGTCGTCCATTTCGTGGCCACCACGAAGCTCGTCAGGCAGGCCGCATAGCTGGCCAGCGCGACGAGGAACCCCGGCGTGAAGCGGGGGAGCCTCGGCCGGAAGAACAGCAGAAGCGCCAGGGCGGCGAAGGCCGACCGGTAGAAGGCGACTTTCAGCGGGCCTTCCGCGACCGCCTTAATCCCGACTCCGCCCGTGGACCACAGCAGCGCGGCACCGAGCACCAGGAGCGTCCCGCGCGCTTGGGCCGAAAGGTTATTGGACGGCATTCACGATCGCCCGCGCAACGACTTCCGCCGCCGCGCTCCCCACGCGCAGGCGCATCAGGAGCGAAGGCGGCGAGCCGGCGGGAGCGAGCGCGAAGGCAATGTCGCCGTCGACGACCGTGTGCGCCGGGCGAACCGCACGGGAGAGCCCATCGTGCGCTTCGATCGCCACGCGCTTCAAGGCCCCCGAGTCAAAGGCGACGTCCGTCGCGACGCAGACGAGCGTCGTGTGAGCGCCAGCCAGCGGACTCTCCTGGAGGTCGCCTTCGCGGAGCGCGCGAGCCGTCGTGAAGAGTTCTCCATCGCCGCGGGCCCCGGCCAGGTGCTGCCCGGTCTCGGGATCCAGGACGTCGCCGAAGGCGTTGACAGCCGCCAGGGCCGCGATTCTCTGTCCGCCGGGAAGGGCTACCGCCGCGGCGCCCACGCCTCCGCGAGCCGCTCGGGCGACGCCGAAGAGCTTTCCGACGGTTGCTCCGCTCCCCGCGCCGACCGCGCCGGTCTCGATCTCTCCTTCGCGCGCGGCCTCGCACGCGGCCTCGCCGGCGGCCTCGTCGGGGTAAGCGTCTTGCTCACCGACGCCCAGGTCGAAGAGGACTGCCGCGGCGACGATCGGCACGCGGGCCGGGCCGACGGCGAACCCGACTCCGCGGCGCCGGAGCCAGGACGTCACGCCGCTCGCCGAGGCCAGCCCGAAGGCGCTTCCACCCGCGAAAACGAGCCCGTGGATCTCCGACACGAGGTTCCCCGGCGCGAACACTCCGGTCTCGCGCGTCCCGGGCGCGCCTCCGCGCACGTCAACAGCGGCGATCGTGCCCGGCGGCGGAAGGATCACCGTGCACCCCGTCCGGCGCTCCACGTCCGTGGCATGCCCGACTCGATAGCCGGCCGGGAAGGAGGTCACACAGGGACGGCAGTGCGGGGACCGAGATCCCGCGTGCTACTGCTCTGCGCTGTTATCGTTGATCTGTCCGCGAATCTCACCCGAGGGAAAGGTGACGGTGTGGACATTCGCGTAGGAGAGTCCGTGGCGCATGGCCCGAATCACTTCATCGAACTCCCCGGCGCTGACCCCCTGACCCGAAGGCCCGATCACATTCCCCGCGTTCACGGTGCCGGTGACCGTGGCCTCGCCGTTCGGGCAGGCCGGCTTACCGCCTCCGCCGCAAAGGAAGAACATGACGCCGCCCGCGACCCCGGTCTGCCCCAGATGCACGTGCGCGAAAAGCGTGTTGCCGCCCTCGAGTCCCGAGTACGTCAGCTCGTAGGAGAGCTCGTCTCCGGCCGCGTTCAGCGTGGCATGGAATTCTCCGCTTGCGTTGGTGGAGATCGCCGGAGTCTCGTGGCCGCCGTCGAGTCTCGCGCGGAAAGTCTTTCCCTTACCGTTGTCCGCGACAGCGTATGACCCGGAAAGAAGCCAGAAGATGACCGTCGCCAGCGCCACGTTCATCCCGGTTCTTCTGAGGTTATTCATGAATCGTGTCTCCTTTCAGCGTCATGGGTGCAAAAACATATCATCAGGCCGCAGGCCCGGCGGCATTTAGGTATCTCTTAACAAACGACGTAGAGGCGCCTGCCGGGATGTCACGCGGGCCGGACCCTTCTCAGACGCGAAGGCTTTCCCGCGCGCCAGCACGCCAGACACTCGCGCGCGCCGCGGAAGGGGCGAATCCTGCGGAAGATCTCGCCGCATCCCTCGCAGCTGTAGGCGATCACGCGCTTCTCGCGGAATTCCTCGAGCGCCCGGGTTGTCGGGGCGCCGCCGGGCTTCGCGCCGAGCTGTTTCGCGAGCCGCCGGAAGAGCGGTCCGTGTCCGACGCGCGCTCCGCGGATGCGAAACGCCCAGGCGTGCGCCGCCTCGTGGCGCAGCGTGTCTTCCCGCTCCCTCGCGGACAGGTGGGCCGAGATCGTGATGCGGTGAGGGGCGCCGTAGACGATCTCTCCGCCGGTCAGTTTGCGGCGGGAGAGGCGAACGCGGGCGGGATCGAGCCCGAAGCGCGCCGCCAACCTGTCGTAGATCGCCTGCAGCCGGGTTTCTTCGTCCGGTTCCTCGATCTCAAAGAGGAGGTTCACCAGATTAAGATTAAACCCGGCCGAAGGACGAGAGGAGGAGAAATGTTTCGAAGAGTCGTTTCGCTCGCCGTCGCGTTCGCCGCGCTCGTCGCCGTGGCGCGCGCCCAGACCGCCGGAAAAACGGTTTCTTATTCGAGCGGTTCGGAGAAAGTTTCAGGCTATCTCTCGGCGCCCGCCGGGAGCACGAAGAAGCCCGCCCTCGTGGTGATCCAGGAGTGGTGGGGGTTGAACGACTTCATCAAACGGAAGGCGGATGAGTTCTCGCGGCAGGGCTATGTCGCGCTCGCCGTGGACCTCTACCGCGGCAAGGTAACCGCCGACCCGGACACCGCGCACCAACTCATGCGCGGAATGCCGGAAGACCGAGCGATGCGCGACCTCCAAGCCGCCGTCGCGTACCTGCGCTCCCGTCCCGACGTGGACGGCAAGCGGATCGGCTCGATCGGCTGGTGCATGGGGGGCGGCTACTCCCTGGCGCTCGCGCTGGCGGAGCCGACTCTCGCCGGATCGGTGATCTATTACGGGAGGCTCGTCACCGACGACCCGAAGATCGCCGGCCTGAACGTGCCGCTGCTCGGAAATTTCGGCGGCAGGGACCAGGGAATCCCGCCGGAGAGCGTCCGCGAGTTCGAGCGCAAGGCGAAAGCCGCGTCCAAGACCGTGGACTTCAAGATCTACCCTGAAGCGGGGCACGGGTTCGCCTCCTCGAGCGACCCGAAAGTCTTTCGCGCCGAGGACGCGAAGGACGCCGACGCGCGCGCCGACGCATTCCTCGCCAGGGTCCTGGGAGGAGCCGGGAAACGGTAAATGGGAAACGGGAAACGAGGGGATAGAGAGCGGCGGAGTCGATCGTTTTTCGTTTCCGGGTTTACGTTTTACGAGTCTTGTACCAGTCCGCGTTGACCTGAAGGTAGTGCTTCCATTTGTCCGGGATCGTCTCTTCCGTGAAGATGGCCGTCACGGGACAGGCGGGCTCGCAGTTGCCGCACTGAATGCAGACATCCGGGTCGATGTAGAGCATCTCGGCGGTCGCGAAGTCCGCCTCGTCCTTTCGCGGGTGGATGCAGTCGACGGGGCACACATCGACGCACGCGGTGTCTTTTGTGCCGATGCATGGCTCAGCGATGATGTACATCCCCATGAGTTTGGCTCCCTCCTTAAGGAGCGTTGGATTCTAGCAGGCCGCTGAAAGAGGGTGGGAGGCCGCGTTGCGAGAGATTTTGAGGAAGCCCGGAAGCCAAGCCCCGGCTTTAACTCTTTCGGCCGCCGTCCGCGAAGCGAACGCCCGCGGCCTTCGCTTTGCCGGACACAAGGACGGGCGACACCGCGGCCGGGAACCGGGGGCCCAAGGTTCCCCTCTCAGAACGCTCCGCCCTTCCGCTCCAGCCGGGCGTTACCGCGAAACGCTGATCTGGTGGGCCAGATTCTGTCCGTCGGGGAGCGTGGTGTAGCGGATCGTCACTCTTGCTCCGGGCGCCAGGGTTCCGTTGATCTTGGTGTCGGGGGTCCAGAGGAAGCGCGCCTCGGAGCCTTCCGCGAGGGCCACTGTCACGGTTCGCCCGGCGGCGTCAAGCTTGGTCACGTTGCCCGTGGTCGTGGACGTTTTCTCGTTGCCCGCGCCCGCCAGAGGCGCCAGCGAGAGCGCCAGGGTCAAGAGAAGCGCGGACGCCCGGACGGTCGTTCTCATTGTTTTCTTCTCCTTCCGAGCCTAGAACAAGAGAGTTCGACCCCGCATTTCGGGTGGCCGCGGCCCGAACCGTCGCGCAGGATTTGACAGGAGAGGTCAGCCTCCCTAGAATACGCCGTTTTTCATTCGAGTCCTCGGAGGTCCCGACATGTCGAAACGCTGGACGGAATCGGAGCTTCGTTTCATCAAGGACAACGCGGAGAAAATGAGCGTGCAGAGTCTTGCCGACTCGCTCTCCGTGCGGATCGATGAGCTCGAGAAGAGGATGGAGAAGCTCGGCCTGGCGGGCACGACCGGGACACCCGCCGCGAAGAAGGCGCTCACGATGAAGGAGCTTTCCCGCCACACTGAGAACGCGCGGAAGGACTTCGATCGCGGCGTCGCCGCCCTCCAGAAGAAGAAATTCGAGGAAGCGGAACGCAATTTCGTGGACCTCATCCAGAAATACCCGGAGGAGAAGGAGCTCGTCGACCGGGCCCGCGTGTACCGGGCCGTTTGTGAGCGCCGGAAGAAGGCGGCCAATCCCGCGCTCATCGAGCCGGAAGACTTTTACTATGCCGCCGTGCTCGAGAAAAACCGCGGCAATGTTTCCGAAGCCATCGATCATTTGAAGCGCGCGGCCAGGAAAAACGGCGGCGGGAGGGTGGATTTCCTGCTCGCGTGCTGCTACGCGCAGATCGGCGATTCGGTTACCGCCCTGGAGCATCTGCGCCATGCGATCGAAGAGGACCAGCGCCACCGCGTCCTGGCCCGCCACGATCGCGATTTCGATCCGGTGCGCGACAGTCCCGAGTTCCAGGATCTCCTCGCC
>WNGE01002152.1_pt1 | contig 26950 bp, 16 predicted proteins | sample 5400651 | NCBI WGS metagenome assembly WNGE01 (sample SAMN13153370, study PRJNA577476) | soil metagenome | isolation source: 60 cm soil or saprolite under grassland replicate 2 | place: USA:California | collected 2016-06-15 | reverse complement strand
AGCATTTTTCTCCACCAGGGCCAGTCGTGGTCTACGTCATGGCCCCAAAGATCCAGAGTATGCGGAATCTGCTTCGCGCGCAGTAAGTCGGAAAGATGGCGGCTGCGTTCAGGAGCTTCATACGATCCCTGCCCTGACAAGATGAAGATCGCATCGGCTTTTTGTAGCAGCGGCAAGTAGTGGTCGTCATTTAGATTCGCAAGATAGTCAGCAGGATTGTTGAAATAGACATTATCGTCGTAAAAACCCTGAAGATATGACTTCACGTCGTAACTTCCGCTCATGGCAATCACTCCCCGAAACAAATCGGGATGCTTGAAATAAACATTGGCGGCGAGAAAGGCGCCCAGGCTGGCCCCTGTGGTTAAAGGTCGGACATCATCGTGACCAGTATCTCTTCGAATCAGCGGCAGCACTTCATCTGTCACGTAACGATCAAATCTCGTGAGTAGCTCGGCTTTCAGATGCGGCGGCATCTGCTCATTCAAGAGACCGTAACGGTTGACGCTGTTAATCGAATACGCGCGTATTTGGCCGCGTTCAATGAACGGATGGATGGCCTCCACTAAGTGAAAACGTTCATACTCAAGGTAGTCTGCCGCTGCGGTCGGAAACATCAAGAGCGGATAACCTGCGTGGCCATAAGCCACAAGCGGCATCTCAATATTCAAGTTCTGACTAAACCAGGCTGTGGTCCTGCGTTCCATGTGAACCTTTCAGGGAAGTGTCCCAAGGGAAAGATAAGAGCACTCGGTTTCTTGTGTTGTTTTGAGCAGTGCGAGATGTTCTCGCAGTTCAGGGTCTTTGCGCAAGTGTTGAGAAAGAACGTCCAGAGATCGAAACCGAAGACTTTTCTTCAAAAGCTTTGGCACAGCTCAAACTCAAATACGCTTCGATGGATTCGCTGACTGTTCGAATCGCTGGCTTGACCCTCTTTGCACGGTCTGCTATATAAAACTGCTCGCGCCCCATGCATAGTTTTCATCTATGAAGGGGCGCTTGTTCCGCAGTAGCTCAATGGCAGAGCATTCGGCTGTTAACCGAAGGGTTGTAGGTTCGAGTCCTACCTGCGGAGCCACGATTTATTAACAAAAGCAAAGGCAGAGGCCGCTCTCATGAGTGGCCTTTGGTCTTTTGTGGCGTGGTTTGTGACGTACAGATTTGTACCGGCGAGCAGATCAAGCGGGTCCAGGTTGAAGAGTCCAGCCCATCCCAAAGCATTGACCGAGCCGTAATGCGCTCCGAATTGGAATCCGGCGTTCTTTCGTTTTGCCACTCAGTTTTTCGTAACAGCCGCTTGGAAGATGTAGACCGCTCTAAGTAAATTCTCCTCAAGAGAGAAGAGGCGTATAGTCTGCGCCATGTTCGCTAGAGATCGAAATGTGTCCGCAGCAACGTCTTATCGAGATAAGCAGGAAGACACCTACAAAGGAGACAAAGCGATGGTCACCAAAAAAGGGGGAAGAACGAAGAAGGGCCGAGTTAAGGTCAGTAAATTAAAGCTTAACAAGGAGACGGTCAAATCCTTGAGTGCCGGAGAGAAAGGAAAGGTAAAGGGCGGTGCCCGTCCCCTCGGAGGCGATGATACTAAAGTGATAGGGACATGTACCATTGTTGTGGTCTGTGTATAAAATCAAGCCGGCCTCCTGGATCTAAGTGTGCTGGCTAGTGCATATTGAAAGGACCACCGCGCGGCTGCGGCGTTAGATCCGAGCCTGAAGAATCCTGTATCACATGTTCATCTCCTCTCAGGAACTCATATCTCCCTTGTTTCGGGTGCTGACCTCGGCGGGCCCACCGCAGTGCACCAATTGGTTCAGTGAGATGAGTGTGTGAGTGAGGGGAGTACCTGTAACTTACTGAAAAGAAATGGTAGCGCATACGGGACTCGAACCCGTGATCTCTGCCTTGAGAGGGCAGCGTGTTAACCAACTACACCAATGCGCCTGATGAAGTAAGGATTATAAGGAGGCACTGCTGGCTCCGCAAGCTGATGGTTAAATTGTGGATTGCTACACGAGGCGATGCAACGATGGTTCTGATTGGAGCTTGAATCTTCTCTGTATAACTTATTGTAAGTTACCTACAGTACCTCACAGCACAAATTAGCTATCGTCTGAGTTTGATCTCGCTGGATCACCATTTGGACCACCTCCATCCAGCAAGGCCCAAGGCAGTCCCGAACTTCATCTTTTGGCCTCGTCCTTGAACCAACTTCTGTTTCGTCGACCGTCACTCCTGCGGCTCTGTTTCGTATCTTAGACCTGTTAAGCTTGTTAGCCTAAGAAGCCAGAATGGAAAACTGAAATCGACACCCATGTGAATCGTCATGACCAGGATGCTTGACCGAATTGAGCGGCAGTTGAAGGGCGAAGTACCACCACCTCCCATCGCTCGATTGATTGGCTTTAACCTTGCATCAATCGCTCCGGGTGAAGCAGTCGTGGAACTTCAGGCCACTGAAGCTCACACCAATCCCATGGGGACATTACATGGCGGTGTCCTGTGTGATATAGCGGACGCAGCAATGGGTCTGGCTTACGCTGCTAATCTCAATGACGGCGAATCCTTTACCACGTTGGAGCTGAAGATCAATTTTCTGAAGCCGGTCTGGCAAGCACAATTGCGCGCCGTGGGCCGAGTGGTCAAGCAAGGGCGCACGATTGGTCTGGTAGAGTGTGACGTGACAGATGAGAAGGGTAGTCTGGTCGCGCGGGCAACGAGTACCTGCATGACTTTAAGAGGCGAGCAAGCTGAGGGTCGATGAGATAATGTTGCGATTATGAGAACAGGGTCGCCGATGGTGTTTTGTTTTGGCAGGAAAAAAGCGATCCACGAATTCACACTAAAGCAGCATTAAGGTTATTGGCGTAATTCGTGTATTTCGTGGATGGTTCTTATTCAACTAACCTGGCCAAACCCGTTAGAACTCGAAATAGGACTCTGCCGGGTCGCCACATATGGGAGAAGAACGAAATGAAAAAACGAGAGCTAGGGAATTCCGGATTGGAAGTTGCACCACTTGCCTTTGGCGGTAACGTCTTTGGCTGGACCGTTGATGAGCCAACAGCATTCCAACTGTTGGACGCGTTTGTTGCGGCAGGATTCAATCTTATTGACACCGCTGACGTCTATTCGCGTTGGGTTCCTGGTAATCAGGGCGGTGAATCCGAAACCACAATCGGAAATTGGTTAAAGAGGAGCGGGAACCGCGACAAGGTAATAATCGCCACCAAGGTTGGGATAGAGATGGGCCCAGGTATGAAGGGACTCTCAAAACCTTACATCCTACGTGCGGTCGAGGATTCACTAAGACGACTCCAGACTGACTACATTGATTTGTATCTGTCACACAGAGACGATCAGGAGACGCCGGTTGAAGAGACCCTCTCAGCCTTCGCACAGCTCATAGAGCAGGGTAAGGTCAGGGCCATTGGCGCTTCAAACTACACCGCGGAGCGACTGGCTGAGGCATTAAAGGTGAGCGAGCAGAATGGACTTCCGAGATATGAAAGTCTGCAACCCCAATACAACCTTTATGACCGGGCCGACTATGAACAGCACCTGGAACCACTCTGTGTCGAGAAAGGGCTGGGCGTAATCAGCTACTATTCCATTGCAAGCGGGTTTCTCACGGGTAAGTATCGTTCAGAGGCTGATTTGGGAAAGAGCGTGCGTGGCGAGGGCATTAAGAAATATTTGAATGAGCGAGGCCTCAGAATTCTCGCTGCCCTTGATCAGGTTGCCAAGCGATATGACTCAAATCCTACACGAGTTGCTCTCGCCTGGTTGATCGCGCGACAGAGCATAACAGCCCCCATTGCGAGTGCGACGACTTTAGACCAGCTGAACGACTTAATTGAAGCTACAAAACTTCCGTTGGATCAAACGGCAATCGAACTTCTGAATCAGGCGAGTGCTTATTCCGAAGCTGTTGGAAGATAGTTTGGTGGCACCAGTCAGCAAACGTCTACAACGCGCTTCTGCTGATATGAGGAGACTGATGCTATACTGCCATTCGTTCGTTTTTGATAAGCGTTTCAGGCAGTTGATCTAACAATTCGCTCTTGAAGATTCCATAGGTCCTCTTAGGTCGATGCCAAACCACTTCGTGGATGGAAGCATAGCGAAAGTTTCTACCCTGCCGTTTTCTGTATTTCCTTTTCAACCCAAATCAAGAATCTCACCCACTTGGAGAGTGGAATGAATCTGGTTGTACTGCGAGAGACCGGAGCGGGAGAAGCCCGCGTCGCTCTAATGCCTGACTCAGTGCGCAAAATCGTAGCCTTGAACGTGACCGTGAAGGTGGAAAGCCGCGCCGGCCTCGGAGCAGCGCGCACCGACGACGATTACCGTGAGGCAGGGGCAGAAGTGTCTTCGGATCGCACAGCCCTTATAGAATCGGCGGACTTACTTGCCGTCGTCAACAGACCTTCAGAGCGGGACCTCCACCGACTACGACGCGACTCTGTAGTTCTAGGCTTCCTGCGACCGCTCGATGAACCCGCCGCACTAACACACGCTGTCGCTCAACACTTGACGACCTTCGCTGTCGAACTCATTCCGCGCATTACTCGCGCTCAGGCGATGGACGCACTTTCCTCGATGGCGACCGTCTCTGGTTACAAAGCTGTCCTGGTCGGCGCCTCCCAGATCCCGCGAATGTTTCCACTGCTTATGACGGCGGCCGGGACTGTGCCGCCAGCGCGCGTGCTTGTGCTGGGCGCAGGTGTTGCTGGTCTGCAGGCAATTGCCACGGCGCGTCGTTTAGGCGCCGTGGTTGAAGCCTACGACGTGCGCGCGGCTGCGGGTGAACAGGTCCGCTCGCTCGGCGCAAACTTCCTGGAGGTGGATTTGGGTGGTCTCAAGACGGAGGACGCCGGAGGCTATGCCGTTGAATTGAGTGATGAAGCGATGGATCGTGGTCGCGCTTTGATCGCGGAGCACGCGAAGACCGCGGACGTGGTGATCACAACTGCGCAAGTGCCGGGCAGACGCGCTCCCTTGCTGCTAACTGAGGAAGCCGTCAAGGGCATGAAGCGCGGGTCTGTAGTTATCGACCTTGCTGGATCCACCGGAGGAAACTGCGCCTTCAGCAAACCCGATGAGACAGTCGAGCGCAAGGGCGTGATCGTTATGGCACCCTTAAATCTGGCAGCAACTGTGCCGGTTCATGCCAGCCAGCTGTACTCCCGAAACATCACTGCATTCCTGTCTCTTATTATCAAAGACGGTAAACTCAAAATCGATCTGACTGATGACGTGGTTGGCCCATCGTGTGTCACGCATGGCGGGCAGTTTGTAAATAGCCGGGTGGCGGCGTCTCTAAAGAGTTTGAGCTAAAGAAGAGCGCTTAGGCATTGCAGCGAGATCGATTCAGGGAAACTCACATGAATCACAGTAAGACCCCACTCCGAGAGAAAAGGTATGCTCCCAGCCTCGATCCAACTAATCTCGTGTCAGGCCTTGTCGCAGGCATCGGAACGGCGTTCGCCTTTGGTATGGGAGGGTTCATCCTGGTTTACGACGAAACAGGGTCGACGGGCGCCGTGCTGTTTCTCTTGTTGCCTTTCGCTACGGGTTTCGCGACTGCTTTGGTAGCGCGTCGACGCAATCTGATATTAGCCTCATTGATTATCGGTTTGATCTTATGCTCCGCCATTCTGTTAATTACCAAACTGGAAGGGTGGGTGTGTGTGCTGATGTCTGCTCCGCTGATTGCCTTCGGATTAACGATGGGAGCTCTTATCGGTACACTCGTTAGAATACATGTGATCGATAAATCAATCAGGCCGCGCGTCCTAAACTTCCTGGTGCTGTTGATACTTCCTCCTTTCTTAATGGGCGCAAACAGTCTCGAAGGGCCTTCGAGAAGAGCTACCAGAGCCGAGACCTTTACCAGTGTTCTTGTCGTCGATGCCTCTCCCGACAAGGTCTGGAAGCTGATCAAGACAATGGATCGCGTTAACGCGCACAAGGGCTTCTTGATGAGAATCGGGTTGCCGGTTCCAGTTAGTTGTAAGCTAGACAAAGAAGCTGTTGGAGGAAAACGAACCTGCTACTTCGAGTCTGGCTATATCGAAGAGCGAATCATAGAGTGGAATCCCCCTCACTCGATGAAGTTGGAAATAACGGCGTGGGATGTACCGGGCAGGCCGTGGCTGGATTTCAAGGATGCCGGTTATGAAATCCACGAGGAAAACGGCCGCACGGTTATGACAAGAGACTCGACCATCATTTCGCGTTTGTTACCGGCGTGGTATTGGAGAAGGTTCGAGAAGATTGGCGTCGAGACTGAACATGAATACTTGTTCGAAGCTGTGAAGAATAGAATTAAGGGAGAAAAATAGCATGTCAGCAGAAATACTAATCACAGCGCTTTACATTTTCGCCCTGGCGGCCTTTCTCGGTTACCTGGTGATCTCGCGCGTGCCGCCGCTTTTGCACACGCCGCTGATGTCTGCAACCAACGCGATTTCAGGCATCTCGTTAGTTGGTTCAATCGTTACTGCCGGCGCTGACTACAACACAGTGAGTACCATACTTGGTTTCACGGCGGTGGTGTGCTCAACGACCAACGTCGTGGGCGGATTTGTGATCACCGATCGCATGTTACGAATGTTCAAGCGAAAGCCAACGGCAAAGAAGAACGAAGGCTGAGTAAGAATATTTGGCCGCGGATGAACGCGGAGAACGCGGATAGATCAAGGGTTTAAAAGCAAGACTCAAAACCAAAAGCCCAAGACCAAAAACCCAAAACCAAACATCCGTCCATCAAGTGCAGACCTACTTCATTGAGTTAAGCTACCTGCTGGCTTCAGTTCTTTTTATTCTCGGCCTCAAGGGGCTGAGTCATCCGGAAACCGCCAAGCGCGGAATGCATCTAGCCGAATTCGGCATGCTGATGGCCATCATCGGCACGCTCCTCCATCACGAGATCGTCAGTTACACGTGGATCCTATCGGGTCTGGCACTTGGCTCAGTGATCGGCCTGGCAATGGGCTTGTGGGTGCCAATGACTGCAATGCCCCAGCGAACTGCGCTCTCACATGCGTTTGGCGCCTTTGCAGCGGCGCTTGTTGGCATCTCCGAGTTCTATCGACACGGCGGGCATGTCGACAAGATCACTATGGGCGCCCTTGGATTTGAAGTGATGCTGGGTGCGCTCACAACAACCGGAAGCCTGCTCGCTTTTGTCAAACTGCAGGGTTTAGTACGGGGCACTCCGCTAACCTACAAGGGGCAGAACGTCTTCAACATGGCGTTGCTGGCTACCACGGTTGGAATCTTTCTCTATCTAGTTGTCGTGCCGGGATCAATGACACTCTTTTTTGTAATGGTCGGTTTAGCACTCGTGTTTGGCCTTTTGCTTGTAATGCCGATTGGCTCTGCCGACATGCCGGTCGTGATGTCGCTATTGAATTCATATGCCGGTTTGGCTTCGGCGGCCACGGGGTTTGTGCTTTCAAATAAGGTTTTGATCATTGCGGGCACTCTCGACGGATTCTCCGGGTTCATTCTGTCGATTCTGATGTGCCGGGCGATGAACCGTTCGATGACAAACGTGCTGTTCGGCGCTTTTGGGAGTGCGGCGACTGCGGCAAAATCCGGCGACCAGCAAGGCGTCATGCGCGAAGTAGGTTTGGACGATATTGCGACTCAATTAGCATATGCTCGCCAGGTTGTCTTCGTACCTGGTTACGGGATGGCCACGGCGCAGGCGCAACACGCAGTGCGCGAGTTGGCCAATACGCTCGAGAAGAGAGGCGTCACAGTCAAGTATGGCATTCATCCCGTGGCCGGCCGTATGCCTGGTCATATGAACGTATTGCTTGCTGAAGCCAATGTGCCATATTCGTCCCTCTATGAGCTTGAACAAATCAACCCCGAGTTTCCTGCTACCGATGTGGCGGTCGTGATCGGCGCCAACGACGTCGTTAATCCTGATGCCCGCGACAATACTGGCAGCCCGATTGCGGGCATGCCCATCCTGGAGGTCGATCGCGCGAAATCCGTCGTCGTGTTGAAGCGCGGCCAGGGAAAGGGCTTTTCGGGTTTAGAGAACCCGCTCTTCTTCAAAGATGTGACTGGAATGCTTTACGGCGACGCAAAAGATACTTTGACCAGACTAATCCAGGCAGTCCAACAAGCCTGAATTTGATAGCATTGAACCATCTCCCTTCAGTCATACTCGGTTCTTAAGTCACTAATGAGAGAAAGCATGAAAAAATTCCTAATAACCCTTGTCCTTACAAGTATCCTTGTACTTCCCTACCCGCCACTACAGGCGCAGCGGAAAGGTGATAAACCGAAGAGAGCAGTTGCCTCGTCGGTTGCCGCACAAAGAGGCGCCGACGTGATTGCGGCCGCACAATTGAAAGATTACCTGTACTTCATTGCTTCCGACGAGATGGAAGGCCGCGATACTCCTTCGCGCGGACTCGATATGACGGCAAGGTTCCTGGCGATGAATCTATCGCGCTGGGGGTTTAAGCCTGCCGGCGATGACGGGACCTTCTTTCAGAAGATGACGCTCCGGCGTGAGACGATCAATAAGGAGCAAACTCAAGTCCAGCTAAACGGCCAGACCTTAACTCTTGGAGAAGACTACATCCCATTACCGAGGAGCGGCGACGCCGCCGGGCAACTCGTGTTCGCCGGTAGTGGCTGGTTCATCAAATCCAGGGACCTCGATCCTTACAAAGGTATCGATGCGAAAGGGAAAATTGCGGTAATCTTTGCGCCCCTTAATGGACTGCCGCGTGGCATTCGCAGCTCAGATCTTTCCGGCAAGCGAGGTGAAGACGTGATGGACCCCGGTGAATACGCGTTGAAGCAGGGCGCGATTGCCACAGTAACTGTCCCCGATTTTCAGTTCATTTCTAACTGGGAGCGTAATCGTCAACGCCTAATTGAACGTGGTCCTACGGTGGTAGAAAAGTTTCAGCCACCCGGAGCGCCGCACATCCCCGGGATAGTGGCTTCTCCGAGACTGGCCAATCTTTTGTTCCAGGGTGAGAAACAGAGCGCCAAGTCGATCTTCGAAGCCGCTTTCGGAGGGGAAATGCCGGCATCCTTTGAATTGAATGCGGAGAAGAAGATGAACATCAGCATTGCGGGCCAAGGCGACACGGTATCTACGCAAAACGTCGTCGCGGTCTTTGAAGGCAGCGATCCTAATCTAAAAAATGAGTACGTCGCGCTGGGCGCGCATTACGATCACCTGGGAATTGGCGCACCAGTGAAAGGTGATGCAATTTACAACGGCGCCGATGACGACGGGTCAGGCACCACAGCACTCCTCTCAATCGCCGAGGCCCTGGCAAAGGCAACCATCCGACCCAAGCGATCGGTACTATTTGTCTGGCATGCGGGCGAAGAGAAGGGGCTTTGGGGATCGCGCTACTTTACTAACTATCCGACCATTCCATTGGGTAAGGTAGTGGCACAACTGAATATCGATATGATCGGTCGCAGCAAAAAAGCAGGCGACACCAATCCTAAAAACCGAGAGCTTACGGGCCCAAACGAAGTTTATGTGATTGGCTCGAGAATGATGAGTACCGAATTAGGCGAACTCAGCGAAACGGTAAACAAGTCATATCTCAATCTTACCTTCAACTATCTGTATGACGATCCCAAGGATCCGAACCGCTTCTTCTTTCGCAGCGACCACTACAACTACGCCGTTAAGGGTATTCCCATCATTTTCTACTTCGACGGCGTCCACGAAGACTATCACCAACCCGGAGACTCGGCTGACAAAATTGATTATCAGAAGATGGAAAGGATCGCCCGCACGGTTTACATGACTCTGTGGGAAATTGCCGATCGACCAATGCGGCTGAAAGTTGATAAGAAACTGCCGGGCGAGCTAGGGGGAAACTAGTGTCCTGTGACCAAAACCTCTTTAATCAAATAACCTCTTACTGAAACAACCTCTTACTCAAACAACCTCTTACTCAAACAACCTCTTACTCAAACAACCTCTCAGGGGACTGAGATCTGAGAGGTGACTAAGATCTGAGAGGTGATTAGGTTAAGCTTTTTCTATTGACCGGGCGGCCGTCAGCCGGCGATAGGCTTCGTCGCGGGAAATACCGAGTTGCTTGGCCGCTTTTTTCAAGGCGCTGCGAGGCTCAAGTCCCTCGGCTTCGAATCCAGCCACCAGCGAGTCAATGCTGGTGGCTCGTGCACTTTCAGCGACGGCGACCTCAATCACGCTGCGATCAATTAACAGCACCATTTCACCGCGCGGCCCCTGGGTGGCTTCTGAGAAGCGAGTCGCAAGTTCGCTCAGGCGTCCGCGTACGATCTCTTCGTGCAGTTTGGTCAGTTCTCGCGCTACTACCGCGTCACGTTCGCCTAGTATCTCGCGCGCATCTCTCAGCGAGTCGGCTATTCGATGGGGTGCTTCATAAAAGATCAACGTCGCAGGCATCGACTGTAATTCTGCAAGTCGAGTCCGACGTGCTCCTGAGCGCGCTGGCAGAAACCCGTCAAAAAAGAATTGGTCTGCCGGCAGTCCGGAGGCAACGAGTGCCGAAACAAATGCCGTCGGACCTGGCAGCGGCACGACGCGCAGACCGTCCTCAATTGCCCTACGCACCACACGAAATCCGGGATCACTTATGCCAGGAGTCCCTGCGTCTGAGACAATTGCCACGTTCAACCCCGACTTCAGCGACTCGAGCAGTTCGGCCGCACGCTCTCGCTCATTGTGCTCATGATAACTAACTGTCTTTGTCTTGATACCGTAGTGGTTCAAGAGCTTGCGTGTATGGCGTGTGTCTTCGCACGCGACTAGATCAACTTCTCGCAGCACTCGCACGGCGCGCTGCGTCATGTCCTCGAGATTGCCAATGGGAGTCGAAACCACGTAGAGAGTTCCCGCCATGCGGCTATTCTGGCACCAAGGTTAATAGAATGCGAAAGCCGTTGGTGGTCATCTGGAAATCATTAGAGAAAGCGCGAAATCAGCCGCGGATTAACGCGAATGAACGCGACTCTGAAATAAAGAGCGAAAACGGTGAAGCTTATTTGCAGCAGGGAGATCAGAAACCCATCACACGGATCTACTTTTTCTTGCGTCCTCTCAGATCCGCGTTCATTCGCGCTAATCCGCGGCTGATTTCAAATTGACCCGTGCTAATGAAAAGCCTCATCCGTTCTCAAGGAACGAACGAGGCTGTTCAGGGCGTTCAAATTATTAAGCGAACTTAGTACTGAGAGGGGATTCTCCGGTACCACGGATCGTTGGTCGGATTTCGGCGACGATTCCCATTGCCATCATCATAGCCGTTAGATCCGTAGGCGTTGGCTATCACGCGCAACTCCTGTTGAATCTGCGACCATTGAGAGGCCGTGCGATTGTCTAGCCGCGCTGCACGCTCGAGTTGTCGCGCTTCCTGCAGGACCCGCTCGGCTTCGTTTCGGCTGCGGTTGAGGTCACGCCCATTACCGAAACGCGACTTTAGGCTGCTGACAGCGTTACGAAACTCCCGCGCCTGGGCGTTGATGCGGTCCTCACGTCGGGTGCCGTCTCTACGACTGTGATCCAATGCGCGATCCAGATCCCTCTCAAAGTCTTTTGCCAGCCGGTCCAACCGGTGGATTGAATCCCGCAAATAGCGTTCATCGTACCGACCGTAGCGGCCGTTATTCTGATCCCGGTTACGTCCATAATCCGGCCACTGAGCGGATGCTACTCCGGGCAGACATAACGCTAATAAAGCGGCCGCGAAAATTGAATAACTCAGTGTGCGTCGAGTGTTCATCATTCTTAATCTCCTCATCAAGATTGTTTCGGGACTAAACCACACTCGCTTCAACGAATTAAGGTTCGCCCGGTTCAAACGCCTGCTGTGGGGATCAATTATTCAGCTAGCGTTACGCCGCCCCTGCAAATGGCAAGCACCGTGCCCCGTTGCCGCCTGCCTTGTTAGGCGCCCAAAACATGCCTCGTAGTGAGATCTGGCCCGCGGTCAGAAGGCCTACGCGGTTCGAAATCGTGCAATGGATCGCGGAAATGGTTAGAGGTTCGGACTGGTGTCAGGAGATGTCGAGCAAAAGGTCGATGTGTTCTCGGAGTTTCGCCTGATGAACTTCAGCTTGCCGGCCACGTTTTTCCAGTACTACCCACTGCGGTGCGCCCTTGGGAGAGAGGACAAGGAGCAGCGCTTCGCTAGCTGGTTTGATTCCCAAATGTCTAACGTTTGCGCAGGCCAGACCCCCACCGCGAACGAAGCCATCCCTCGGCGTGCGTGGCCAGCCGGCTTCAACAGATAACTTCCTCACGCCGGAACTCAGTGTCAACAGAGTTCCTACCATCGTTGAATTGCCGACCTGGAAACGATGTTTGTTGTCTCTTGCTGTTTGAATGCCGGCGCCGCGTCGATTGGCTTCGCCGGCAAGAATCTCGAATGTACTGTTTATCCATTCGATGCCTGTCCTTCGCAGCAGGTCATTTGATGTACGCAACGCGAGATACTCAACGAGGTCAGTGCGGCCCACCGAACGGGCTCGCGCTTCAGCCTCTGCCAGGGCAACACCCCATGCTTCTTCAAGTTCGCTCACGTCATTTACGAGGTACGCTGTAGGCGTAGTTCGTAGCACACCTTTACACAATCTCGGAACCAGGTGAAATTTCAAACTGCACCCGCACTCGCCGGAGCCCAGACTCGCCGGGTGCCGAGGCAGGATGTTATCATGCCCGACGAATCGGTCTCCCATTTCGTCAAAATAAACGCGGTTTGGTCGTCGATACATCCAATTGTCGACACGTCCCATTTTGGGGAACTTCATTATCATCATAACAATGAAACTAAACTGTCATCGCTATTTCCGCCTCATGTTCTTCTTCGCTCTTGTCACTACCTTCTTTGCTTTCGCCCACATGAACGTGAACCCTCACGCGCAAACCAGGCAGCACTTGCCGGCTCAAACCGGTTATGTCAATGATTTTGCCGGTGTTGTTGACGAGGCGACCAGACAGCGACTCGAAGTTATCTTGCAAAAACTTAAGCTCAGAAGCGGCATCGAGTTTGACCTCGTGGCAGTTCAAACCACCGGCGGTCAAGACATATTTGATTTCTCGCGGCAGGTCGCGGCGGATTGGAACGTTGGTGCCCGTAGCTCGAAGAAAAGTTTGCTGCTGGTTTTGTCTATTGATGAAAAAGCGGTGTTCACGCAATTCAGCCGATCTGTGCAGGGTGAACTGCCGGAGGGAATTCTTGGCGAACTGAGCCAGCGCATGCGTGGTTCGATCAACTCAGGTAAGTTTAGCGAAGGCTTGAGCGACGGCGTCGAGCAGTTCGTCAACGCCCTGGCCAAAAAAGCAGGATTTGCCCTGCAAGACATCGACCAAACGCCGGTCGCTACGATTGCAGGCTCGACCGCTACTAACACCTCACCACTTGAAAAAGCCACGGTTGAGGCAGGACCGGGTTTAGCTCGGCCAGCCACCAGGATTTCAAACACCAACGACGCAAAACCAAACTCCGACCGATCCAAAGCACGTAACAGAACGCGATCCGTAGCCGACGATGAAGATGAAGCAGAGCAAGTGGAGCTGACACTCACGCTTCCGCTCGACAAGCGCGTCATCAAGCTGCAGGAGTTTCTGCAAAACCATCCTGATTCGAAGGCAAGGTCAAGGGCAGTGGAGTTGTTGATCAGCACCCATGCCGGTCTTGGCGATCAAATGCTGAGCAATGGAGACAGCAAAGCCGGCATCGATCAACTTATGCTGGCGATCACTGAGGCTCCCGTTACCACCTCTGAGAAGCTGTTCTCCGGTGTGATTTCACAGATTCCCTTAAACCTTTATGTGCGCGGCCAACGAGCCGCCGCCTTCGAAGCTGCGCAGTTAATCGAAGGAAAATTTGGCGCGGATGCAAAACGACTGCTGGCACTCGCAGGCTTTTACCTGGGTATTGAGCTGGGAGATGAAGCCGCGCGCCTGGCTTCGCAAGCTGTCAAGTTGTCGCCGGATTTAGCTGAGGCCCACCACGCACTCGGACTTGGCCTGCACCTCTCCCTCCGCCTCGATGAGGCAACGGCGGAGTACAAGCGGGCATTGGAGCTGGATCCAAACACAAAGGGCCCAAAGGGAACCAGACGCAGTCTCGCGGATCTTTACCGGGCAGCAGGCAAAAGTGAAGAAGCCCTCGCGCTGTATCGTGACCAATTAACTATCGAACCCACGGACAAAGCAGCGCGAGCGGGGCTGGTACTCTCACTCCTTGAACTCGGAAAGACTGACGAGGGCAACAAGGAGCTCGCCGCCGCCCTTCAGGATGATCCACGTAACCTTCCGCTATTGACCGGTTCAGCCTACTGGTTTGCGGCGCACAACCAAACGGAGCGAGCTCTCGAGCTGGCTAGGAGATCCGTTGAGCTCGAGCCGCGTTACACCTGGTCGCAGATCGCACTTGCTCGCGCGCTAATCGGCGAGAGAAAGCCACTTGAAGCCGAGCGCGCAATCCGCTTTGCCCGGCAATATGGAAAGTTCCCGACGCTCGATTACGAACTCGCGAGTGTCCTCGCCTCAATCGGTCTCTACGAGGAAGCAGCCGAGGTCCTGCAACAGTCCTTTGTTCTTAAAGAAGGACAGATTGAAGCCCGACTTGCCGGTCGCGTCATCACCAGCGCGACCACCTTTACCGACTTGCTTGCCGCTGAACGCCGGGCGAGCATCTTTCAGTTTGCCGCCGCGGAACCTGGCAACAATGCCGCGATGTTGAAATCATTGCTTTCCTTCGCCGTCGCTACAAATCAATCCGGTGAAGGTGATCAGAGCGGGGAAGCATCGGCGGTAGCGGCAGCTAAAGACTTTGCGTCGGGTGACGATGAAATGCGTGCTTACCGTCAACTGTATGCGGCCAGTCGCCTCCTTAGAAGAGGCATTGGGTTGCAAACCGCATATGACCTAACGGTAGCCGCCAGAAGCAACGTCGAGACAGCGCTCGGCATACCGGCGGTAACCGTAGCTGTGCAGGCCGATGAGTACCGCGAGATTCGCGCCCGCGCGATTGCGAAGGGAGGTACGCCCGACATTCCCGAAGCTCCGCGCAATGTCTTAGCAAATATCCTTCGCGGGCGTATAGAAGATCTAGCTGGCTGGGCTCTCTTCAACCAGAACAAGCCGGCTGAAGCTGTCGAGCACCTGCAACGCGCCGCCAGCATTCTCCCTGAGGGCACACCCTCATGGCGGAGTGCCTTATGGCACCTGGGTGCAGCTCTCGAGCAGGCGGGCCAAAAGGATGCGGCCCTTGGCAATTATCTCAAGAGTTATAACGCGGGGGAGCCTGATGCCATACGGCGTGGCGTAATTGAGCAGCTTTATCAAAAGATCAATGGATCACTGGATGGTTTGGATCAGCGGCTTGGTGCAAGACAAGCAGCGGCCCTTTCGCCAGAGTCCGCTCTTGAGAAGCCCGGGGTGTCGCCAAGCCCTGCTGCTTCCCCTGAAGCCAGTCCCATTGCGCCCTCCGAATTAACTCCGAGCGCGCCTTCAGCCGGTTCACCGGCAGCCGCGGAGACTTCCGTAGCAGTAACTCCAGAACCCGCAACACGCCAGGCCGAATCGTCACCGTCGCCAACACCGGAGGCGCCCGTGCGCGCACCCGTAGCGAACGCCGAATCCAGCGCTTCGCCGCCAGCGCCAAGCCAGCCAACATCTCAGGAGACGCTTCAGGCGATGGCGGCAAGAATAAAAGTTACGGTGAAGATTGCAGGCCGGGTGAAGGATGCCAACAACAATGGTATTCCTAACGTCGTCGTTGTCCTGATCAGTCCACGAGGGACTGTCATGGCCTCAACCACTGACGAGGAAGGAAACTACTCATTCATTGTTTCACCCTCACGGCTAAGTTACCGGATTATTCCATCGAAGGATGGTTATGGCTTTGCACCCCTCGACAAAGTTCTTACGGGAGTAACCGACGATCAAAAGGAATTGGATTTTATCGGCGCCATAAATCGTAGCCCATAGCGCCCACGGCGCAACTCCGCTGTTCCTCGCCTGAACTCTGACGATCCCTCGGGCCTTCCCCTCGGACAACGAACCGGCCCTGGTTCATGTTTTTAAGATCTGTCCGTTCTGCTTCTTAGTACTCTTCCCCTCCTTTCAGACCCCGACCGTGAATGCCGTAGCGAAGACCAGCGCGGCGTTTCGCCCCACTGTGCGTTTAATCCGACAAAAGCGACAGTATCCGCCACAAACTGCCAGTATTGCTCCCGGAAACAGCTAAACTTAATACGGTTGAACATTGTGTTGCGTTGTTGTTACAAGTTGTGTACTATGTGTTCGTGCCTCACCATAAAGGCCCGGTGAATCTCTCGCTGGGCCCGACGGTTGACTTGGCTCACAGTTCAAAATCCCGCAATTCTTCGGGCAATAGACGCAATCCAAGCGTTAAGCATTGCCCTATCCCCATTCACCTAATCTTAAGGAGCAGATATGTTCGAACGAAAACTCATGGTCTTGCTGGCTGCTGCGTTGAGTCTATTGATTGCCGCAGGTGTCTTAGCGATTGGTCCCAACAACGCAATTCTTGCCGTGCTGCCTGCAGGTCGCCCCGATGTACGGCTTGAACTTCACGGCGCGGTTCGCCGCGGTGATCAGCTTCTTAATGTAGAAAAGGCGAATCCGATCGGCCACGGTGAATTCATTAACTGGACGATTGAGGCCTCCAATGTTGGTGATGGTCCTGCCAACGGTGTAGTTGTCGGCGCGCCAGTCCCTTCCGGCACTCAGTTCGTTGGCAGCGCTTCTGCTCCCGGCGCCAGGATCCTTTACAGCATCAATCAAGGTCGCGACTTTTCGCAGCAGCCGTTGATTGAGAAGAAGAATGAGAAGGGTGAGATTGTAATGGTGCCGGCGCCCTCGTCTCTTTATACCAATGTGCGCTTTGAATGGTCTGGCAAGCTCGACGCGGACGCACGCTTGAGCGGTACTTACCAGGTCGAAGTGATGGAAGGAGGGCAGAAGTAATGATTCCCTCCAGCCTACTAAAACTCAAATTCCTTTTCCTGCCCGCCTTGTTACTTTTGACGCTCGGCCTTTCAGGTTCTTCGGCCCAGGCGCAGACCGCCGGCGGCACAATCATTTCCAACCAGGCCAGTGCGACTTATTCGGACGGCGTCGGCGGCAATTATGCCACCGTTTCCAATACCGTGACCGTCACGGTCGCAAATGTATCCGGCCTTACTATCACACCCGATCTTAGTCCGGACATCGCGAATGTAGCTCCTGGGCAGACGGGCGTCCTTTACCACTTTGTCGTGACCAACACGGGAAACTTCACCGACCAGGTCAGCTTCGAGTCTGGCGGCGCAAGTATTCGTATTGCCGGACCGGGTACCGTTGTGGCGGCTGTGGTTGATGTCGATAACAGCAACACGATCAATGGCGGCGACACGGACATCTTTACCAGTGGCTCGGCGGTTACATCGGCCAACATTAATGCCGGTAACACGGTTAACGTCCTCGTCAGCGTCACTATCAGTGGAGCCGCCACGGCGGCACAGACCGTGGTGGTCACGCTCGGCGATGCGGCCGGCCCTTCTCCCTATGACGATAGAGTCTTCGCCGACACCGCTAATGACGTTCAAACTGTCAACCCTTCCGTCAACGGATTACGCGAAGCTCGCGGTGACATAAGAGCGACAGTCGATAACGATCCCCTCGTCCTTTTGACAATGTCGAATAACGGCGCGGCCAGTGTGCCACTGGGCAATGACATCACTTACACACTTACCGTGCAGAACCTCGGCACTCGCGTCCTCACTGGCATCACGCTCGGCGGTCAGACCAGCATCTACATGATCGCGCCCATCCCCCTCAGGACTGTCCTGAAGTCTGGTCAGACATTCCCGGCAGGCACTCTCTATACAACCGACGCCCTGACTACGCTGCCGCTCGCGGCGACCTGGTCAACTTCTGCACCGGTTGATCTCACAACCTTGACGCGTATCGCGCTTCCTGCCGGAGCCTCTCTCGCTTCCGGAGCAACCAGCAGCGGCCAGAACGTAATCGTGACCGTGAACACCGGCATTAATGCTGCTAACCCGATCGAACACATCGCGGACGTATTCGCGATGAGCTCAATCTCCGCAATCGTAACGGATCAGTCAGGTGACGCGGTGACTAATGACGGTGACAACAACGCGGACTTTAACGAAGGCACGACCGGTGATAACGATGGCGATGGTCGTGTTGAATTAACCACGCTCGCTTCAGTCGGCAGCGTGTTGGTTGGGCCTAACGGCGCTCCTAATGCGACGGGCACAACGCAGAATGACGACTACACGAATCTCAGTGTGGCTGCTGGGATTGGCACGGTGCCGCCAAGTGGCGTGACAACGGCTGGTGATGTCGTCGTTTTCACCAATACCGTCCAGAACACCGGTAACTCCAGTGATACCTTTACGATCTCAGCGCCTTCAGTTCATGGCTCATTGACCCTTGTCGAAGTCTCCACCAATGGCGGGGGCTCCTACACGACGATTTCCGGCGGCGGTTCCGTGACACTTCCGGTTGGTCTTGCCAGTTCCGCCAACTTCATGGTCCGCGTTACTGCTCCGGCAGGCTTACCGGTCCTGGCTGCTTATGAAACCGTGATCCGCACCACTTCCGGAAACACTCCCGCCAGTTACAATGAAACCATTGACCGGCTTTGGACAGGGTTTATGCGGTTGAATAAGACGGCGACGGTCTCGAATGCGACTGGCGTCGGCGGCCTGACCGACTCTGTTCCCGGCGCTGATATCTCTTTCGCCGTCACCTACACCAACGTTACAACGTCGACGGGCTCGGGTAATGCCAATTTATCGGCCACCAACATGGTGATCACGGAGGACGGCGGCGCCGCGCCGAATAATTGGGGTACCAGGACCACTCACGTCTCGGCTTCGGATGCGAGTCCGAACGCGACCGTGGCGCACCCCTCAGCCCCTGTTTACACCGATACGATCACCACACTCGGCCCGGCCGGGTCCGGAACTTTCACGGTCGTGCGAAAAATCAACTAAACACGTTTGCTCAAAGCTTGGGTTAGGCGGCGCTAATGCCGTGGTTCGGGAGAAGGCCCTTGAACCACGGACAAAAGCGCACTTCAACCACAGTACACTCGATGTTTGCTAATCCCTTAAGACTGAGTCTGGCTCTGGTTCTGGTAGTCGCCGCGTACGCACTTACCGCAATCGGTCAGAACCCGTCGAATCCTGCGGGTACAATTCTGGTTAATCGCGCGGAAGCTAGCTACAACGATGGGAACGGCAACGGCTACAGCACAGTCAGCGAAACCATCACTCTCACGATTCGTTCAGTAGCTGGACTCGCCGTCACACCGGATGAGACCAATGCCTCTGAGGCCCTGGCACCGAATGGACAGGCGATACGCTTATTTCGCATTTGCAATACCGGCAACACGCCGGATAGCTACAAGATTTCAAGCACCTCCGTCACAGCTCCGTCCCGCATTGAAGCTCTCTATTTTGATCTGGATGGAACCGGGACCATCTCGGCAGCAGATGTGACTATCGTGTTGAATGTCACGGACTCACCGGTGCTGAGCATCGGTAGTTGCGTTGCTGTATTGGCGGACATTCGTACTGAGCAGCAACCGCCCAACACCCGGGTCCAGATAAAGTTGCGCGCGCGATCAAATGACAATAATTCGGCTAATGGCATTGTTGAAGATGAAGGAACGATCGTTAACGCTGTCGGTCTCGGCGCATATCTTACATCTCCTGCCGATGCGAACCTGCCGCCGCAGAAGACTATTAACGGCGACGACCAGGCCGTCGTAGGTGTTGGTCAGCCCTTTAGCTACACGATTGCTTTTCGTAATAGTGGCGATGTGTTGGCCCGTGACGTATTGATTACTGACGATCTGGTCGATGGCATCGAATATCTGACCGGTTCGTTAAGGCTCAATAACGCGCTGCTCAGCGAGGCGGAAGATGGAGACGCTGGCACCGTACGAGGAAAGAAACTTGAGATTCGTATTCCAAGCATTGCTCTGGACGAGGTAGTCCGCATCACTTTTCAAGCGCGCGTGACTAGCGCCACCCCCGGCGCCGGCCTGCCAAACGTAGCTCAACTTACTGGCGCTAACTTCCTCAACCGTGAGACGACCCCGGCCCGTGTCGTCATCGATCCCTACGGCACCATCTTTGAGGGCCGCAGCAGTGGCACTCCTATTCCACAGGCCAGGGTAGCGCTCTCGCTGGATGCGGAGGGTCAAATCCCTCTGAGTATTCCTCAAATTCCCGGGTTTGCGCCTAACACCACAAACACAAATCCTTACTCAAGCGACTCCGATGGCCACTATTCCTTTGCGCTTGCTCTGGAACAGCTTGGCACCTCCGCGCAACCCGCACGCTACTACCTGAATGTGACTTCCAGCGGCCACCGAGCGCGTCTTCTGGAACTCAACCTGCTGCAGACTCAACCTGGGCTTTTCAACACAACAGTGCGTGCGTTGGACGGACAATCTCTGGCTCGGCCGGGCAGCTTCGAACTAACAAATGAACCGTTGTCCATTGAAAATCTCGCCGCCCTCACTTTGAACATTCCGATGTTTGAGACCGCAGGATTGGAAATCAGCAAAAATGTCGATAAACAGAATGCCGAGATCGGCGAGATTGTTACCTATCGCATCGTGGTACACAATCCGACGAATCTGCCAATCAGCGGCGTCCATATAGACGACGAATTGCCTGCGTCTTTTCACTACGCATCGGGCACGGCTCACCTCGGTGATGGCAACTCTCCAACCGCTCGTCCCATCGAGCCTTCGCTCGCAGGGAATCGACTCTCGTTTGAACTTGGCAATCTAGCGCCCGGAGCCAGCGTACAAATATCTTATCGAGTTCGTATCGGAGTAAATGCCCGCCCGGGCCGCCAGGAGAACCGGGCTTCGGCCCTCGGCGTGTATCCGACAGGTGACAGCGTGGGCACGCAAGCGGCAAGCGCCTTCGTCTATGTCGGCAGCGGCGTTTTTTCGTCGCGCCAGTTGATTATTGGAAGGGTTTACCTGGATCGAAACGGTAACGGCCAGTTTGAATCCGGTGATGAGCCGATGGCCGGTGTTCGTCTTTACCTTAACAACGGTCAGACCGTTACTACTGATACAGCCGGACTCTACAACATTCCGTCAATCGGTGACGGCTCGTATGTTATCTCCCTCGATCCGATGACAGTACCTGCAGGATATTCATTGGCAGACACAGGCGTACGCTCCGAGCGCAGTTGGACGCGGATGCTGCGCACACCGTTGGGCGGTGGTTCGATGCTGCGGCAGAACTTTGCGCTTGTTCGCAAAGGTAGGGAAGAGGTAGCGAAAGAGTCCGCGCCGGCGCCTCTTGTCCTCAGCCAGACCGCACCCGTTGATTCCGCGTCTCAGAAATTCCTCAAGGTTGCGGAAACTCGGCTTGCTCCCGGCACATACGAAATGGAATCGACCGAGAAGGTTGAGCCTGTACCTCCGGGTGAAATCAAAGTTCTCAGCCCGGCTGCGGACGAGGTCATCCTCGATCCCGCATTGCATGTGGAAGTGAGAGTGGCCGCAGGCTGGAAAACGTCGCTGGAGCTTAACGGGTCCGCAGTTCCTGACAACCGCATTGGCAAGACGGTGGTTGATCGCAAGCATAGTGTTGTGACGTACACGTATGTCGGTCTGAACCTCGCGCCCGGCTTGAATAAAGTTGTCGCCACAGCAGTTGGTGACGATGGCCGACGGGGACAACAGGTCGCACTCCTGGTAATGGGCCGCGGCCCAGTGCGTTCTATTCATATCACTGCCGATCGGAATGAGATTAGCGCGTCTGGCCGTGACGAGACGCTGGTCAGGGTCTTTGCGAAAGACGAGTGGGGAAATCCTGCCATCGACAGTCAGGTGGCGATTGAAACTACTGGCGGTCAGCTTTTCAGCGCCAATGAAGACCTCAAGGAAGTGCAAAGCCTGTCTGCGGTCGCACACGCGATCGCCATGAACACAGATCGTGCATCCGGTGTGGGAGTCTTAGCAACAATTAACCCGGACTCTCGAGCCGAGAACTCAGAAAGAGAAGCGGTGCGCAGCCAGTTGATCGTTTCATTTCGTCGGGGGCTGGCTCTGGTTCGGTTTGTCGGCAATCCGGTGCCAGGACAAGCTCTCTTGCACGCTGTTGTTGGACAACTCGAAGCCAATACCCAGATTCGCCTGACGCCGGAACTGCGTCCGTCCATTCTGGTAGGCATGGCCGACTTCAGCTTTGGTCGTGCGCTTCCTGAAACCAACATGAGGCAGGAAGAGGGGAATGTTCGGAGCCGCTTGAGCTTTTTCTATAAGGGCCGACTCTTTTCCAAGAACATGCTGACCCTTGCGTATGACAGCCAGCGTCCGCTTAACCGGACCGCTGGAAGTGATCGCATTTTCCAACTCGACCCTCAGGAACGTCTCTACCCAGTGCTTGGCGATTCATCGGTCAGGTTCGAAGAAGCGCAGAGCAACTCCAAACTTTATTTCCGTCTGGATCGCGGCCGCTCCTACGCCATGTTCGGTGACATGGAAGCCGATATGGACGGGTTGCAACTAGCGGGTTACTCGCGGAAGTTGACCGGCATCAAGGTTCATGCTGAAAACGCGTCGGGTGATTTTATTACTTTGACCGGAGCCCGTCCTGACACGGCTTTTGCGCGCGACATAATTCCAGGCGGCAGCTTCAGTTTGTCGCGTCTCTCACACGGCGAGATTCTGCCTGGCTCAGAATCAGTAGTCCTGGAAGTGCGCGATCGACGCAACCCGGAAATCATAATCTCGCGCGAGCCACTTGCCCGCTCGGTCGACTACAACATGAATTCGGTGACTGGAGAGATTTTCTTCCTGCGACCCATCTCGACCTTTGACTACCAACTCAATCTCCTGCAGGTGGTCGTCACTTACGAGCATCGCGCAAATGGTCTGTCGTCAGCCGTGTATACAGGGCGAGCCTCGAAGCACATCACCGGCCTTGGTCTGCGACTCGGCCTCTCATTCGTTAATCAGCGACAAGGCGAGCTTGGCTCTTTTGCACTCGGCGGAATTGAAGGCGAAAAGAGTTTGGCGCGCGGCGGCCGCTTAAAGTTTGAGTGGGCCACAAGCCGGGGTCGTGTGGCAGTAGGCGGATTCAACGGTGAGAGTGCCAATAATGAACATGACGGTCACGCTTTCCACTCTGAACTGGAGCAGCCCCTCCCGTTTTATGAAGGAGTATTACGCGCGGGCTTTGCACGCTCCAGCGCCGGCTTCTTGAATCCTTTCGGCGCGACAGTGGCGCCGGGCGCGCAGCGTGCCACGGTCTCATTAGAGCTCAAGCCGCGCCCGGTGCGCACTCTGCGATTTGGCATTACTGACGAACGTAATCGCACTGAGACTGTCGATAACCATCGCTTGACTGCGGGCGTCAATTGGACTGAAGCGTGGCGCGAAAATGTCCGCACCTTCTTCGGTTTCGAACATCGGCGTTTCTCCGACAACAATAGTGATAACGATGTGACCTCCAACCTCGTTACGGTGGGTGCGGAGTATCGCCCGACTGACAAGCTTGAGCTCTCTATCAAGCGTGAGCAGAATATGGGAGCTGCCGATCCGACCTATCCGAACCAAACAACACTCGCCGCTAATTATCAGATAAACAATTGGACGAAATTGTTCTTCACGCAACGGCTTGCCTCGGCGCCGATTGTACCGATCGCCGATGTGGCGGGGACAGGCTTTGCATCTACGGGTGCGCGGCGCGAGACGGCTATCGGTGTTGAGACCAAATTGGGACGTTTCAGCGCCCTGAACGGGCGCTACCAATTAGAGAATGGAATCAACGGTACGGACAGTTTCGCCGTGATCGGTCTACAAAATCGCTTGCCCATCACCAAGGCGCTTTCGCTGGAACTTGGTTACGAGCGCGGGTTCCATCTGGCCGGTAATGGTCAGAGTTTCAACAACGTCGTGCTGGGTTTCTCCTGGCTTCCGACCGACGACTTGCGCACTTCAGCGCGCTACGAGTTGCGTGATCGAAACGGTTTTGGACAACTGCTGGCACTCGGTGTGGCCGGTCGATTCGGCGACAACGTGACGGCGCTTGCGCAGTTTCAATGGGCACGCGCGGTCCTGGGAGAGCGCGGCAATTCGTCTCTGAATGACACCGTGGTGCTGGCGGGACGCGGCAATTCATCTCTGTATGGCACTGCGGCTCTCGCGTTCCGGCCACTTCACTCAGACCGTGTGGCGCTCCTGTTCAGTTACAACCGCCGCTCGCGTGTGCAGGAAGGTGCAGAAGGCGTTACAGCCACGCGGGACCGCGCCGATACGCTATCGGTGTCGCATGATCTGGAGCTCTACGGCCGCTTCGCCTTAAAGTTGAGCGCGAATGGCGATCCTAATCTCCCCTTTGTATCCACGCTTACCTACCTGAGCCAGATACGCGCGCAGCAGCGCCTGGGACGTTACTTTGACGTTGCAGGCGAGGCAAGATTGCTCTTTCAGCCAGTGTCCCGAACGCGACGCACTTCGTATGGCGCAGAGCTTGGTTTCTGGGTCTTGCGCGATTTGCGGATCGGCGGCGGGTACAACTTCGCTTCCGCTGCGGAACCTCTAGGTGGGTCAATTGCTGGCGCCCGTCGCGGCTTCTATTTCACAATTTCCTCCAAACTCTCAAACCTCTTTAATCTCTTCGGCACCTCGAGCGCGGGACTGTCACAGAATGAACCCGGGCCTGCGCAAAGAGACAATGCTGGAGGGAAACAGCCATGAAACCGGTGCGGGCATTAACAGTAGTTCAGCTGGCGGCGGCCCTCTCAAAGCGGGGCCACGTTGTGCTTTGCTGCCTCTTTTGCGCTCTGCTCGGGCTCTGCACATTTCAGAACGTATTGGCGCAAAATAAGGACTTGCCTGGCCCGGCGGCCAACTTCACCGCTATTCCCGACGGCTCTCTCGTGATCGCGATGGATAACACCAACCAGGCGGTGGTCACGCCCTTCAACCTCAAGGCGTACGGCCTCGTCAACGATCTCCTCCAAAACCACATCCCCGTTATGTGGGCAATCCGCGCGGGCAAGATTAAAGATGGCGTCGATTTTACGGCGATGGCGCAACGCCTCTATCCCACGGCCACCGGATTGACGAATTACAACTTCGCCGGCGGTCCGTTCATCGTACACCGCGATTTTGCCGCTATAGCAAAAACACGGATTGCCGCATTCGGTAATCAAGTGGCCGTCTACGAGCTGCAACAGAATGCCGGGCAGAGTGTGACCGTGGACGTTCGATACACACTAACCCTCACACCCAGGATCGCGATTAGTAACGTCAACACGTCCATCCACTCCAACATTTTGATTGCCGCCGGCATAACGAATTACACCGTGATTGATCCGACAACGCTGAATGCCGGTTCGTGCTATACCAGTCACAGTGAGCCGCACACCAGCGTTACCGCAGGCGTTCCCGACGTAAAAAACTTTGTGCTTAGCGGCGGCAACTTTCTCGCTCAATGTTTTGCTGTCTCAACTTTTGAAAACACTGCGACCGGCCGTTTTCAGACTACGCTGGGCGTCGTCGAGAACAATATTAAGAACATCCTTTCCTACCCGAATGCCGACCTCTCGTTCAGCCAATTTATCGGCGCGCTCGATGCCGAGCCCGGAGGCTCGCAGGAGGATTACAAGCTGGCGGTTGGCTCAGTTTTTACGGGTAACGCGCACATTCACGCCGACAACATCGGCGCCAGCCCGCAGACGTTCGCCGCCAGCCTGACTAAGGTATATGGCAGCGGCACGCCGGGCGGTCTGGTGGCCTACCTGGGCGGTCATAACTACAACAGCACCTCGGACATCACCAACATTAACGGGCGCCGCATGTATCTGAATTTTATTCTGACACCGACGAACCGGCCCATTGGATGTGGGCTGGATTTCGGCGTTGAGGTGCGCTCAATCTCCGGTACTGTCTACGAAGACGTCAACGGCGACAGCAGCCTCGCAGATGGAGTCCGTGCCCAGAATGTCAACGCGCGGCTTTATAGGGATGTTAACAATAACGGCGTGGTCGACACTGGCGACACGTTCCTTGCGGCAACAACGACCAACCTCAACGGTGATTACAGCTTTGAAGTTTCCACGCTGGTAACAGGCAACAACTATCTCGTGGCCGTCGATTCCAGGAGTGTGACGCCTGGCGCAGGCCTAATCGCCGGTCGAGGTCAGGCCTGGGCTGAGCAGACCTACGGAGACAATTCGACTACATCGTCCCTCGACGTGGGAGCGCGATTCGGCGGGCGTCAACCTGGCGTTTCAGACAACTTCGTCACCGCTGATACCACGCCGGCCAACAACAACTATCAGCATGTGGCCCGCGCGGACGTGAGTTCCGGCAATATCGCAAACGCCAATTTCGGCTTCAGCTTCAACGTGGTAACTAACCTGCGCGCCGGCGACTCGGCGGACGACGACGCTGCCAACACAAGTCGGACGGTGCAGGGAAGTGTGCGCCAGTTCATTCAGAACGCTAACGCGGTCACGGGTCCGAACGCGATGCGCTTTGTACCCGCTGTTGCGCTCAATGCTGGGGCCTACTGGCAACTCGCGGTTACGAACATCCTCGCGGCGATCATTGACAACAACACAACGATCGACGGCACCGCCTATGACAGCACCAACGGTACATCTGTGCTCGACACAAACGTTGGGCAACTGGGAGCGGGCGGCTCGGTCGGTGTCAGCGCGCTGTCGCTCTCTCAGGTGGCGCGGCCCGAACTCGAGATAGTGGACGGCAGCACCACCGCCATCGGTCTGGACGTGCAGGCGAGCAATACTACGATCCGGCGGCTGGCACTCTATGGCTTCGGTACCATTGCCAACAACGATGCGCACGCGAATATCCGACTGGGCAACAATTTCTCAACCACGCTGATCGAACAAAACGTT